>OLQW01000942.1_pt1 | contig 15036 bp, 10 predicted proteins | sample 1672901 | NCBI WGS metagenome assembly OLQW01 (sample SAMEA3136735, study PRJEB25190) | human gut metagenome | reverse complement strand
TGAATTTTTTTAAATGATAGATTGTATAATGAAGTGCGACACCTAGAAAATATAAAATAGAAAATAATAATTATAACATTTATATGGAAGTGATTAGTATGTTAGGTAAAATAAAGATGCATCCATTAAAAGAGCAAATCAAAGAAAATTTACTTAATGATGCAGAAAAATATATATATGATAAATTAATGGATTATTTAAATAGATATAATATAATAGAGCATAATGCATATTGGAAATTTAACTATATGAAAAATTTTTCTTGCTTTATAGACGTTAAACTTAATCGTAAAATATTGTTATTAAATATAGTAAATAATATAGAATTAAATAATATAAGGCAATGTAGCAAAAATTCATGGAAAAATAGTACAAAATCTCCAATAAAACAAATATTAGAACTAGGTAAAGATATTTATTTAAATAGTAGTCCGGAACTGATTAAACATTATTTAGATAATAATCAAAATAATTCCGATTTTATAACTCATGTAGTGTATTTCCATAATATAAACAAAGAATATTTAATAGAAATAGAAAAAGAATTAAATAATGTTTTTGATAATGTTAGTAAAAGACCAAAATGGTTAACAAGTGAAGTAAAACTTATCTGTAGAGAAGATATAGAAAATAATAATAAATTATTAATAGAATTATGCGATATACGAAGTGAGATTGATAAATATAAAATATATGAAGACGTAGTCAATTATCTTAATAATGATAAAAAAATCGAAATAGAAAATAAAGATCTTTCTATTGAATTAAATAAACAACAAAAAGATCTTTGTATAAGTAAAGATGAATATGTAATAATAAAAGGTCCTGCAAGATGTGGGAAAACTACTGTATTGATTGAAAGAGCAATTAATGCATTTTATAGAACAAATGAACCAGTAATAATTCTAACTTTTAATATTACATTAGTTAATTATATAAAAGAGCAATTAGCTAAAAATAAAAGATACAAAGAATATTTAGGTGATTTTATAAAAGTAACGTACTACTATAATTTTATATATAATGCTTATAACAACATATCTATTGACTTTGATTTAAAAAATTGTGATAAAAAAATTATTGTAAAAATGAATGATAATAAATGTTATCGAACTATATTAGTTGATGAAACACAAGATTTTACACCTATAATGAAAAATAATATTCTGGCATTCGCTCGTTCTGATGGAGAAGTAGTATTTTTTGAAAATAGTCAACAAAACATATATAAAATAGATAAAACAGATGAATTAACATATATTAAAGAAAAAAGACTTTTATATATGCCTGAAAACAATACAAAGATGTTAAATGAAAAAAGTTACTTAAAAAATGATTATATAAAAGAATTAGCAAATGATTTTCAAAAAATATTTTTAAGTGCTAAATACAATATCGAAAATATACCATTAAACAAATATAATAGTGAACTCACGAGAATGATGAAAAATTTAGGTAATAAAATAGAATATCATTATGATATGGATAATTATGATATAAAAAATATAGCATATACTATTATAGAAATATTTAAAAAAGTTGATATGAAAAATTGCTGTATAATAAGCGATAGATGCCTAAATTTAATAATATTAGATTATTATTTAAAAAATATAAAACAAATAGAAACATCAACACGAACGTTTGAAACGTTAGAAGAGTATGAAGAATATATAGAACCTTTATTATGCGAAAATATTAGAGTTGTTAGTAGAGCAAAACAATTACTAAGACGACCATACAAACAATCTTTTAGAACACATACAGATGATTTAAAAATGAGTACAATTCATAGTTTTAAAGGCTGGGAAATGAAAAATATTATAATAATATTATCATCTTTTAAAAAAACAATGAATGGAAATGAAATAGAAGATATAAATGAATTATTATATACTGCTATAACTAGATGCATTAAAAATTTATATATCATAAATTGTGAAAATAAATTTTATCATGATTTTTTTATTAACAAAATAAAACATTGTAAATGTATTAAAGATATTGGAGCATCTTTACCTAATATAGAAGATTTCGTAAAAATAGCTGTTATTGATAGAGATTTAACTGATACGTTTCCACATATAAACGGATAAATATGGTTGCATATTATTGTGAGCTTGTCCGCCACCAGAATTATTGATAGTAATAGCATGACTATGTTCTCCAGCAGCAGATAAATTTTGTGTTTTATAGTCTGACCATACATCTCCGTCTGAAAATCTAGGAACGCCACCATTTCCTGATTCACCATGAGAAGCTTGCATAGTTAAAGCATGAGTATGAGTACTACCAGAAGTAGTTGCGCTTCCTGTATGATTATGAGGAGCTGATTCGCTAACTGTTAATGTGTGTTTATCTTCTCCTCCAGTATCACCAGCAGAATAATTAACTCCCCAAGTAGAGGTTCCTTGAGCTAGTAATACACGTCCAGCAGGCAATGCTTCCCAATTTCCTATTTTAAATAATGTAGCAGGATTTGTAGATACAGTAGACATATATATAGCACCTATTGGATAAATTTGATCAAAGCTAATGATATCTAAATTAGTAGCTGAACCGTCTCCTTTGTATATAGTTAAAGTATTGTCTGAAACAGATATATTTTTTATATATGTAGTATCTATTTTTTGTCCTCTACTGTCTTGAGTTGCTTTTATAGCATTTGGAACGTTATCTATGTTTATAATAGAACTTACGTCATTACCTTTAACGATTGTTAATTTATTATTATTTCCTTGAATATTTTTAATATACGTTTCATGTATATTTTGTCCTAGATAATCTTGTCTAGATTTCATAGCATTATTAGCATTGTCTACTGTTCCAGTAAAAGCAATAGTTATACTATCGTCTAAATTATTAGCACTTAAGTTTATATTTTGTCCAGACTTAAGAGTTAATGTATCTGTTTTTTGATCTGCGCTAATAATTGTAGCTCCTACAGAAATATTAGAAAAAGTATTTTGATTTTCTTCGCTATTTAAATTAACATTATCTAATTTAATTTTATCTTCTTTAGACATTAATCCATCATTTATTTGAGTGGCTAATGGATATGAACCATTTTGTAAAGTTATAGAATTAGATATATTATTACCTTTTGTAAAAGTTAATGTAGATCCATCTACAGATATTTTCTTTATATAAGTTTCATCTATTTTATTGTTTAATTCATCTTTTATAGCTTTTTGAGCAGTTCCATTTTTATCTAGTTTAGTATCTAATTTAGCATCTTTTATATAAGATAAAAAATTCCATGTATTTATACCATCTCCTATTTTTACAAAGCCAGTATCTTCTTCAAGTGCTATTTGACCTTTTTCTAAAATAGGATTGTTCGTTTTCCAGTTTTGAGCAGAATCAAGAAATGCTGTAGTTTTAAAACTATTAATTCCTGCGCTTCTATGTACTTTCCATTTAACAGTTCCATCTATTATAATTTCATTATCTTCAACATCATCTGTTAAATAAGATAAATCTGTTTTTGCTGTTGTACCTTGTTTTATACAAATTAAATATGTTCCTATAAAATCTTCGTTTAGTATGACTTTATCATCTAAATTATAAGAAGTATTTGCTTTTCTGAAACTTAAAGTTTCTTTAATAATATTAACTACATTTGTTTTTAAGTCAACAACTTGACTTGATACAGTTAAAGGATAAAAATCATTATAATTATTATCCTCGTATATTTTTATTTTTCCTTTTGTAGCCATAATAAAAATCCTTTCTTTTATTTTTATATTTTAGTTATATAAACATTAGGATTATTAACGTTAACATTATCAAATATGATTACGTTGTTAGTAGTTAATTTTGTAAAGTTTTTAAATGCAAATTTTAAACTTTCTTGAGGGCATTTTGATTGTTTAAAAATATCTTTTATTTTCTTTATATCTAATTCTGATAATTTATGTAAGGAATAAATAGTCATATATATCTCTCCTTTAATATAAAATTTTAGGGAGTTTAGATTACGCTAAACTCCCTTTTATTAAGTACGTTATTATGTATTTATTGTTCTACAGGCGCATCCCAAGAAGCTAAGAGTTTATTTCCATATTTAATAACTAAACAGCCATCTTCAACAGTTACTTTCCACTGTCCATTTACCAATTGTTCAGATCCTGCTGTTGTAGCATTAGATACAGCTTCTGTAACAAATTCTTCTGTTGCTAAAGTTTTAGTTGCGCCTTCTACACCAGCTTTTAATTTATCATCACTTTCATCGAAAACGATTTGATATTTAGCTTCACTACCACGATTAATTTCAATACCAGCAGTACCTTTAGTAACGCCTTCGCCTGCATCACCAGAATTTAGAGTGATCATATTATCTTTAATTACTAGATCTTGAGAATTAACTGTAGTAGTAGTACCAGTAACATTTAAATTACCATTAACAGTTAAACCAGAAACTGTAACATTATCTTCAAGTGCAATAGTAATATCGCCATTATTAGCAACAGTAGTATTAATATTGGAACCACCAACAAATCTTAATCCACCATTAGCACCAGTTACTGTATAACCGTCTCCAGAATCTCCAGTAACATTAATTTGTTTACCTTCTAAAGTAGAAGAAAGTGCAGAAATTTTACCATCTAGAGCAGTATCTGCTTTTTTATAAGCTGATTCTACACCTGTAATTTTTTCTTTTAGTTCTGTTTTAGCTGCTTCTATTTGTTCTGTAGCATTAGATCCAGCAGAAGCAATAGAACGTTCTAGTTCAGTTTTTAAATTATGTATTTGATTTCCTGTTACAGCATCTTTACTTTCTGCACCTATAGTGCCTCCCTGCTGTATTGTTAATTTTCCTGTAACATTTAAAGTACCATTAACGTTAGTATTACCAAAGTTAGAAGTACCTAAAAATGTTTTAGGACCTGCTGCAAGTGTTGCAACTTTTGACTTTTCTGCCATTTAAATCATGCCTTTCTTTTTTATTTTTTTGGTTAACCTAATATGTATATTACTTAATGTAAATGTCATTATTCAGTCGGTTTTTTCCATGGATCACCAATTATTTTATCTCCGTATTTTAATACTAGATTTCCATCTTCATTTACGATAAATTTCCATTTACCATCTAAATTATTTTCAATAAAATTAGATTCTAGAGCTTTAGAGATATCTGCTCCGTTTTTTATCTGAGAAAAATTCGGTTTAAACAAATCATTTCACTCCTTTTTGTATTTTAGATGCCAAAACTTCATTACCGTTATAAGTAATACTAAAATTATTTTTATTATTACTTATTTTTAGTTTATTAAGTTTTTTAGAAACGGTATTAGAAGCATAGTTAACAATAGTATTATCTGAATTATTAATATCATTATCTATAATAATATTATCTGATTCTTTAAGGATCATATATTCTACTACTACTTTACTATTTGTAATAGAAAAGCTATTTTCTGCATCCTTATTCCAAATTATATTATTAGTTGATTTATCGTATGTAAAATCCGGAACAAAATACGTTAACCCATTAATAGACATAGACATTATATTATCTAATGGTGTTTTAGTTAAGTGAAATTGATTTTGTTCTTCTTCATTAACTTCAAAGACGTCTTGATATAATTGAACATCTAATATCGCAAATCTATAATAATTAGTTTTGTTCCAATAATAGAGCATCTTTTCATCAATAGCACAATATAATTTGTCTATAGTACCAACAGCAGGAAAATCACTTTTATTACCTACAAAAATATCAGATATTTTTTTTATGAAAGAATCGTATCCTCTTCCTATATAAAATTCTCCAGTATCTGTAGTAAATACTAATGTACCTACATTTTCACTATCAGTGAGTTTCTTTTTTGTAGAATACTTTAATGTACCTAGATTTAGGCTAGGCTTTGTGTGGTCTATCGTTTTATTAGGAGCAGATTCACTATTTTTTTGATCCACAATAAAACGAGTTACAGTTTGTTTGTCCATAATAATATAAAACTCCTTTTATTATTGTTAATTTACATATACATATTACCCTTACAATATAATTTTATAGAGGAATTATTTCAAAAAATAGAGTTTTTAAATCGTTTACTTTCAATCTCGTATTATTAGGAGCCTTAAAAATAAAATCTAGAGAAATATAATTATTTGGATTATTTTCTATAGTACCATCATTCAAAGCTCCACTTAATTCTATTTGATCAAATGTTAGTACTCCTATTTTATCAGTTTTATTAATAGTTAATATTTCTGTCTTATTTAACACAACAGTACAGTAATCTAATAAAATGAAGTCTTCTTCTTTATCAAAATAAATATTTATATTAAAATTATTTAAAGGTTGTACGTCTTCTGTACCCCAACGATTATTCCATATTTGCATATTAACGTTTATACTATTCTCTTTAGTATAAGATCCAGCATAAATTTCATTTGTTTTGTTAAATTCTGTATCATTGTCTAATTTAGCATACCATGTAATTATAGGATCATTCATTAATGTTCACCCACTTTTAATATTTGTATGTATATATTAGCATCACTTGCCATCAAGTCATCGCTAATATCAACACGTATATCGTTATCTATTTGTGTTAAAGAATATTCAGTATCTTTTATTAAATTACGATTCATTCGTTCACTTATATAAGTAATAATTATGAAATCTGTTATTTTTGTGTTAGATAAAATTATTGTATCAGTAGAAGGAAAAAGATCATATTGTTGTCCAGAAATCATTTTATTTTTAACAGTTTCTGGTAAATTAGATTCAGTTAAAATTGAATCAGTTTTTAAATAATCATCTAAATTTCCAACTGAATTGATATGATCCTGTATATTATCTTCAATAGATTCTAATTGATTATGTACGTTATCATTCAATTCACTTAAATCTTCTTTCAATTGAATACAATCAGATATAGCTTGATCAGCTTTATCTTCTATTTCATGCATCATCATATCTAGATGATCATAGCTCCAAACATGTTTACTAATTTTATATGTAATTATGTCTTCACTATTTAATGTTATGTTTGGCTTGATTTTAAAATATGTAGTCATTTTTTTTCTATCAGATTCTGTTGCTTCTATTGTTTCTGATATCATTTCTATAAAATCAATATCTTTATTTAATCTTAATCCGTTTACAAAAACTTCTAATTGATCTTCTCCTATCACATAAGCCATATCAGTTTGAAAAATATGATTTATATTTTCTGGACTGTAATATATGCAATTTTCATCTATAAAAATAGCTGCTCGTTGAAATGTTTCTTTTACTGGTTTATTGCGAACACAATGATGAACTATACATTCTACATAAGTAGGGCGATCTAATGGATCTTTTAATCTAAATCCTCTACCATTACTTAAATAATCTTTATCGCTTTTTATGATAATTTCATCAAATTGATCACTCATTAAAGGAACGTTATCAATAATGATTTCTAATGCGCTAGTATCTGGCACATAAAATAAATTTGTTTCATCATCATTAAACATAAATGTTTGTGCATCTTCTGGAAAATCTTCTATAGTCCATATTTTTTTATCTCTTAAAGCTAACGTAGAAAAATCATTTATAGCTACCCAACCAAAATCTCCATCAGTTTCTTTCCATATATATATTGTATTAGTTTCACTATCATACCATAAATCATTTTTTTCTGGATTCTCAGGTTCTTCAAAATAAATAAATTTAGGTTTTTTATACAATTCACCATTTAAGTATAAATTATTATCTTTATCTACATATACTTTTCTATAACTTCTATGATTAATGAAAAAATCTACTGTAATTCTAGTATCTATATTCCAATATATTATTCCTACACAAAAATAATTAATATAATCTCCTAAATCAACATGAGATGGAGATGTTGACGGTATACTTTTTTCGTATTCATATTCTCCATTTTTATACAACATTAAAGAATCTATTCTGTTTTGAGTTCTTTTATAAGTTACTTTAATTGTTTTATTTTCCCATGAATTGGCATTTATATATATTTTGTTTCCTATAAGTTGCATAATTGGAACTCTCATTCCAGTTGTTTTTTCATTAGCAGATATATCGGTTTCTTGTGGTTGATTACCTGTATTTGGCGGAATATATTCTATATATCCATACGTTTCTTCTGAATATGGTCTATATTTTAATGTAATTATGCCACTTGCTGGACAAATTATTTCTTCTGTTTCTACAGTATATTCCGGAGGTCCTACAGTAAAAGTTTGTTCAGGAATAATAACTTCTTCACCATCTTGATTTATTAATATCCCTTCAGAAACTGTTATACTAAAATCTTCTAAATTAGCAGATAAATCAAATCCTTCTACTAATCCATATCCACCAATTCTTAAACGTTCTTTTGTTATCCAATCATGAATTAAATCAAAATTATAATTTATATCTTTAGCCTTAATTCCTGGAGCAAAATTTAAATCTATTAATTTATTTATCATTGTATTCCTCCTTATTCATAAAAAAATATTGGATAATCACCAGAAGATATATGTTTATATACTTCTTTTTGTATTATATCGTTATACTGTTCGCATTCTTTAGGTAAACTTATAATAATAGTAGAACCTATTCTATATGGTCTACCATATATATTACCAATATCTATTAAATCAAAATTATTTGGTTGATTTTTTGGCAATCCTCCACCATTAATTCGTATATCATGATTTCGTGTTTCTTTTGTAGTTGTTAAAGTAATATAACATAATATATTCCCGTCTTTTTCTAAATCATAATCACTACAAGAAACAAAACTAAACATAGACTCTATTTGGGGAGATGTTGGTTTAGTACAGATATAATATTCTATATCTACATCAGATAACCTAAAAGTTTGAGTATTATTATTAAATATTTTATTTGATGAGCTATAATATGGATTTATAGTTATATAAGCAATATCATCAATAATATTAGAAGATATACTAAATTTAGTTTCAATGTGATTAACATCTTCTTCAAAATAGTTTATTACTGTTTGTTTTGTAGTTAAAAAAGATGTTTCTCCTTCTTTTTTTGGAGTATCAATATTATTTATTTTATAAAAATACATATCTCCATTGCTGTTTAATCCTTTAAATTTAACGTTATCGTTAGAAATAAGTATATTTATTATTCTATATTGATTACCTATATCATAATCATCATTTAATAAAAGTTTATTAATATTTATATTTTTATGATTTATATTTAATTTATTATAAGAATATGACATATAATCTATAGGCTCAGTTGTTATCCAAGAATATGCTGTTTTACTTAGATAATAAGATCTTAAAAATACATACATAATAACTTCATAAATTAATTTAGCATTACTTTCTAAATCATTTAAAACGTAATTAGGAGTTAAGATTAAGTGTCCAGCATCTTTTTTTTCAATAATTAAAATACTATTAGCGAAATTTATATAATTATAGATATCACTACTATAATTTTTATGTCGTTTGTTAGCATCAAATATAAAATAATGTTCATTTTCTTTTTTGTTTTGAGGATATTGTTTTATATTAAATATACTAGTATCTTCATATATTGTTATATTTTCAATATTTTCTTGTGGAATTAAACTATCTTCAAAACTATCAATACTTAACCATAAATTAACATGATTGTTTAATAAATTATCTATATTAATATCTATAAGTTCATTATCGCTATTTGTAATATTGACTCCATCACTAGAATGAGCAAATATTATATCATTTTCCATTAAAGAAGAAGTAATTAATGATTCTGGCTTTAAGGATTTATTGTTAATAGATATATTAGAAGGAGCTATATCTCGTCTATATGCATCAGCAAATATACTTATTAAACTACTTGAGCGTTCAAGACTTTCACCGTCTTCAATAACAGATATTTTTAAGTTATAGTTATTATTATTTGAAAATGTAATATTCTTCTTTATAAGAACATTACATGAAAAAGATTCTGGCGTATATTCTATAATATTTTTAGGTTCATATATGTATTCATTACCATTTCTTTTTAATTTTATATTATCTAATATTTCATATTTGCTATTAAAAAATAGATCATCAGGATTTACTTTTGAATAAGGTCTAATAGGAGTTTTTTCATCTTTTAAATATTCTTTATTGATTTTACAATTTATTTTTAAATTTTTATAAGTTAAATCTATGTACGATAATGGAATATCATTAATATTTAAATTATCTGTTTCTATTATGTTATAATTAGGAATTTGTATTTTCAATAGTTACTCCTCTTTTCTTAAAACAACATATTTATTTTTATCAGGAATGATATTTGTAGTCTTATAAGAATATGTAGATCCATCATCATGCATATTGTAATTAACGTATACCATATCTTCATTAGTAGCTATATCTACTTCGTATTGATCTAAATTCTCAATATAATTTATAGCATAACTATCATTTTTAATATAATCGATAATTATTTGTTTATATTTTTTTAATTCAGTTTGTTCAATTCTTATTTCGTTATTAGCATAATCTATGTTATATTCATTACCCAATAATATATTGTATTGATCAGCGTAATAGTCTATAGAATTAATAATTCCTTTTGGAACTCTATGTAGATTACTTTCTTTAATAATACTATTAGGTAATATTCCATAAATTATTACGTTATTAGATGCTTCTAGTAGTTTTTTAGATAACACTAAATTATTGTTATCAGTATTAAATACTTCTCTTTCGTAATTAGTAAACCAATATTCAAAATCACTTATATCGCTATATTCTATTATTATATTTGGATATTTTATCTTTAATTCATCTAAAATATTTATATAAGTATTTTCATTAAAATATTCTATTGTATATTCTTTGGTTTTTAGTTTTATAAAAGAAGAAGCACATTCTTCAATAGTATTTTTAGTCATATCTACAGTAGCGTAATCAGGAATAGCATAAACTTTAAGGTTAGAACTGTTTACAAATAAACTACTTGCATTTATAGATATAGGATACTGTGAAGAATATAATTTTAATGTTTTATTTTCTATAGAAAATTCTCTATACGAACTAGATAAATCAAAAACCGTTTTTTTATCTTCTTTTGTTACAATAATAGGCCCATTAATTTTAGCGATTATATATTTTTTAAATGTTTTTTGTAATATAACGTTAATTTCTTCTCCATCAAGTTTAGTTAGTATAAGTTCAAAGATAAATGCATTAATATTTCTAAAAACATTAATTTTTTGCTGATCTTCTTCGCATAGTTCAATATTTATTTGTTTGTAAATATTTTTATATTCAGTATCGCAAATAGAAAGAATACTTGTTTCTACATCATATATATAACCGTATTCTTGTTTTAATTGTACATTTATTTCTTCTATTGTTGTTCTATGGTTTATTGTTTCTATTACTGCATAAGGACAAGGTTTTGTGAAATCTATATATTTAGGTATAGTTGTTATTGTTCCCTTCCATCTAACCTGTTTTAATTCTTTTAAATAAACGGTCATGTAGCTACCATTAATAGAGACAACTTCTCCTTCTGTTTCTACGTAACCACTATCTGGATCTTCTTTGATAGAAATGTTTTTTATCTTACCATTAATTCCTTTAAATTTTAAATTTACTACCATATCAGTAGTTAAATTAATTGTGTTATCTTTAGACAATAAATTTTTATTCTCATCTTCAAAATTTTTTTCTTCGTACTGAACTTCTGAAGGAATAACATAACAATCTATATTAAACTCATCATTAACTTTATCTGTGTCATAACTAAGATAATAAATACCTTTTTTTAATGGTATATTATATTGTTCTATTTCAGCATCATACTCACAATTTTCAAACATAAATCCATTATCAAAAAAAGATATTCTACCTCCACAAGTATTTTTTATACTAGCATTCCAATTTTTAGCTATACCTTGTTTAAAAGAAAAAGAATGAATTATATTGTTTTGATTTGAATAAAATCCTATTCTGTATCTACCTATTTTCTTTTTTAATGTTATTTTGCCTAAATTATATGTAGTATTATTATCAAATATCCAATCGAATGATACTTGATTATTTTTATATGTAAATTTAAGTTTAATATTTTTATTGTTAATAGATGGAGATAAAACACAAGATGTATGTTGAAGCTGTTGTTGGTTTGAAAAATTTTTTTCTATTACAGTAAAATCATTACTGCCTATTTTAAATAAATAAGCAATGTCTATTTTTTGCAAGGATACATCATTATCTTCTATTATAACTATGCCAAACCCAGGCATTATATAATCTATATCTAAATCTATAATTAAGTCATCTTCAAATACGTATGAACAAGACAATATATCTTGTTCATAGAATTTGATACCATCGTTGATTTTTTCAATTCTACTGTTAGAGTCAAATATTTGTTTCAAAATTATTTAACCACCTTCATGTATATATTATTGATTTTTACAATAGTATTTGCATTATTTATATCAATTTTAAATTGGAAGAATCTATAATTTTCAAAAATATGTGCATTTGTACAGTTAAATTCATCATCAAAAATACATTCATACCATTGCGTAAATACTTCTGACATATCGTCTTTTTTATATCCTCGTATATAGAATTTAAAATATTCTTTATTCGTAATATTACAATCTATTTTAGACAATATAAATTTATCTTCATATGTAGTATCATATATTTTAGTTATCAAAAAGCCTTCATTGTTACGATTAATTTTAGGACTAGTAGTTTCTCCTTCAAAATATGTAGCATAAATAGATAAATCATTTATTATTTTGTGAGGCGGAAGCTCTATTTTTATTTTTATATAATCAAATATATTAGCTACAGTCATTTCTAATATATTTGTTTTATCTACAGAGAATAATTTATTAAAGTTATTATCTATAGAATTAGAAGTAAGAAGCTCTATATTAAAACCACTCATTTCATTTATTACTACATTATTTATTACTACGTATAAATCTTTAATAGATTTTTTATTATTTAACATAATTGCAGGAGTTATAATACTTCCATATTCAGAATCGTTGTCAGTTGAATAAAAAGCTCCATGATTTAAGATAACTTTTTCTAAAATACATTTATCTAAATCTTGTTTAATATTATAAATTTGAGTTACTCCCCAGTCAACATTAGAACCAGTTTGAATTTCGTTATCGGAATTTAATTCTAGCCCATTTAAAGTATTTCCATTTATATCGAAATTGAAAATATGCTCATATAATTCATATGCTTTTTCTTGTATACCATCGTTAAATAGTATATTTAAATTTTTATTATGTGATGCTACTATGTCTTTATCTTGAGATAATAATAATATGTCATCTAAATATCCATTACCCATAACTAATAAAAAATATCTAAATGATAAATCTTCATTTTTAAAGTTATAATAATATACATTTGTATCGTTAACGTTGGATAACTTAGCATAAGGTTCTACTAATATACTCTTAGACATAGAATTTTGTCTTAATTTAATTTCTTTACATATAGATAGATTTAATGTTTTTGATGCTAGTAAAGATAATATATTGTTATTAGGATTTAATTCTAATAATGCATACGAATTTGATTTTAATGGATTAAATTTTAAACAAATATCGTTAAATTGTTCATCGAGTGATATATCCATTTCAAAGTTGATCCAACTTTCAAAAGTATCACAAGAACTTATAGAATTTAATTTACTAATTCCTTTAACATCTTTATATTCGGAATCTATATGGCACAATTCAATAGTTCGATTATAATTTGTCATTATAGAATCTAAAACGTGATTAATTGATTTTTGCATAAATTGTAGAAAATCTATTGTTCTTTTGACGTAATGTAACTCAATATAACTCATCTTATCTATAGGATCACTATACATGTTTTCAAAAAGATAAAACTCATTTCCAACATTATCGTAAAAATATCCTGTTTTTACAATGATATTATTGTTTTGATTGATTATTTTTGTAGTGATTTTATTTTCTTCTATGATTACTCCAAAATTAGGATTATCGCAATGAGCTATAATTTTATCAGGGATTATGTTATTTCCAAAATCTATTATATTTATATCATTATTCTTTGAATCATTAATTATTATAGGCTGTGAATTTATAATCTTATATGCATCAACTGCATACCCAACAGAAGCATATAATGAATCTAACGATTTATAAGATAATGATATTGGTCTATTGTAATCATAGATAATAATAGCTTTTTGTCCAACATATGTTTTATTTAACCAAACTATAATACCGCTGTCTTTATTTAACATATAATTACTAGATGATAGTGTAATATTATTAATTTTTATAGATATAATATTGTTTACATTAGAATAATATAGTTTATTAAAACCATCATCTTCTATAATCAATTCTTCTTGAACAGTATTTTCTTCATAATTTACAATCATATCGTCTGGAGGTTCAATAATAAATTTGCCAATATCTTCTTCTTGTCCATTAATAACATATGTTTCATCTAATTCTATGACACTAGATATAGTAAAAATTTCATTTATTTCATCTACATCTAGATTAAAAATATCCATATTAGTAAAATCAAAATCACAATCTATTTTTAATTGTTTATTTCCTAAACTCCATTTATCATATTCAATATTATCTTGATATTGTTTTATAAAGTTTATATCTATATTGTCATATAGCATACTATCTATTTTATAAAACATCATTTTATTGAAATCTAGTAATGGATAAAATGTATTTACCATATCAATATTGGATATCTCAGAAGAAAAAATAGTTTCAGTATTATATGCAATATATTCCGTATTATCATTTAAAACAATGTATGTTTCTTCAAAATTTTTATCTAATTGATTAGTTTTAGATATGATATTGTTATTTTTATCCAAAACAAAACATCCAATCATATTATTATTAGATAATTCGTATGAATAAACGTTAGATTGATAAGACAATAAACTTTTATTTATTACACATATTTTTTCTTTTTTATTAATAGATTTAACAATAAAACCACTACTACCAGAACTTATATATACTTTATCATCTTTTGATAAAGATAAAAGTTCATAAA
>OLQW01000938.1_pt1 | contig 15072 bp, 16 predicted proteins | sample 1672901 | NCBI WGS metagenome assembly OLQW01 (sample SAMEA3136735, study PRJEB25190) | human gut metagenome | reverse complement strand
CTCGTTTCGCGTTATCTTGGGCGACTCTTCGTTGTTTGCTATCTCCTCGGTGATGATGTCTTGTGCACCTTTTATGGCGGCGTCTACGCTTGTAACCTCTTTCGTAATGAAACGTTGGGCGCTGGCGTAAGGGTCGCGACAGGAGTTGAGCATGATGCTGCGCGCCAGCGGTTCAAGTCCATGCTCGCGTGCAATCTGTGCTTTTGTGCGTCTTTGCGTCTTGTATGGGAGGTACAAATCTTCAAGCGTGTTCAAGTCCCAACAGTCGCTTATTCTCTTCTCTAACTCCGTTGTCAGCTTTCCTTGCTTTGCTATGGCAGCCAGTATGGTGCTCTTACGCTTTGCCGTCTCAGTCAGCTTGTCGTTGTATTCCTGTATTTTCAAGATGCTGACTTCATCGAGACTGCCAGTCATCTCCTTGCGATAGCGCGCAATGAACGGCACGGTGCAGCCGTCAGCAAGCAGCGCCATCGTGTTCGACACGCCTTTTCGGGGCAAGGCAAGTGCCTCGGATATGATTGAAACAAATGCCTCTGTGTTGGAGAACTCTTTCTCAGTAACGTCTTTCGGGGTGCTCTTTGTTGTGGTGTTTTCCTTTATGGTGGTTGTCATAATATTTCTTCTTACCTTATACTCAGTGTGCGTAAGGCGGACAATAATTCGTTGTTCTCGGTCTTGGTGCCAATGGTTATGCGCAGACAGTTGTGGCATAGTGTGACGCGTGAGCGGTTGCGCACAATTATGCCGCACTCCACGAGGTATTGGTAGATGCGGTCTGCGTCGACCATCTCTGCAAGGAAGAAGTTGGCATCAGACTTAAACACACGCTTACACATAGGCAACATCTTGAACGCCTCGGTCATACGGTTGCGTTCCAGTATGATGGTGCTGACCCATTTGCTTACTTCTATGGCGCACTTGAAGGCGTCGTGTGCCGCGTTTTGTGTACACGTGCAGGAAGGGATGGTAGTCGTCCACCGAGAGGATCCTTTCGGCCGGCAGCAGATCCGACGGGCTGTTTTGTTGCGGGTATTCGTCGCGGCGGATCGGGAAAAACTTTACGGGCGAATCGTCCGTCCAGCTGGCCGAGACGGTCGACGGGAGCAGGCGCGCATGATAATCGATGCCCAGGGCGCTGAACACCCGTCGGGCGGCATTTTTCGCCCAGCGGGCACCGCCTTCGCGAATTTCGATCCGGTACCCTTCGTCCGAAACCTTGAGCAGCCGTACCGTCCCGGCCAGCAACTTCGCCCCTTCGGCCGAGAGCACAGCCCTGTGGAGCGAGGCGTTGAACCGCCCTGAGGTATGCGGGTCGCGGGCGAATCCCAGAAGCGCCTCGTTACGGGGCGTCGCGGGGAGCGTGAACTCCTGCGACCGGCCTTCCCGTGCGGCCTCCACGTCCGCGAGTTCCGCGGCGGCGTAACCCCCGACGGCGATGGGCTCCCCGGCCAGGTCGCAGGGCTTCGAGTCGATCGTCAGTTCCATGGCATCCCGGTTTTACGTTTGGGACGGATTTCGATTTCGAGGCAGGTCACGGCGCCATGCCGGTGCAGGACGCTCTTTTCCGTAACGACGTCGACCGCCGTGTAGCCGTCGTCCTCCGCCAGCCAGACGTCGGGCGAGGAGAGGACTTCGGAAAGCCCTTCGAGGGTCGCCCGGGGTTCGTAGGCCGACACGAGTACCGTCCGCCGTTCGGCACGGGTTCGGGCGACCAGATGCCCTTCGGCTCCGTATGCCCGTTGCCTGATTGTTTCGACGGACTCCGACTTTTCGACCGGGAAGGTGTAATGTTCGATCCCTCCCGCGCTGCTGCGCCAGGCCAGCCGCCGGGCTCCGGTGGGGGCGGAGATGACCGTGTAGGCTACCGAGCCGCAGGCTCCGGCGTCTACGGTCAGTGTTTCGGCTTCGGGGAAGTCGCGCGTGTCGAGCCGGAAGACATGCAATCCTCCCGTGGCCGTGCGGTAGCTTTCGGCGGTCGTGGTCGTCCCCGATTGTGCCGTGACGGTTACCGTGACGGCTTCGTCCGAGAAGAGCGTCAGTTCGTCGCTCTCGCCGTGCGAGATCAGGCGGACGAGCGGCATTGAGGTCAGCAGGGCGAATGCCGTTACGTTTGTCCGGCAGGGGAGGAACGTCCGCAGCGGGGAGTGGACGGTCGGGGCCGTTCCGGTTGCCTGTGCCGCTTGGGCCTCGATGTAGGCCGTCACGGTACGCCCGTCTGCCATGCGGAATCCCGTGCTTCCGGTCGTCGGGACGAACGCGACGGTGCGCCGCAGGTAGGGGGCGGCATCGAACGAGGCGGACGTGACTCCGGCGAAGCGTTTGGCGCCGATCAGCGTGCCGTTCCCCGCATCCGCGATGCGCAGGTCGAGGGTGGCGGTTTCCTGCGTGGTGACGGTGTAACGGAGTTCCCCGCTGAGCGGGGCGTACTCCGGCGGAATTTGTGTGAATGTCATTTGGATGGATGTTTGGGGTGTTGTTGCGGCGGATTGCAGGAGGGTGTCCGTCGCCGGCTGCAGCGTGCCGGCGTTTCTGTTGCGTGCCCGTAACCCGGGCCGGGTTGCGGCCGTGCGGACGGCGACGGTACGCCGTGCTAAAACCACGTTACGATGCGGGCGGTGGCGGTTTGCGAAATTTCGCCGTGCGGGGTGAGCGAGAACGAGCGCGGGCGGACGGAGAGCCCTTCGACGGCGAGGATGCGTTCGTAGAGCGAGAGCTCCGCGAAGATTTCGAGCATCTGCGTCTCCATTTCGGCCAGTGCCGTGCGCCGCTCCGCAGGGGAGATGCGTGCTCCGGGGCGGAGCAGGTGCAGCGTCATGTCATAGGTCGCCCGTCCGTGAGTACGCCCTTCGACGGCGTGCAGTTCCGGGGGTGCCAGCCATGCCGCGGGGTAATTCCGCACGGTGTGGCCCATGTCGCCCTCCGGCCCGGTGTAGAAGGTGTAACCCCGTTGTGCCGTGAGCTTTTCCGCCGCACCCTCGAGGTGGGTGCGATTCATTGTTGATAAACAGGTTGAAAGGTTGTTGAAAAACGAGAATAACAATTCGTAAACGACTGGCAGTGAGTTCTGTCCTGATGTCGATAACTTGTGCACTGTGCACCGTGCGGTGTGAATTGTGTGGCAAATATACGACGGCGTATACCCCCTTGTCAAGAGGCGGAAGCACTTTTTCTAAAATTTGTGGAAAAACTCCCGAATTTTGATTACCTTTGCAACATCGAACCAACAGTTTTATACCCTTATGGATGATGGTCATAGTTCCACGTATAGCGGCCGTGTCGTATCTCAATACGATACCGTTCATCTATGGTATCGAGCACGAAGGTAACCTCCGTGCCGAACTGCTGTTGTCTCCGCCTTCCCTCTGTGCAAAGAATTTCGCCGAACACAAAGCCGACATCGCACTGGTGCCGGCCGCAGCCGTGCCGTCGCTGGCGGATGCGCAGGTAGTGACCGAATACTGCATCGGAGCCGCCGGCCCCGTGCGGACGGTGGTGCTCCTGAGCAATGAGCCGATCGAAAAGGCGCGCCGCGTATTTCTCGATGCTCATTCGCTCACTTCGGTGCAACTGGCCGGCTACCTGCTGGCGAAGCACTGGAAAGTCACCCCCGAATACTATACGCTCGAAGATTATGCGCAGCTGGGGCACGCCCTGCCGGGCGACGCCTTTCTGCTGATCGGCGACAAGGTCTTCGACCACGAAGGACGTTTCGCATACTCGTACGACCTGGCCGCCGAGTGGAAAAAGGCCACGCGGCTGCCTTTTGCGTTCGCCGTCTGGGTCGCCCGCAAGGGTACCGCCCCCGACCTCACGGAGGGGTTGCAGCATGCGCTGACTTTCGGTATCGAGCACACCTACGAAGCAATTCTCGAACATGGTTTCGACAACAAACCGTACGATGCGTATGCCTACCTTACGCAGAATATCGACTATATTTTCGACAATCAGAAGCATAAAGCGCTGCAAAAGTTCTGGGACTCGGGTATCAAGGTAACCCCGAGGGCCAATCCCGGCTGAAGAGCTTAGCGGACAGCCGATCCGCCTCTCTGCCGAACAGGATTTTTAACTTTAAGAAGGAGAGCGTTTTATGATTACAATTTACCTCAAGCAGTACAACAAGATTATCCGGAATGCCGATACGAAGCTCTTCGACGAGCTGGGTTACGACGACATTCTGTGGATCGACCTGCTCACCCCTTCGATCAAGGAGCAGAAGGCGGTCGAAAACTTCATGGAGATCAACCTCCAGACCCAGCAGCAGGTCGAGGAGATCGAGAGTTCGTCGAAATACTCCGAAACCGAGAATGCGATCATCTGCAACTCGAACTTCTTCATGCCCTATACAGAGACCTTCGCCATCGAACCGGTCTCGTTCATCATCGCCGAGGGGGTGCTCGTCTCGGTGCGCAACGCCGAGTTCCGGACCTTCACCGAGGCGGCCAAGCGCCTGCAGATGAACTACCGCAGCTATTCGACGGGCTACCACCTTTTCATTTCGCTGCTCGAGGTGCGCATCGATTTCGACGCCGACCTGGTGGAGCTGATCGCCAAGCAGGTCGCGGCGCTCTCGAAGGACATCAACTCCGAGGACTCGATCGACAAGGCCGTTCTGCACCGCATCAGCGCCCTGCAGGAGAGCACGATGTCGCTGCGCGAGAATATCTTCGACCGCCAGCGCGTGTTGTCGGGCATCCTGCGTTCCGAGCGCTTCCCGAACGATATCTACCCCCGCCTGCAGCTGATGATCAAGGACGTCAACTCGCTGATCAACCATGCCGATTTCAGCTTCCAGCGACTGGACTATATCCAGGACGCCGCGCTGGGTCTTATCAACATCGAGCAGAACGAGATCGTCAAAATTTTCTCCGTGGCCGCGGTGATCTTCATGCCCGCGACGCTTATCGCGTCGATCTACGGCATGAACTTCAAATTCATGCCCGAACTGGACTGGACCCTGACGCTCTCCAACGGCTGGAACATTCCGCTGGGCTATATCTTCGCCATCGGCCTGATGATCTTCTGCTCGGCGCTGACCATCTGGTATTTCAAATATAAAAAGTGGCTGTAATACAACTGGCCGGAGCGCTGTCCTCGTAATCGGTACGGCCGGAGTTCCGGTGGTTTTTCGGTGGTTTCTTGCGGGAATGCTGCCGGCATTCCATGCTTGGTATTCCATTCCGGCATCCAGTTTCTTCCCTTCCCTCCTCTCGGCTCCGGTTCCCTTTTCCGTTTCCGGGGGCACGCTTTTTCTGTCCTTTTCGCCCCTTCCGTTTGCCTCCTCGCGCATCCGTTTTCCGGCGCTCCCCGTTCCACGCTTTCCCGCTCGGGTTTTCTCTTCTTTCTTAAGAAAGAAAGAGAATGTGGCCTTTTCCCCGCAAATTTCGTATATTTGCAGGCTATAAGCTGTGTCCATGCTCGAAAAACTTGCAAAACAGACTGCCATCTACGGCATCAGTACTATTGCCGTAAGGTTCCTGAGCTATCTGCTCACGCCTTACTATACCCGCATTTTCGGGCAGGAGACCTATGGTATCGTCACGGATATCTACGCCCTGATCCCGCTGGCGCTCACGCTGCTGACGATGGGCATGGAGTCGAGCTATTTCCGCTTTTCGGCCAAGGCCGAGGAGGCGGGCGGTGATGTGAAGGCCGCCAAACGCAGGCTTTTCGCCACGACATGGGGCGTCACCTCGCTTGCCGCGGCCGTTTTCTTTGTCGTCCTCGCCTTTTTCCGCGACGGGATTTCGCACCTGATGGGCGAGGCTTATGTGGCACACCCCGAATACATCGTCTGGGTAGGGCTCATCATCCTGTTCGACGTCTGGTCATGCATCCCCTTCTCACGGCTGCGCGAGCAGGGACGGGCGTTGCTGTTCGTCGGACTCAAGGCGCTGGGCGTCGTGCTCAATGTCGTCCTGGCCGTGGCATTCGGCCTCGCCGGGCTTTTTTCCACCGGGTTTGGCGTGGGGTGGGTCTTCGTCGCCAACCTTGTCGCCAGTGCCCTGACGTGGCTGGTAATCCTCGCCACCGTCGATCGTACCGTGCCCAAGATCAACTGGGCCCTGCTGGCCGCCGTTTTCGCCTATTCGCTGCCGCTGCTCATCGGCGGGCTGGCGGGTACGGCCAACGAGTTCATCGACCGCCAGCTGATCAAATACCTCGTGCCCGAGGGGGCCATGGCGGAGCTGGGGGTTTACGGCGCTATCACCAAGATCGCCGTGGTGATGATGCTTTTCTACCAGATGTACCGCCTTGCCGCCGAGCCGTTCTTCCTCTCGAACTTCAAAAAGTCCGATTTCGTGCAGATGAACGCCGCGGCGCTGAAATACTATGTCATGGCCTCGATGCTGATCTTCCTGGGCATCGCCCTGTTCCGCGACCTGTTCGCGCTGATCGTGGGACGCGATTTCCGCGAAGGGATCTTCATCCTCCCGGTCGTGCTCGGGGCCAACGTGCTGACGGGCGTGTGGCTCAACCTCTCGTTCTGGTATAAACGCGAAGAGAAAACCTCGCTGGCGATCGTCGTTACGGGAGCCGGGCTCGTCGCCATGATGGCCTTCGGTTTCTGGTTCATCCCGCTGTGGGGATACTACGGGGCTGCCTGGGCCCGGCTGGCGAGCGAGTCGGCGATGGTGGGTGTGAGCTGGTGGCTCAACCGCCGGTTTTACCCGACGCCCTACGACTGGCGGCGCATCGGCGAGTATGTGGCCGTGGCGCTTGCGGTCTTTGCGGCCTGCGAAGCAGTAACGGCCTTCGACGGCAATAAATTGATAACCTATGCGTTTAATATAGTGCTGTTTGCGGCTTATGCCGTCTACCTCGTCCGCCGTGAGCGGATCGATGTCGGGGCGATGCTGAGAGCGGCGCTGAAACGGAAATAGACAATGCCGAGACACCTGTATATCCGAACCATGCTTGCCGGGGCGAGTGTGAACCCTGTGGGGAAATGATATGGCGATGAAACGGAAGGTGAAAGAGAAGGCCGTGGTGCTGGCGATGAGTTTCGTGCTCTTCATGGGAGGTGTATCCGCGCTTTCGATGGATCGCGGCAACGGCCGTACGATTGTCCTGGTATTCGTTGTGCTGGCGCTGCTGGCTATCGCCGCCCGGCAGACGATACGGAGTTTGAAGAAGAAAAAGGAGTAGAAGATATGCGTTTTGCGGATATAACGGGACAGGAAGATCTGAAACGGCATCTGGTGCAGAGTGTCGATGCAGGGCGGGTGAGCCATGCCCAACTCTTCACAGGGCAGGCGGGTGCGGGTGCCCTCGCCCTTGCCGTGGCCTATGTGCAATACCTTTGCTGCCACCATCGCCATGACGGCGATTCGTGCGGCGAGTGTCCCGACTGCAGGCAGATCGCTGCGTTGGCGCACCCCGATCTGCACCTGGTTTTCCCGGTCAACAAGCAGGGGAAGAAATCCGGCGAGGTGATGCGCAGCGATGAATTCCTGCCGCTGTTCCGCGCCGTTTTCGGAGAAAATGGCGGCTATTTCTCGGCGCAGGACTGGTACGAACGCCTCGACCTGGGCAAGACGCTCAAAGGCATGATCGCAGCCCGTGAGGCCGACGAAATCATCCGCAAACTCTCGTTCAAGAGTTTCGAGGCCGACTATAAGACAATGCTGATCTGGCTCCCGGAAGCGATGAACGAGGAGGCGGCTAACAAGATCCTCAAGATCTTGGAGGAGCCTTGGGAAAAGACGCTTTTCCTGCTGGTTTCCGAGCAGCCCGACCGCCTGTTGCCGACGATCCTCTCGCGTACACAGGAGGTCGCCGTGCCGCGCATCGCACCCGACGTTCTGGAGCGTGTGGCCCGCGAGCGGGGGATCGCCGATCCGGTGAAAGCCCGTAACATGGCCCGTCTTGCAGGGGGCGATCTGCTGGAACTGAAACATCTCGTGGCCGGCGAGAGCGATGCCTTGCGGAAAGAGAATTTCGACCTCTTCTGCGGGCTTATGCGGCTAAGCTACAACGACAAGCATCTGGAACTCGTCGCCTGGGCCGAAGATGCCGCACAGCTTTCGCGCGAACAGCAGCGTGCTTTTCTGCGGGATGCCGCGCGCCTCTTGCGCGAGAGTTACATGCTCCATGCGGGCATCAATGAAGTCTGCTACCTCTGGGGTGAGGAGCTGGCTTTCTGTACCAAATTCGCCCCTTTTATCGGATCGCAGAACATAGAACCGCTCATCGGCGAGATCGAAAGCGCTTTGGCGCAGATTTCGCAGAATGGCAATCCGACGATCGTATTCACCCATTTTGCCCTTGCGGTGAGCAAAATGATAAAACGACTCTGACTTATGGCACGTGTAGTACTTCTTACCGGCGGCAATACGGGCGACGTGAAACGGACGCTCCAGGCTGCGCAACAACTCATCAACGCCCGCGTGGGCGCCGTGCTGCGTTGTTCGCACCGTTACGAAAGCAAGCCGTGGGGCTTCGATGCCGAACAGCATTTCTCGAACCAGGCGCTTGAGGTCTCCACCGACCTGCAACCGCTCGAGGTGCTTGAGGCCGTGCAGGCCATCGAGCAGGAACTGGGCCGCAACCGCGCGGCCGAAGCGGTCGAGAAAGCCCGTACGGGCGTGGCCTACACCTCGCGGCCGATCGACATCGACATCCTCTTCTACGACGACGAGGTGATCGCAAGCGAGCGGCTCACCGTTCCCCACCCGCTCCTTTCCGAGCGGGAATTCGCCTTGGCCCCGCTGTGCGAAATCATGCGCCAGCGCCGCCACCCGGTCACGGGGCAGACCATGGAGGAGATGTACGAGGCCCTGCGCCCGAATGAAAATTAAAAAAGAGAGAACATTGAAAAGGGGACGAATAATAACGTTGTTCACGGCCGTCGTGCTGTTCGCGGGATGTTTCAAGGAGGTCTCGTACAGGACGGACTATGTGCTCAAGCCGCTTGTGCAGGAGAACTCGGGCGATGTCGTCCAATTGCTTCCCGAGGGGAAGGCGCAGGCTTTTGCCCATGCTGCCGACACGGTCTTTTGGGAGGTCGCTTCTTACGAAGACGCCCTGGCCGGGATCATTACGCGGCGGGACAACCCGTCCGAAAAACAGACCGTGCCGCTCGTGACGGCCGAACCCTACCAGCAGGAAGGGATTGCCGGATGGCTCTCGATGCGGATCGACAAACCGTCGGTAATGGTCGTCGCGGTCGATACCGAGCACAGGATTTACGGCTATACCCAACAGGAGATCGCCGAGAATTTCCCAAAGCTCTACGTTTCCGTCGTCTTCAAGCCGTGGAAGGAGGGGACGGAATACAAGGACGGCAACTGGATTTTCCGCAACCAGTTCTATGTGCCTCCGACCTATCTCGATTGTTACATCGTACCTTCGGTGCAGGCCGAGGAGGGCGGCGAAACGACCGAGCCTTCGAAACTCAAGGCCTATGCCTATGCCGTCGATACGACGGCGTGGAGGATCGCCTCATACATCGACGCCGCGGCCGGAGTCATCACCTCGAAGAACGACCCGTCGCAAACCCGTTCCAACCCCAATTTCACAGCCTCGAAAGAGGAGTCGGGCGCTTACGGCATGGAAGTGAGCAGCCCGACGCTGATGGTGGTCGTGGTCGACCAGACCAACGAGGTTTACGCCTATTCGAAACAGGAGGTCGACCTCGACGGCGAGCCCGTGACCTTCCCGATTGTCTTCCGCACATGGCGCCCGGAATACCTCTATGTCGAGGAAGGCTGGCGCGTGGTCAATGAAAAGAACGCCGACCCGGAACAGGAGGGTTCGGATACAACTAAATGATAACGATGGATATCCGCAAAAGACATATCGTCCGCACGCTGCGTGCCGCCGTGCTGCTGCTTTTCGTTTCGGCTTTCCTGAGCCGTTGCGCGAGCATGATGACCCCCACGGGCGGGCCGCGCGATTCGCTGCCCCCGGTCATCGTGAACATGACGCCCGACAACTTTTCGACCAACCGGCCGCTCGTGAACCATGAGAAGATTTACATCGAGTTCGACGAGTTCGTGCAGCTCAAGGATCAGCAAAAGGAGTTCTTCACCTCGCCGCAGATGAAGAAGAAACCGCTCGTTTCGCTGCGTGGCCGTGGCGTCGTCATCCAGTTGCGCGATACGCTCGAGGCGAATACGACCTATTCGCTCAACTTCGGCAGTGCCATCCGTGACAACAACGAGGGCAACCCGCTCTACTCGATGCGTTATGTCTTCTCGACGGGGCCCGAGATCGACTCGATGGTCATGTCGGGTTATACGGCCGACAGCTATAAGGCCGACTCCGTGTCGAAGAGCTTCATCTGGTTCTTCCCCGCCGATTCGGTGGAAAACGTCGCCGAATACGACTCGACGATCTTCAAGTACAAGCCGGCAGCCATCGCCCGCGCCGAGAACAACGGTATCTTCATCGCCCAGAACCTCAAGCCGATCGCTTACCGCGTCTATGCCGTCCAGGACAAGAACGACAACCAGATTTATGAACCCGGTTCCGACCAGGTAGGCTTCCTCGAAGGTACCTACAACCCCCGCGAGCAACCCGATTTCGCCATGTGGTACGATTCGATCCGCCAATATGTCGTGGCCGAACCGCAGCTCTACCTGCGCATGTTTACCGACAAGGCGTTCCGGCGCCAGGTGCTTTCGCAGTCCGAACGGCCCCTGCAACACAAGGCGATGCTCTATTTCGCGGCCGCACACCCGCAGATCGAGCGTATCCGTTTCGACAGCATCCCCGAGGATCGGGTCATCTTCGACCCGCAGACCGTCGGGCGCGACACCATCGCCCTGTGGTTCAACATGCCTTCGTCGGCACTCCCCGATACGATCAAGGGCGAGATCACCTATTTCAAGCACGATACGGTCAATGTCCTGCAATCGGTCACCGAGCCCTTGAAGCTGGCCTGGAGGTTCATCGAAACCAAAGAGCAGGAGAAGGAGCGCGAGAAGCTCGAACGCGACCGCCGCAAGGCCGAGGCCGCGGGCGAGGAGTGGGTCGAGCCGAAGAAGGAGAACCCCTTTGCCTACAAACTCCCGCTGTCGGGCGAGGTGAACCCCGAGAACCACCTGACGATGGATTTCGACTATCCGCTTACGAAGCTCGATTCGGCCGCCATGCTCCTCACGCTTACGCATCCCGACAACAGTATCGAGGATATTCCCGTGTATTTGGTGCGCGATACGGCGCAGCTGCGCCGCTATTATATCCGTGCGCCCTGGAAAACCGGCGGGCAATATACCCTCACCATCCCTGAAGGGGCCATTACCGATGTGGCGGGATTTTCCAACGACTCGATCATCGGCAAGTATACGGTGCTCGACCCCGAGAAGTTCGCCACGGTGAAGATCCATGTCACGGGCAAGGACGACAGTTCGAAGTACATACTCCAGCTGCTCGACGGCAACAACGCCCTTAAACAGGAGAAGCGCGACGTTACCACGGGCGACTGGCAGTTCAATTTCGTCCCGGCCGGTGAAATTAAGTTCCGTGTCATCGAGGACAAGAACGGCAACGGCAAGTGGGACACGGGCAATGTGGTCGAACGCCGCCAGCCCGAACGCGCCGAAATCTATGCCAACGACGAAGGCGAAGACACCTTTGCCACGAAAGCCAACTGGGAGGTCGAGTTCTCGATCGACATGAACACCCTGTTCGCTCCCGTGACGATGGAGTCGCTTTCGCGCACGCTTGAGGAACGTGAGGCCCAGCGCCTGCGCCGCGAGGCCGAGAAACGCGCCAAGGAACCCAAGAAGAAGGGTCACAGCCACGATAACAATCAGAATAATAACCGCATGAACAACAGCATGAACTCCACGGGCGGCATGTTCAATAATTTCCGATAGCGCGATGATGAAGAGACGATTCAAAAACCTGTTGTTGTTCGCGGCTGCCGTATGCTGCTGGCATGGTGCTTCGGCGCAACATACGCTCGGTTTTACGGCCGGTTACGGCATGGCCAGCGCCCGCTTCGACCCCAAACAGGAGATGAAGGGGATGTGGGGTATCTATACCGCCGGCCTTACTTGGCGCTACTATGGTACGCAACGCTTCGTGGGCGGTTTCGGTATCGACCTCGAATTCCTGCAACAGGGTTTCTCCTTTGCAACCAATGCCTCGCTGGTCGAGGAGCCGAAGGATTTCCGTTACTATACGCGCCATATCAATTCGGTCATGCTGCCCATCGTCTGGCAGCCCCATATATATATGCTGCGCCACCGTGTGCGCGTTTACCTCGAAGCTGCGGCCACCTTTTCCTACCAGCTTTCGTCCGACTACGAGGATGAGAGCGCCAAGGCATCGGGAATGGCCGACTGGAAGGGGGATTACAACTACAAGACGGCCCGCGACAGCCGCTGGGGCTACGGGCTTGCGGGCGGCGGCGGTATCGCCTTTCTGATACGCCGCTTCGAGATCAATGTCCGCGCCCGTTATTACTTCGGGCTTTCGGACGTCGTCCGCAACCGCAACAAGTATGCGGACAACGGCATCGACGGTTCCGAAAACCCGTTTTGGACGACGCCTATGCGCTCGCCGCTGGACAACCTCACTATTTCGGTGGGGTTGAGCTACCGCTTCAACAAGGAGGGCTTCTCGACCTGGAAACCGCGTCCCAAACGCGAAAAGAACCGCGAAGTCTTCAAATACGGATTATAAATATTCAAGCCATGGAAACCACACGACAGCAAAAAATCGCCAAACAGATACAGAAGGACGTGGCCGAGATCTTCCAGAAGGAGGGGGCCGGCATCGTCCGCGGGGCGCTCGTCACGGTCACGGCCGTGCGTATCTCGCCCGATTTCGGCTATGCCAAGGTCTACGTCAGCATCTTCCCCTTTGACCGGAGTGCCGCGACGATGAAGGAGATCGAGCATCAGAACTGGTTTATCCGCCGGGCCCTCGGGCAGCGGATCCGCAACCAGGTCAAGAATGTGCCCGAGTTGCAGTTCTTCCTCGACGATTCGCTCGAATACATCGAGCATATCGAAGAAGCGCTCAAGCACGACAAGCCCGAATAGCTCCCGCTTCCCGACGTCATGTTGCCGCAGTTTTTCGCCCGCCGCTACCTTTTCTCGCCCAAATCCCGTTCGGTCGTCAACCTGATCTCGGGACTGAGCGTGGTAGCCGTCGCGATGCCTGTCGCTGCGATGATCATCTTGCTTTCGGTCTTCAACGGTTTCGAAAGCCTCGTGAAGTCGATGTATTCGGCCTTCGACGCCGACCTAACCGTCTCTGCGCGGCTGGGGCAGACTTTTCCTGCCGACGCGATAGACACGGCCGCCGTGGCACGGATTCCCGGGGTCGAAGCGTTTTCGTTCGTCCTCGAACAGAGCGCCCTGCTGGAACATGCCGGACGCCAGGCTACGGCGACGGTGCGGGGTGTCGACGATGCGTATGCCGCGGTGTTTCCGCTCGACAGTGTCGTTTCAGCGGGTGAATACCGGGTGCGCCTGGGGGATATTGAACGACTCGTCATGGGGCAGTCGATGACTTATATGCTGGGCATCCGCTCGCTTGCCGATGCCGATGTCAATGTCTACGCCGTGCGCCGGGGTTCGTTCTCCTCGCTGCTGCCTTTCGACAACTATACGCGGCGGACGGTGCCCCTCGGCGGGGTTTATTCGCTCGACCTGGAGACGGAGCGGACATATGTCCTGGCGTCGCTGCGGTTGGCACAGGAACTTTTCAGCCATCCCGGCCGTGTTTCGGGGCTTGTCGTCCGCCTGCGCGAGGGCGCCGATGCGGAGCAGGTGCGTCAGGCTCTGGCGCGGCTGTCGGGTGACGATTACCGCGTCCGCACGCGCCACGAACTGCGGGCCTCCTTCTACCGGATCATGACCTATGAGAAATGGGGTATTTTCTTCATTTCGCTGCTGGTACTGGTCATCGCGTCGTTCTCGGTCGTCGGGGCGTTGGCGATGCTGATCGTCGACAAGCGGCGCGACATTGTGACCCTGCGTGCGCTGGGAGCCGACACGTCGCTCGTGCGGGCTATTTTCCGCAGCGAAGGGTTGCTCATCTGCGGCCTCGGCGCTGCGTGCGGGGCGTTGCTGGGCGTCGGGCTGAGTCTTTTGCAGCAGCACTTCGGCCTGATCGAAATCCCGGCCGAAACGCTTCTTGCCAAGAGCTATCCCGTCGAATTCCGCCCGGGCGACCTGCTGGCCGTGCTGGTGGCCTTCGGCCTTGTCGCCTATGTTATTTCGAACATTACCGTGCGCAGCATGGTGAAACATAATGCCTGATTATGAAACGCATTTTCCGTATATCGCTCTGCGCGTTCCTGCTGCTTGCAGGCGCCGCCTGTACCCGCCACAAGATTATCCCCGATGAGAAACTGGCGCAGATCTTCCACGACGCCTTCCTCACGAACGCCTATATTGGCGACGTGCGGGTCAATATCGACTCGCTGAACATCTACGAACCGATCTTCGCCCGCTATGGCTATACGACCCGTGATGTCTACTATACGATCGGGAACTTTTCGAAGCGCAAAGATACGAAAAATATTTAAAACGGCTCAAAAAACTTACGTTTTTAAGATCGGAAGGTTGCCGTGCTCGATACGATCGACAACGTGGCCCGCCGTACTTTCACGCGTACGGTCTATGCCGATTCGCTGATCCGCGTGGGGTCGCTGCGCGATACGGCGCGCCTGCGGATCGCCGTCGATGTGCAGCCCGGCGAGTACGAATTGCGGCTCAAATACCTCGTCGACTCGCTCGACCGGAACGAGAAGGGGTTGCGGGGCGTCGTCTGGCTCGAAAACCGGGACGGCGGGCGCAGTAGCGTCTATTCCACGACGCTGCGCCGTAACCGGACGGAGAATTTCACCCGCCGTTTCACGGTCGATACTACCCACCGGCGCCTGCACCTGGATTTCCTGGATTTCCGCGAGAAGCCCCTGCGTCCCTCGGTGACGGTGACCGGCCTCGAAATCGACTACATTCCCACGACGTCCGTTGCCGTCGACAGCCTTTACCGGCAACAACTCGACCTGCGAATCTTTGCCGATGAATTCCTCCGCGCAGCCATCCAGGCGGATAGCCTCTAACCTGCTCTGGACACCGCAGGGTCTGCTCCGCAATCCCCTGGTCG
>OLQW01000933.1_pt1 | contig 15114 bp, 10 predicted proteins | sample 1672901 | NCBI WGS metagenome assembly OLQW01 (sample SAMEA3136735, study PRJEB25190) | human gut metagenome | reverse complement strand
TCTCTGCGCTGGTGGTATTCTCAACTACGTTGTCGAGGTTGTTGATGGTGTGCTCCAGACGGTTCTGGACAGCACCAAGTGCGGAACGCTGGGTGGATACCTTCTGGATAGCTTCCTTGATGGTATCAATAGCGGAAAGTGCATTGGTATCATCAGTTCCGTCAACCTTCAGACCATTTACACCAAGACCTTTAGCAGACATAGCATCAATGCTCAGAGTGATCTGGTTATTGGATGTAGCATCAGCACCAACATGAAGGGTAAGGGTCAATGCTGCAGTCTTATCCTGTAATGCAGTTACAAAGTCTTTATTCGGAGTAGCCACTTCATTTCCTACTGCATCATAAAGCTTAGGAGCATCTGCTCTTACTTCTACATCTCCATCTTTATTTGTTGTAAAATATTTTTCCAGTGCATTTTCAGAAATAGCATTGCCATCTTTATCGTAATACTTTGCCTGTGCTGCTGTAGACTGTGCTGCTGTAATGTCTGTTGCTATAATGGCAGAAGAATAGCTTTGTCCCTTATTACCAGCAGCTGCCGTAATACCATCAGCGGTTACTGTAAGTAAATCATTACCTTCTGCATCAGAAATAGTAAAATCAGCGCCATTAGATGTAACCTTGAATTTTTCTGCTGCATCACCATGTAAAGAAAGAGTATAGCTAACAGCATCACCAGCATCATTTACCTGAGCATTTAAAGTTACGCCTTGATCTCTCAATGAAATCAACAACTCATTCTGTTCATCCTGAATTTTTTCACTTGTTGCAGCAGGCTTTGTCTTTGCGGTCAAAGTCAATCCATCCTTACCTTCTGCAAAGTCAGCAGATATAGTCTGAGCTGTATACTTACCATAGCTAAAACTATACTGTTTATCTAAGCTCTTGTCACCCTTCAGCAAATAAGTCTCGTTGAACTTGGTGGTCTCAGATACACGATCAATCTCCGTAGTCAGCTGGTCGATTTCATTCTGAATGTAGCTTCTGTCGTCTTCAGAGTTAGTACCATTAGCTGCTTTTACTGCCAGCTCATTCATTCTCTGTAACATATCCTGAACTTCATTAAGAGCACCTTCGGCGGTCTGTACAGTAGAAATGCCATCCTCTGCATTGGAAGATGCCTGTGTCAGACCTCTGATCTGCTTTCTCATCTTCTCACTGATGGACAGGCCTGCTGCATCATCAGCTGCACGGTTGATCTTGTATCCGGAAGACAGTTTCTCGGTGGACTTTGCCTGAGAAGCGGTGGTTAAGCCTAACATTCTGTTAGAGTTCATAGCTGTAAGATTGTGTTGTACTACCATAATATTTACCTCCTTGTATTACTGCCCAATTCCTTTTGCGGCAGTGTGCGTATCTGTATTGTTATTGAGAAATCCTTTTCTCCCAGATACTTGTTTTTAGTTTTATAGTAACCGGAGTAGGAGCTTCCCTGTCGGGCCCTGACAGAGCCGCTCTTCCTCCGGTTATTACCATATGAAATTATTTGTCCGCATTTCCCTTTGTGATGATCACATTTGACTTCTTGCGGTACTTCTCCGGGTGCTCTTCTTCCGCATAATATTTCGGAAACTTCGCTCTCTCCTCCGGATCTGTGATCTGGTTCTCTAATACCGTGCTTCGCACGATGTTCACCTCTTTCGGTGCATCGATCATAATGCGGAGATGATTCTTGGTTCCTCCCAGGAACACGATCTTGATATTGTCATTGATCATCAGGTATTCTTCCGGACTAACGGTCAGACGCAGCATAATTGATAACCTCCCTGTTTTTATTCAGCCTTCCTTGCCTGCTGGTTTGCACTGATGCAACATTTTATTATGGAATGTTGCATTTTCCTAATTCATTTATTCCATCAAGGAGGCCATTATGAGCACGACACAACCTATCCGCAGCAAACAGCTTCTACACGATTTCAAAGAGTACTACCTTACCAAACAGCCCAACTCCCGGAATTACACTCTCATCCTGATCGGTCTGAACACCGCTCTCCGCATCAACGACATCCTTCATCTCACCTGGGGAGATGTCTATTGCACAGAACACAGCCGCTTTTACACCCATCTCCTGATCACGGAGAAAAAAACGGAAAAAGAAACCAGAATCCTGATCAACAGAGAACTTCAGGAAACATTACTGTCCTACCGAAAAACACAGACTTCCATAGCCGACACAGACTACCTCTTCCCCAGTCCCAGAAAAGCTGATTCCCCGCTCTCCCGATACCAGGCCTACCGCATTGTCCGTAAGGCTGCAGAAGCCGTAGGGATCGAAGATGTGATCCGGTGCCATTCCCTGCGGAAGACCTTCGGCTACCATGCATGGAAAATGGGAACACCACCCGCATTGCTGATGGAAATCTACAATCATTCTTCTTTTCAGATCACAAAACATTATCTGGGAATTGAACAGGATGACAAAGATGCCGTATTTCGTGACATACAGCTATGACATGCGGCTTCTGTAATTGCTATAGTGATATGAAAATAACGCATTAGCGATTTTTATAAAAAAGGCTAAAGTTTTCCCATGGTCAGCCGAAATATGTAGTGCAAGACAAAATGCAACATTCCATAATAGAATGTTGCATTTTCTATTTTAATCTATTCATTTCTGTGGTATTCTTTTAAAGACTGCATATCGCTTTTTTTCGACAAATATTTCTCTTTTATTGAAACATATACAGTCAGAATCAGGAGTACACATGAAAAGCTTTATATGTCAAATATTCTATAAGCAGCGGGCGGCATTCGAGCAAAGCTGCGCTTCCAGGGGCAAAGAGTATCCTCTTCCGGAAGACGTTTTCCTACAATCGGATATTTTCTATGACGAGAAGCATGTTCCGGCACATCGTCTGGATGTCTACCGTCCCAGGGGACGGAACGGAGAGATTCTTCCGGTCATCGTCAACGTACATGGCGGAGGCCTCCTCATGGGGAACAAGGAGTTCAACCGTCCCTTTTGTGCCTCCCTTTGTGAGGCGGGGTATCTGGTATTCAGCATGGAGTACCGGCTGATACCGGACTGTCTCTTCTATGACCAGCTGGCTGATCTGCATCTGGCACTGGATTTTATCCGGGATCATCTGACGGAATACGGCGGTGACATTTCCCACATATATGCCTGCGGCGACAGCGGCGGTGCCTGTCTGTTGACTTATGGAATCGCCATGCAGCGAAGCACTGCACTGGCACAGGCTGCCGGAGTAACCCCTTCTGACCTGCCAGTCCGGGCACTTGGTCTGGTCAGCGGTATGTTCTATACGAACCGCCTGGATCAGATCGGACTTTTCCTCCCCAGATATCTCTACGGCCGGCATTATAAAAAAAGTGCTTTTGCCCCCTATGTATCTCCGGAGCACCCGGACATCGTGACCAGCCTGCCACCCAGTCTCCTGATTACCAGTGACAACGATAATCTTCAGAGTTATACTCTGAATTTTGAAAAGGCTCTGCGCAGACATCAGATGCCCCATAAACTGATCAACTACCCGAAGGATCCCCGCCTGACCCATGCGTTCAGCGCTTTTTACCCGGAGCTTCCGGAAAGCAGGGAAGTGATCCACCATTTGATTCATTTTTTTGAACATACCGGAGAGGACTGTAAAGGAGGATATGTATCATGACATACGACGAAAATGTTTTCAAAGAAAAAGCTAATCGGAAAGCCCGTAAGATCTGGATCGTTTTTGCTGTTTTACTGAGTGCCAACTATGGCTCCGATGCGTCCGGGGGATTATATCCCACCACTTCTTACCTTATTTTTCTGGCATTGTGCTGGCTGCCTCTGATCTTTGGCGAAGTGCTGTTACACGTAAAAGGCTGGGCAACGGAGCTCTACCGCTACGATCTGGTCATCGGTTACGGCATCTTCTACACTTTTGTCATCTGTACTACAGCTTCCCCGATCGCTTTCACCTATATCCTGCCGGTGACAAGTCTACTGGTACTATATAAGAACCGGAAATTCATGATCAACTGCGGTATCGCCAATGCTCTGATCATCGTCGGTGCAGCCGTCTATCGCTATATGCTGGGCTTCAACAGTGCTTCCGATATGAAGAATTATCAGTTACAGCTGTCCTGTATCGTCCTGTGCTACATCTGTTATGTCATGTCCATCCGTCATCTGAACGAATCCGACGGTGCCATGACCGACAGCATCAAGGCTGACCTGCACAGAGTCGTAACCACTGTAGAGCAGGTTAAGTCTTCGAGTAATATCATTCTCGATGGCATCACAGTCGTAAGAGAGCTGGCTTCCGAGAATAAGCATGGCTCCGATATCGTCATGCTGGGTATGAATGAGCTGACTGACAACAACAATATGCTGCAGGATCGTACCACATCATCCACACAGATGACCTCCGATATCCGCGCCCAGGTAGAAAATGTGGTAGCTCTGATCGGAGAAATGATCACGCTCGTCGAAAAAACGCAATCCCATTCCGGCGTCAGCGCAGAAGACCTGAAGAGTCTGGTGAATACCGCTGCTACCATGTCACAGCTGTCCACCGAGCTGGAAAATGTTCTGGAGAATTTCCGTCAGGAATTCGAAATGGTAAAACAGGAGACCGGCACCATAGAGAAGATCACAAACCAGACGAATCTGCTGGCATTAAATGCTTCCATCGAAGCTGCCAGAGCCGGGGAAGCCGGCAAGGGCTTCGCTGTTGTAGCGGATCAGATCCGTACCTTAAGCACTGAGACCCACGCTTCCTCTGAGCAGATCAGGAATGCTCTCTCCCGGCTGGATGCTACCTCCGCGAAGATGACCTCTTCCATTGAAGAGACATTAAAGCTGATCCAGATCACTCTGGAAAAAGTAACGCAGACCGGAGATAACGTAAATCAGATCGCTTCTGATTCCGTGCAGCTGGGCAATCACATTCAGGTTGTAGATAATGCCATTAAAGAAGTAGAGAGCTCTAACACTCAGCTGGTATCCAACATGGAGCAGGTATCTAACATCGTGGATACCATTACAACCTGTATCACGCATTCCAGCCGTACCAGTGAACGGATGCTCAGCAAGTATCAGGAAACAGCAGACAATATCAATACCATCGAAGATGTCATGGAGAACATGATGTGTGATCTGGGTATTGGTGGTTTCATGGGTATTGAAGACGTCAAGCCCGGCATGAAGATCGATCTGAAATTAGTCGGTCAGGGAGATACGGAATACCTCGGAGAACTAATCGAACAGATTCCGGAAGGCCTGCTGGTATCCTGTCAGAAGAAGCTGACGATTAACGGGTCTGCTTCCTGTATGCTGCAGGTCACCGCAGGTAATATCCTGTACTGTTGGGACAAAGCCACCATTTCTCCTGCTCCTGAAAATGGTGAACATGCTTTCAAGATTACCATTACTACCAGACCCAGGATCAACAATAGACGCAAATACCCTCGTATGGATCTGAATAATACCTGTACTATTAAGTTCAAAAATTCCAATACGGAATATGCGGCTACCATGGAAAATATCAGTGCCAACGGATTCGCTTTCCTGGCTACAGACAAGATATTCACCCAAAGCAAAAATGCAGAAGTCATTATCACGATCCATGATTTTGCTCTGCCGAATCATAATGTGCTGGAAGGTCGCATCATCCGCTGTTCCGACGATAACGGACTGTATATCGTCGGATGCCAGATGCCGGAGGATAATTTCTATATCCTGGAATATGTAGAAAAGAACTTAAATAAATAGAATTCCTGTATAAAACCAAGGCACCAAAAATGCCCATTCATATTCAAATGAATGGGCATTTTTAATGTTGTTCTTTACGGTTTCAATAGCCGGGCGATCAGCCCCTCGACCTCCTGGAGCTGTTCTTTTGTGCTCTCTTTGTGGCTTTCCTTGCGGTATTTTGACGGAGACATGCCCTTCATGGCATGGAACGCTTTGGTAAATACCAGCGCATCACTATATCCACAGGACAGGGCAATACTCTCAATCGGATAATTGGTGGATTCCAGCAGCTCTCTCGCCTTAGTGATACGGAAGGTGGTGAGGAACTGCTGAGGCGACATTCCCAGATAATTCTGGAACAATGTATATAAATAACTACGGTTGATACACACATAATCCGCCACATCCGTTACCTTGATAGGGTTACAGTAGTTACTCTGGATAAAAGATACCGCTTTTTTCACATACTGGTTCCCCTTATCCTCTTCCTCTCTGGCTACCACACCGGCGCTGTCCGCGATCACAGACAGGAATACTCCCAGCAGTCCGTTCCGGCGCAGATCATCCGCGATTCCAAAGGTATTGTGTTCCATCATATCACGGACAATCGAATACAGCTCCTCTGATTTATCACAGGAAAAAATAGGATGCCTGTCTGACAGTCCCATGCTATGTAAATACTCTTCCGCGCGGCTCCCGGCGAATCCGACCCACAGATAACTCCAGGGATCCTTCGCATCCGCCTGATAGAAAGCCAGTTCGTTAGGCTGGATCAGAAATCCGTACCCTGCTTCCAGCCGGTATTCCTTGTCATGGAACCGGAAATGCCCCTTGCCGCTTAAGACATAGTGGATCAGGTAGTGCGGCTTGGATGCCGGTCCAAAGCTGTGCAGTGCTTCCGTCTGAGAGCACCCGCAGCAATTCACATACAGACTTCCTGTTTTGTCATTGATAAAGTCCAGCTTAAATGCTTTTTCCATGGCAATTCCTATCCTTTCCCATCGGTCAATTCACTATAATCCCGCCGTCCTCATCAAACGCCACACAAAAAGCACTGCTGTATTCGTTCATACGCTGCAGGATCCTCTGCTTATCCTCCCCCGTTGCCGGCGTCGGTCGGAAATCATTCCTTGTTTTGACAGAACTTACCATACAGGGAATGATCCGGGCGTTCTGATCCTCCACTTTTTCCCCGTTCTCAAAAGTAAAGGTCTGCTGGAAGATCATGGTGTCCTTGTCCTCCGGATTCCGGTTGGCTCCGAAGCAGAAATTTGCCAGACTGTAGATAATATATCTGCCCTTGTATTCCTCGATTCCCTGCAGGACATGGGGATGATGACCGATGACCAGATCCACACCCCAGTCAATGCATTTCCTGCCAAGCTGCTGCTGATAATTTTCCGGATAATTGTCTTTTTCGATACCCCAGTGACAACAGGCGAGGATCAGATCCACGTTCTGTTCCCGCAAGACTTCGATATTATTCTGAATCAGTTTCTCCGCCTGTGCGCCCCATTCCACTTCATTGACGGAGATAATGCCGATCTTCAGATTCCGCTCTCCGCCGTGGGCTGCCGCGCTGTCCGGGATCTCATAGATGCCTACATTTTTATCATAGGCATAGACAATACCCTCCTGCTCCAATGCTGCCACTGTATCCCGGCTGCCCTGCTCTCCGTAGTCCAGTCGATGATTGTTCGCAAAGCTGACGGCTTCAATATCCCCCAAGGTCAGTAGATGGGCATACGCCGGATCTCCCTTGATGCAGTAGGTCTGCCCCTCACGCATCTGTTCCGATGTGGTCAACGGTCCTTCGAGATTCACGATGGTCATATCGTCCGCCTCGAAAATATCTCTCACATTCTCGAAAAAATATCCCTCATCCTCCGCCTGATCGTACACCTGGCGGAATGAATAGCTGTAATCCTGTTCCTGATGATTGCCCAAAGTCACATCCCCTGCTGCGGAGATCGTGATCGTGCAGCGTTCCCCCATCAAAGTATCCGAAGCTCCGGACTGTCCTGATTCCGGCAATGCAGTATTGTCACCGTCCGTCCCACCTGGCAGAACGATCTCCCCGATATTATCCCCGGGCTGATTGTCCTGCGGTCCGGTATGGTAACCGCCGATCGGCTGCGCCAGTTCTTCCACCCCGGGAATACAGACCTGCTGTGTCAGATCATCCCCACAGCCGCTAAGCGCTATTACACTGACCGCACAAACCAGTGCCACAAACCGCTTTTTCTTCTGCCCCATAAACACTCTCCCTCTGTTACAAAGAAATCCCTTAGCCCTCTCCTAAATCAGTCTTGATTTTCAGAAGCCGCTGTCGCAGTGCTGTCTCCCGTTCCATACAGATTCTCCTGCAGGAATTTCTTATTTGCCTCGAAATCCACCTCCAGCACGGACATTTTACGATGGGTCGCATCCTTATACGTGCCTTCAATGGGAATACTGTTCTGTATAATATCGTATGTCAGAAGCTTCGGTGCCATGAGACTTAACCGGTAACACTCTGTCTGGGTCAGGTTCGTGGTCAGATTCGGCATCAGACCGTCAATCAGTCCCTTCGGATTTGTGAGTACACCCTTAGGCAGCTTATGAATGACCTCTGTCAGCACCTTTCTCTGTCGCTCAGTTCTGCCGAAATCCGTACCGATATAACGGTTTCTGCAATATGCCAGCGCCTGGGGGCCGTTCAGATGCACCATGCCTCCGGACAGGTCATCGAAATAGTCCGTTCCCTCCGGTCTGCCCAGCAGGATATTATATTCTACCAGGTAGCCGTTCACGTATTCCACTTCTTTACCGGTCAGCTCCAGATCCACGCCGCCCACGGCATCTACCAGATTTGCAAATGCCTCAAAATTCACCAGCACATAGCGGCTGATATGAATGTCAAAATTCTGCTCGATGGTCTCCATCAGCAGCTCCGCACCGCCGTAGGAGTATGCTGCATTCAGACGATTGTCCTTATATCCCGGTATCTCTACATACATGTCACGGAGCAGAGATGTCATATATATCTTTTTCGTCTTGTTGCTGATAGACAGGAGGATCATGGCATCGGATCTGCCATCCTCCCCGTTCTCACGGGAATCGTTACCGATCAGGAGAATATTCGTGACGCCTTCTTCCTTCATAGGAGAGCTTGCCACGGATTCGATCTCTTCATAATTCATCTCGGCATAGACCTTGCCCACCAGGACGTACAACCCTGCTGCCAGAAATACGAGGATCAGCGCCACTGCGATCAGGAAGCGCTTGAAGCCGGATTTTTTCTTTTTTCTGCCGCTCCCGGCTTCCTTTTTGTTTCCTTTTCTGCTCTTCTTATCCGTTTTCGTGTCTATCTCCTCACGCTTCCCTGCTTTTCTTCCGGAGCGATTTTTTTCTCTGTGATCTTCGTAATCCTCGTATTCGTCCGCATAGTCCTCCCTTCTGCTACGCCGAGGTCTATCGGATGCCGCCTGTCTGCAACGATCTGCATTACTGTTACTACGGCCACCACTATTACGATTCGCTGAAGTCTTACGCGTCGTCTTTCTGCGAGCCGCCTGTCTCTTACGATACGCGGGATCATCCCAATCCTCCGCGTAATCATCCGCTCTTGCTCGTCTTCCGGATCCGATCACATCCAGTTCCTCCTCATCCTCGTCATCCTCAGTCATGTCAAACATCTGTGGAGCCGGACGCTCTGCTGTCCGCCTTCCGGTCCCGGACTTCCCACTGCCGGATCCGGACGTCTGCATTTCCTGCATCTCCTGCTGTAAAAAGGCTTCCAGCCCTTTCTGTATATCTTCCATCTCCTGAATGGAATCTCGTTCTCTGTCGCTCATATTGTACCTCATTTCCACATACCGGCACCGGTACGTTCCTTAAGCCTCTTTCCTATTTGTCTCCTAGAATACCACACTCCTTTGTATTTGTCGCGGCAGAAATCCTTAATATTTGCTTAAATGTTGTCCGGCATTTTTTAAGACACACTTTCTATGGCAATAAAAAGAAACTGTCTACGGCATCCACAAGATTTTCTCTTGTACATTTTCCACAGACAGTCTCTGCATTTTTGTTATCTTATATCATTCTATTTATGAGCGATTCTCGCATCTATGTAATTCTTCAGAGATTCCACGGTCTCCTCCACACCCAGCCTGCTGCTGTTGATGGACAGATCGTAGTTCCGGGAGTCGCCCCATTTTACCTTACAATGGCTGTTGTGGTAAGATTTTCTGCGACGGTCCTTCTCGATCATGCGCTCCTCCGCATGTCTCGCATCCAGCTCATAGATCTGCATAACACGCTCGATCTTGGCTTCTCTGTCTCCTAATACGAAGATGGAGATCAGATTCGGATTGTCCTTCAACACGATCTCAGAACAGCGTCCTACGATCACAAAGGATTCTCCTGCCTCTGCCTTTTTCTTGATATAGTCAAACTGCATTCTCGCCACATTATCTGCAGGAGAGCTGTTCATTCCCATCACACTTCTGTACAGGAATTTGTTACGTCTCTTTTCATCGAACTCTGCCAGCTCCTTGCTGCTCACATTCATGCTTGCAGCCACCTCATCTAACAGGTTATGATCGTACATTGGCAGCTTGTAATATTCTGCCAGCTTCTGTGCGATCTCATGTCCGCCGCTGCCGTACTCACGGCTGACGGAGATAATCAGTTGTTCACTCATGGGTCTGCCCTCCTTATAGTCTTACAGATATCTCGCATAGATCATTACCATGGAGATTACTATTACTATTATAGTCGCAGGAGCCATAACTTTGCAATATTTTCCCCACTTGATCATATGACCTGCCTTTGCTGCGGTAGCGATACCCACGACATTTGCAGATGCACCGATAGGAGTTGCGCTTCCACCGATATCGGTTCCCATGGCTAACGCCCATGCCAGGATAGAGAGATCCACACCCTGGGCCGCGGACAGACTGCTGATGATAGGGATCATCGTCGCCGCAAAAGGAATATTATCCACGAACGCGCTGGCGATTGCGGAGATCCACAAAATAATCGCGATCATCAGCATCAGATTACCATTACTGATGTCACCGATGAAGTTCGCCATAACTTTCAGAATACCTGTCTGCTCCAGACCGCCTACCACCATGAACAATCCGATGAAGAACAGCAGCGTCTTATAGTCGATCTGCTTGATCAGCTTCAGGGCATCTCTGCCTGCGGCGATCAGCGTCACGATAGTGATAAACACACCAATGCAGGATACGGTCAGACCGGTCTGTGCATGGGTTACCAGCAATGCTACCGCACACAGGAAAATAACGGTGCTGATGATAAAGCCCTTTTTATCGGTAATCGCCTCGGAAGGATCCGGGTAAGTCTGATTGCTGCCGGCTGCTGCCGCCTCGCTGGCACGCAGCTCCTTGTGGAATACCAGGTAAAAATACAATACAACTACGACCAGGGAAATACCTGCGATCAGACCGGTATTGGTCAGGAAATCCGTGAAGGAATATCCCAGGGAAGTACCGATGATGATGTTGGGGGGATCTCCACACATGGTAGCGGATCCGCCCAGATTCGCACAGAATACCTCTGCCAGGATCATAGGCACCGGATTGAATTTCAACAGCTGTGACAGTTCAATCGTGACTGCTGCCAGGAACAGAATTACAGTGATACTGTCAATGAACATTGCCAGAATACCGGATAATACCATAAAGGTCACGAACAGCGGCACTACCTTATACTTAACCATTTTAGCAAGGCGCATGCAGAGCCAGCGGAAAAATCCGACTCTCGCCATTCCCTCTACCATGATCATCATTCCCGCTACGAATACGATCGTCTCCCAGTTAATGCCGCTGGAAGTCTCCGCGGACTGTCCCGCCGTATACCAGAAATGACTTGTAAAAAAGCTGCCTAAATTCAAGGTCTCCCACACTGCACCCATACTGTGCATTCCCAGTCCGAATACCAGCACCAGCGTCAGCAGACCGCAGCCCAGTGTAATAACGTGTCTCTCCCATACTTCCAGAACGATCAGGACAAACATTGCTATAAATATAACTACTGCAAGTATCTGTGCTATCACTTTTCCTGCCTCCTCGTTAGTTTTTCTTATAAACGTACAAGAGTAGATTGTATCTGAAAAAGCAGGGGAAGTCAATCATTCTTTGGGAGGCTATGCATAAATATTCCGTTAAAGTTTTCCGGATCATTCATTCCGGAAGCTTTCGATATCGTTCTTACCCACATAACGTAAGAACATGCGGTGCATGTCGATACCGCTCTCTCCGAAATATAGCTTCATATATTTCTCGCCGTCCTGACGAATGGGCAGTGTTACAACACGTTCCATGGTCTGACCTTCCGTGCCATTAAGGGTCACGGTCTGTTGTAATGTATTGTTCAGGAACACGGAGATCGGCAGCTGCGCCAGTTCTCCTAACGCAGAACTCATCCGGAATACCAGTTCATATCTTCCGATCCTGGAGAAATGCAACTGGTATACCGCACTTGTGCCCTTCTTCGTGGACAGCTTCTCCAACGGAAGCTCTATGTCCTCTAAAATCTTCGGCTCCGGCAGCTCCAGACGTGCCAGCACCTGTCCGCTGTCTCCTGCGCCCTCGGTGCTTATCGGATTGTGAAGCTCCGTGCATTCCTCTTCCTCTCTGTCCAGAAACCGTTCCATAGCAACGGAACGTAACAGGAAACCACAGATATTTGCCGCATTCCGTGTAAGCTGTGCTCTGGTCAGTCTGCCATCTGCCAACCCTTCCGCGGTATTGTCCCCCGCGGAGTTGGATGCCGCATCCGCTACGACCATATAGATATCGTTCTGTGCCCGCACCATGGGAATCGTCTGTCTGCCAGAGCCGGGCTCACCCTCCTCGTTGATCTTTGCCCACCAGTCAGTCATCACAATGCCCTGATATCCCCATTCCTTACGGAGAATAGTCGTCAGGAGATCATAGTTGCCAGCTGTCCACAGTCCGTTCACCGGTCCGTATGTAGACATGATGCTGTAAGCGCCACCCTGTTTCACCGCGATCTCAAAGCCCCTCAGATAGATCTCCCGCAGTGCTCTCTCCGATACAATGCTGTTGGCATCATGACGCTTGAATTCCTGATTGTTACATGCAAAATGCTTGATGGTGCCGGTGACACCGTATTTTCCCATGCCGGTCAGCTGTGCTGCTGCCATGATACCGGTGAGATACGGGTCTTCCGAAAAATACTCAAAGTTACGACCGTTCAATGGATTCCTGTGGATATTAATACCGGGGCCTAAGAGGGTGTCGATCTTGTTCTTCCGAAGCTCCATGCCCTCCATCTCATACAGCTCCTCCACCAGCTCCGGATCAAAGGTGCAGGCAAGCAAGGTGCCGTTAGGCAGGGCATATGCCATGGTGCCGCAATCCATACGGATACCGGAGGGTCCGTCCGAACAACAGGCTATAGGAATCCCAAATCTCTTCAGTCCTTCTGTCACTCCGCCGAAGGCTGCTGCCGTACCAGGAGTCACTTTTGGGGAACACATGCCCTCTCCGCGGGTCATACAGATCAGGTCTTCGTCCGACAATTGTGTCAGAAACTGTTCCAATGTGATTTTTCCATCCGATACATCCGCCAGCTTCCAGCCACGGTCTCCCGCATACTCACTCTGCGTAGGTCTCTCCTTAAGAATCCTGTCCGCCAGATCTATCGTTCGTAAAGGTACATCTTCCCAGTTTGCAATGGCATGATCCTTTTCCTCGAAAAAGAAAGGTTTCAGGCGCTTAAACTCCTGTACCGGTGCCATTGCTTCCGTCACCATCCGCACTACCCGAAGCTCTGTCAGGGTCGCCTTGCCAGCCTCTGCCGCACTTCGCACATCGGTTCCGGCATAGAAGATATAGTCTCCCTCTTCCAGTACATAGCAGGATTTATGTCCGGTGACACCACTGTCATCATAGGAAGCATACTCCGTCAGCTCTGTTTTCAGCAGCAGTTCTTCTGTCTCACCCGGCTTCAGTTCTTCTGTCTTCGCAAATGCAGCCAGCTGGCGCAGAGGCTTTCCTAATTTCCCCTGAGGTGCTTCCAGATACAGCTGCACAGTCTCTCTGCCGGATACTCCCCCAACATTGGTTACTTTTGCAACTGCCGTGACTGCCATGCCCTGTACTGAGAATCCCAGGATCTCTGTCTGGAACTTCGTATAAGATAATCCAAATCCGAAAGGATACTTCACCTTATCTTTCGCAAAGGTCTCAAAATAACGATATCCTACATAAATATCCTCAGTATAGAAATTCTCCACCGGATCTCCGAAATTTTCCGTGGAAGGATAATCTTCAATATCTTCTGCAATCGTGTCACTTAATTTACCACTGGGATTTACTTTGCCGGTCAGAACGTCTACACAGGCCCTGCCACCCTCCTGGCCTCCCTGCCAGATATAGAGTACTGCCTGCGGCCGATACCGGTCTACCCATTTCATATCTATAATATTACCGACATTCAGTACCACGATCGTATGCTCAAAAGCATGACATACATTACGAAGGAGCTCCTCCTCCAATGCTGTCAGCAGATAGCTTCCCTCCGCCGCACTGTTATCCTTATCTTCCCCGGCAGTACGCCCGATGACCACGATCGCTGCATCCGATTGTTCAGCTGCCCGCACCGCCAGTTCTTCATCTACGGGCATCTCCTCCTGATTCCAGGGTTCCATGGCCCAGCCTTCTCCCACATCAAAGGGATGCTCCTTCAGCCACTCACGGTACACCTGCTCCAGCGCTTCGTTTACCTGTATTATTCCATCTTCTTTCAGGCTGTCAATGATATTCGTGACATAAGGAGCATTGACCATGCCGCCGGAACCTGTGCCGCTCTTGTAATGCTCAAACTGTGTTCTTCCGAATACAGATACTCTCTGTCCCCTGCGTAACGGTAAGGTATCCTCTTCATTCCGCAGCAGCACACTTCCTTCTGCCGCCACGCGTCTTGCCAGCTCCGCATACTTCTGATAATCCAGTGTATATTTCATTCGTTCAATGACTCCTTCCTGCAAACAACCTGTTATTGTTGACATCATTATACCGAAAGGAAGAAGTTTTCTCAATAGAAAAAGACACTGGAGAAAGTCTCCAGTGTGCTCAGAAGATAAGCCGGACTACAAATTCCTCGTCTTCCATCCGGAACTGATACTGTCCGTTGAGTTTTTCCACATAGTATACGATACTCCGAACCCCCAGACCATGTCCGGAACGCTCTGTGACCGGAATTCCATCCGTGAATACCGGCATTATCTGCACCGGATTTTTCACCATGAGCAGCAGATGCCCTGCCTTCTCCGACAGAGACAGCTCAATCCTTCGTCTGCTCTCCGGCAGCTCCTGTACCGCATGCATGGCATTTTCCAGTACATTCGACAGGATCGCACAGAACATCATTTCAGAGCAG
>OLQW01000931.1_pt1 | contig 15147 bp, 16 predicted proteins | sample 1672901 | NCBI WGS metagenome assembly OLQW01 (sample SAMEA3136735, study PRJEB25190) | human gut metagenome | reverse complement strand
GTGGTTGATACGTTGCCAATTCAAAAGTCCAGTTAATTAATAACGGTTATACTAGGATTTCCGGGATAAGCTCCGTAAGGCGGATATAGCGGCGGATTGTTTCTCGACTTTCTCCACTTTGTTCTGCAAGAATGTCTCTTGATTTTACACCTTTTAACTTGTGCTCCTCTGGTGCACAAGTAATATCTAATCGTTTTCCCTGCCTGCTCATTGCTTCTAATTTCATTTTATAAGCAAATGCCTTTTCGGATGGTAAGATTTCTTCTCGCTGAAGATTGCTGTCAACCATGACAATGACTGCTTGGTCGTCACTAAGATTTCTTACAATACATGGCATTGTCTCTTTTCCAGCCAGTTCACTTGCCATTTTTCTGCGGTGTCCAGAAATCATTTCATACCCACCCGTTGGCTTTTCCCTGACAAGTGCAGGCACTAATACACCATGATCACGAACACTCTCAATTGTTTCCAACATCTTATCATCCATTTTTACCTTAAACGGATGATTCGGGAAGTCTGTAATTTCATAAATAGAAATATTTTTTACATACTCCTGATTCTTCTGGTCTCTTTCTTCCTGCGTGGTAAAAAGGTCATCGACTGAGAGAAGATTCATGTTTATTTCTCTGCTTTTCGCCACACTGAATCACCTCCCTCGTAAATTCTGCATACGCCTTTGCAACAGTTCCATTCTTGTCATACTCATAAATGCTCTTTCCTGCTGCACTGCTTTCTGCTGCTGTGATAGCCACTGGAATAACCGTTTTGAAAATTCGGATATGTTTCCCATAATTTTCTCTAAGACTATCCTCTGTTGTCCTTGCAAGTTTTGTCCTCATATCTGCAAGTGTCAGCAATACTCCATCAATCTTCAGATTAGGATTTAGCTGTCTTTGCACCTTACCGATTGTTTTCATTAACTGTGTCATACCTTTTAATGGAAGATAATGAGCCTGCACTGGAACAATTACACTGTCTGCGGCAGCTAATGCATTGATAGTCAACATTCCCAAACTAGGCATACAATCAATCAGAATATAATCATAATCCTTTTTCAAATCTGACAGATACAGCTTTAAAGTCTGCTCTCTGCTCATGGCATTTACCAGTGAGATTTCCATGCCCGATAATTCAATATTAGTTGGAATAATGTCTACTCCTTCTTCATGGTGCAAAATGCCTTCATTATACACAAACGGTTCGTCTTGTAATATCTTCTTCATTTGTGTTTCCAATGTAATCGGAATACTATCTGCATTCGTCCACCCTAATGCGGTTGTTAAATCTCCCTGTGGATCAGCATCGACTAATAACACTTTTCGCCCCTGATGTGCAAGACCGATTCCTAGATTTAATGTTGTTGTGGTCTTAGCTGTTCCTCCCTTCTGATTTGCAAGGGCGATTACTTTACACCTGGTCATATGGTTTCCTCCTTCCTTGAAAAATTTAATAGCCAATCCTTTTTACAAGATTAGCTATGTATAAATAAAAATGGGCATAGAAAAAGCCGACTGGTTCTTAATTTTGAACCAATCAGCTATGTACTTAATCATTTATATTTCCTGTTTGATATAACCAAATTAGAATATCTTCTGTCATTCTTAAAATCCACAGAGCATCTTCTAATGTTACTTCTTCTAAATCAACCTTTATTTCATCATTTGTCTCAGTGACATTCCCTTCATTAATATGTGCTCCCAAATCACATGTAATCGCATATACTTCAGATATCATTCTAAATCTTGGATACTTATATCTATGTTCCCTATCAGCACTATGTGAATCGTACTTCATTTGCTTAATATTTTTAAGGTTCTTTACATTTAAAATATTTTTATCCTTTTTACAAGCCTTTTGTAATCCACTATACCATTCACGCCCTTCTTGTTTATTATATGTAAATATTCCTGTAAGAATATTACGACAATGTGTAACACATCCAGATTCATCCCCACTACTATATGCTTTTCTGGCAGCTTCATAACTCTTGCAAACTTCTGGATATTTTTCAGCCAACCACCTTGTAATAAGATTCAAATCAAAATCATTTACTTCGGTCCTTTCAGTAAATGACATAATTGTAAATTCATTATCTTCAAAGTGAATATCTAAACTGATTAGATTTAAATTTCTTCTTAATTTTTTAAATACCGACCTGCTATATTCATTAATGATTTCATTCTTTCCATCTCTATCCTGAGCCTCAAAATAATCTTCAAAATAATCATATTTCCTCGGTATTTTTATTTTTTCATCTATATCACTTTCAAGAATCCTCCTTAGACTCATTTTGCTTGCAATATTATTTAATAATTTTACTAACTCGGCTCTTCTATATTCTAATTCTTTAAAAGATTCTATAAGTCCATTATATGTTTTATCATTAAAATACACATCTTTCTCATCTGGATGCCATCCATATGAACTCTCTACAACTTTAAATTGTGGAGATCTTTCTTCAAACATTTCCCCTAACTCAGCGTTATAAAATATTTTTTTCCAAACATCTTCTTCCGGTACAATAGGACTCTTTTCAGAATCAGACAATATATCTGCAATCTGCGACAACGCAGCAATTTCAATTTTTTCCATTCTACATCCTCCGTCTAAGTTTAACTTTTTAAGTATTATAAACAATGATATATCAATCTCTTCTATATTTTCAAGAAGCAAATATTTCCATATCTTACTTTCTTTACTCTGCTAATTTTTTATAAAATTCAGCAACCTCATTAATATCAGAAGTTCTGTTTTTTATTGGTAATGATTCCCATATCACTGATTTATATAACGCATTAGAATTTTCTCCTACCCTTGAATCAATTATTGATACAATTCCAAAATCTTTATCACTTCTAATCAACCTACCTATTCCTTGTTTCAATTTTATAATCATTTCAGGCACCAATACTTCCATTAATCCATTATCAGCCGCTTTAATTTTATAATCAATAATTGGTTCTGGTACCGGAAATGGTAACCGGAAAATTATTAAATTAGATAATGCTGTTCCTTCAACACTTATTCCTTCCCAATACGCTCCTGTACCTAGTAAAACCGAGTTTACATCTCTTTTGAATTCTTTAAGTATATCTGTTTGAGAAGAACCTGCATTTTGCACTAATACCTTATATGGCACAGCCTCTTTTAACTTTTCATATACCTCTTGCATATCACTTTTTGCAGTAAATAAAATCAATGCTTTCCCTTTAGATATTTCTAAAATCTGTTTTATTTCTTCAACACCTTGTGCTATAAATTTATTTCTTTCTTTACTTGGATGTGGCATGTTTTCTGTGTAATAAATTAATGCATGTTCATCATAATTAAACGGTGAAATTTTAGGTTCTGAAATATATCCTTTTTCTATCGGGAAATTTGTATTTTGAGAAAAATACTTATATCTATCCTTATAGTCTTCCTCACTACCACTTGTAATAGTAGCAGACGTTAAAATTGTTGTGAAATTAGAATCTGAAAAATAAAGTTGTTCTATCAATTGATTTACATTTTTAGGACAGCTTGACAAAATAACCTCTTTTGTCCCTTTTGCATTCATCCAAAATATATCTTCACTATCTCCTTTTAACATCGATTCCCAAAAATATTCTTGTTCTTGTAATTCTTCTATTCCATTATCGACATCTCTAGTTTTATACGAATCTTCTACTCCAAATTGTATGGAAACTTCGAGCGAAATATCATGAACACATTTTTTTAATTTAGATAAAGCAGGAATATTGCAATTCACATAATATCTTTCTATTTCTCTATCATTTTTACGTGCTTTCATATCTTGTTCTTCTTTTTGCTTATATAGTTCACTAAAAACTTGATCTAAATATTCATAATATTTCTTTATTTTTTCGTCAATCATACTTCCTATTCTGTTAGAAATTTTTCTTATATGTTCCATCGTTTTTGAAAGTGAATTATAACTCATCTCTTTAGTAAAAGCACTTCTGACTTTGTTTTCTAAATTATGTGCCTCATCAATAACAACAAATTCAAATTTATCTGTAAGAATTTCATTACCCCAATTCTGTCTTTTCACTAGATTAATAGTAAGCAAATCCTGATTACAGAGTATTATTCCATTTGTTGTTCGCAACTCCCCTCTCATTTTATAATAATAGCAATAATCCTTATGCACACAATTTTGTCTACAAAATACAGGATTAAATTCTCTAACATTAATTTGATTCCAAATTTTATCTGAAATATTTATATCCCAATCATTTCTTTCGCAACCACCATTTTCAATTTCTTCATATATTTCTTTATTGTTTTCTTTGTTTTTGTTATGAAAGAAAAATTGATCCGCTCTATTCCTACACAAAAAATGGTTCTGACCTTTCACCAATATTATTTCTGGATGATAGCCAATAATGTTTTCAACAACATTAATATCCGATTCCAACTGTTCCTGTAACGCTATAGTTGAAGTAGCAATTACTATTGGTCTTCCATATTTTTTGTGATAAAACAAAAGAGGAACAATATATGCAAATGTCTTTCCTATGCCAACTCCAGCTTCAACTAAAATATGTTGCTTTCTTTTCATGGCATCTGTTATTTCACAAGACATATCCCATTGTCCCTCTCGATTTTCATATCCTTTCTCAATTACTGTATCTACAAAAAAAGTATATACCTCTTCTCCTATCTTTCTAAAATTATCAGTCCACTTTTTTTGCTTTTCCTTCTTCTCAATCTCATTATCCCATATACTAAATATCATTCATTTTCCTTCCATTCATAATATCAATGTTGTTTATCTATGTTCTTCTTTTAAAGACTAATAAAAGTCACAAAACCTCTTCATCCACCCGCTTTTCACCTATACTTTCACCACTTCCACTTCCACAACATCTGGATGTTCAACCACCCACACACTACAAAATACCACCCATTTTGTGACTTTCTCATGCTAGGAGACAAAATACTCTACTGCATTATTTGGAAAGAACTCTTTAAACTCCCCATATAACTGCGCTGCAAGTGTCTTATTATGTGCAATGATCAGCGTCGGTTTATTCAATTCCTGAATGACATTCGCCATGGTAAATGTCTTACCAGAACCAGTGACACCAAGCAATGTCTGGCATTGGTTGCCTTCCTTAAACCCCTGAACAAGTTGTTTATAGTGGCTCAGTTGTCAAGACAAAAATCTAAGATTTTTATAATGAACTGATATGGTTGATAAGTAACAAGGAACATGGGGAGGATAGTGGAACACTCCCCAGATCCATATATGCATTAAGCTGCATACGGCAAAAGCATTGCCGGGTAGTAACATTCAGCCGGTGTTTTGTAATCAAGGGCAGAATGGCATCTTTCAAAGTTATAGGTGTGGACATATCGTCCAATAGCAACTCTGGCATCCTTGATGTTGTTATACAGCGTCAGATAAGCTTCTTCATACTTGAAGCTGCGGAACCATCGCTCAATCATGATGTTGTCAGCCCAACGGCTTTTTCCATCCATACTCTGACGGATACCGTTTTCTTTTACAAATTCAATGTATTTCTGACTTGTGAACTGACAACCCTGATCAGAGTTCAAAATCTGTGGTTTTGACACAGCAAATGCTTTTTTTAGAGCATTGATAACCATTCTGGTATCAAGGGTATCATCGACTTCCCAGCCTACGATACAACGGCTGTACCAGTCGATTACAGCTGTCAGATACAGAAATCCGTGTCTGATTGGAATATATGTAATGTCAATAGACCACGCCTGATTTGGTGCATCTATGACGGCATTTCGAAGAAGATAAGGACATCCCTTTGCCTGTTGCATCCGCTTGGAAAGATTCATCTTAGGATAGATTGGGTAAATATCCATCTCATTCATATAGCGGCGTGCTTTACGACGCCCAACATGATAACCTCTGTTTTTGAGTTGTGCAGACATTTGCCTTGCACCCCAGGTTGGATTATCCGTATGAAGATGGTCGATAATCTCTTTACAAGCCAGTTCTTCGTCTGATACAGGTGAAGTCTTGTAATAGATGCTTGTACGGTTGATATCAAGCAGTTTTGCTCCTACAGATGCCGGGATTTCTTTAGTAGTCAAAAGGTTTTGGACTAAACTTACTCTCGTAGTCAGGTCCACAAATTTCTTCAGATTTTTTTTTGAGCCAGTCAACCTGCATGGTTAACTGACCAACCTTTTTCGCATACTCCGCCTTTTCCTTGCGTTCTTCAGCAAGCTTGTCTTTGAGGTTTTCCTGACGCTTGTCATCGAATACTGCAGAGGCATTGTTAAGGAATTCTTTCTTCCAATTGCGGAGCAGATTTGGTTGGATGTTATTCTCGGTTGCAAGGGTGTTGAGATCTTTCTCGCCCTTAAGCAGCTCGATTACCAGGTCTGATTTAAATTTGGCACTAAAGTTTCTTCTTTGTCTGGACATAATGATGAATCCTCACTTTCATACTGATTTTAGTATATCAGATTCATTAATATTTGTCCGAAAAAGTGTCTTAATTTATGAGACCATTATACACCGCCCACAACAGCAGGACAGATTTCTTATGTGTCCCGACTTTCATGGTACGCACTTTCTTATTCTTAGGTGCTTTCTCTATTTTTTCTTTCTTCTTAAACATATTTCAAGTCCTTTCTATTGTTTGATTCTTCCGGCACAAATGATGTGCTGTTGCCAGTAGGCAGAGGTCAAATCGGTATAGCCGATTGGATTTCCGGCATGATACATCTGATTGTTCCCTACATAGATTCCTACATGGGTAACATAGTCACTGGTATTGTAGGTGGAATGGAAAAAGACCAAATCGCCAGCCTGTGCCTGTGACAATGGGATATGCTGGGTTGCGTCATACTGTGCCTGTGCGGTTCGTGGCAGGCTGATTCCGGCTTTTCCGTAGCACCACTGGATAAGACCAGAACAGTCAAAAGAGGTGTTCGGGTTACTGCCACCGTAGACATACTTCCAGCCTTGATATTTCAACGCTTCATTTATAACCGCCTGTACCGTTTCATTACTGAACTGTTTTATGTTCAAATATTGGTTGACCAGCTCCACATAAAACATATTTCCGTAGTTATAACGCCAGCCACCATTTTTACTGACCGCTATCGGGTTCGTATAGGTCACTTTTGTACCGCCGGATTTATTCTTTGCGAAATTCTCTGCAAGATTGAAGCTGTGCTTTTTCCCGTTCTTCGCCACATAGTCTGCATAGCCACCACCATAGTTATAAGATTGAATGACCACGTTAATGTCATTCATGCCTTTGGCTTTACAGGAAGAAAGCAGGGACGCAAAATATTTACACCCCTGCTTAATGGATTCTTCTGTACTTAATGAGTTTGGCGGTAGTCCAAGACTTTCGCTGGACTGCATGACATCGGTAGCCGTACCGCCACTTTCCACCTGTATGATGGCAAGCAGGACGTTCACATACTCCGAGATACCGTTTTCTCTGGCGTATTTTTCTACCATCGGCTGATGTTTGAGGACATCGGCTGACAGGTTCATTCCAGAATAGACAGGCGAATAGCTGTTTGAACTGTCGTCATCTTCGCCGGAAATCAGTATCCCGAAAAAGAGGACGATGGAGAAAAGGACTGGAAATATCGTACCTATGATAAGGATACGTTTTAATCTCATTTCTTCCGTCCTTTCTCTGAATGTTTCGTAACAGTTTTACGGGCAGATTTCCCATTGACCTGTGTTTTCTGTACCGTAGATTTCTTATGATTACTGATGGATTCCGCTACGTTTGGCTGATTCGTTCTGGTAACACCTTTGACCTGTTGTTCCTGTCTGATATTGGTTCGGACAGTTTCTTTTCCAGCCTTGACTTCTGCATTTTTTATCACAGGAGAAGTAGCAGGACGCTTCATATCCGGCTTTATGACCGTATCGGTCTGTGCTGTTTTTGGAACAGGTGTGGCAACAGGGCGTTCATGGCTTCTGGTAGCTCCGGCTGTCGCTGATCCATTCGCATGAACTGTCTGCCTTGCTTCCTGTGCTTTCTGTAATTCCTGCTTTTTCTGTGAGATATTTTCCCTGTGCAGGTTGCGTTTCTGTGTACGCTGTTCCTGTCGGTTTTCCCGTTCTTCCACAACGCCACGCTTAAAATCTGATACATTATCCTTTGCTTTCTGTTTTGCAGAGTGAACAGCATAACCAGCCTGTGTCGGTAAGTCTTTCACATTTTCTTTCAGAGAAGAAGCACTGTCACGGACTTTATTTTTCGTATCCATCACAGCACCGACAGCAGAACCGACACGGCTTCCCATGCTGGCAGAGGTATTTTCCCGTTTCTTTGGCGGTTGGTTCGTTGCTGGCTTTCCGGCTCTGGCAACACTTGCACCAGCCACCGCACCTGCAACACTTCCAGCACCGACAGCCCTTGCAATCCTGTGTTCCATACGTCTTGCCCGATGTCGCATGAACACCATCGGTCTACGGAAAATCCGGCGACCTATCTGCTGACTGTCATTAGCATTCAGGCTGAACATACTCATTAGTTCTCCGAGCTTCATGTAGATTCCGGCAAAACAGATTATCTGCAAAAATGCCACCATGAAGAACGGATAGTCTGTGGAAATGTTGTAAAACATACTGGAAATTGAAAATGCCACGGTCACAATCAGTGTGATTCCGGCTCTTGTCATAATGGCATTGAACACACGGACAACTGCCTGTTTCGCCATGTTCTCATAGGTCGGTATCATGGACAGTAAAAAACTGACAGGTAAAAATATGGCATATATGATAAAGAGTATCTGGGAAAACAACATCATGCCAGTAAGCAGGAAGATAAATATTGTGATACCGAGATTGAAAATGAGCAGGAAGAACACCATGCCAAGACGGTTTACGACCTGTGGAATGGTAAGATTGTCATTGTCGTTATCCTCAATCTCTGTTTTGACAACCTTTTCCCTTGTTTCCCCATCTTCGTCTGACGGACTGGCAGATACCAGAGCTTCCACACGGTCAGTCCCGATTTCTTCGGTATCGCTGTTCCCGAACTGCAACAACAGCCACGGTTTTTCTACCTGTATCGCAAAAAGGCTGTCACGGATAAGGTCTACGCTGTCCCTGCCTTTGCTTTCTGAATCGGGGAGCATAATTTTTGTCCCCAAGTCCAGAGAAGCGGTGCTGATGTCCGAACTGAAATCATTGATTTTCTGGATATAATTGGGAGCATAAGCAATAAAGGACGCAGACACAATGAACACCACCACAAAGTTGATAACAGCGTGAAGTGCTTTGCTTGTTTCCCGTTTGAGAAGCCCTGTATAGGCGGTGTAAACACCTACAATCAGAATGATAATGAGCAGGAATCCCACATAGAATCCACTGCTGGAAAATCCATGTTCGGTCACTCCGGCAAGTGTCTGGATACTTTTCCCGATACCGTCTGCCATGTCATTGATGAAGTCCAGCTTATACGCCTGTTGCACCACATATCCTGTGGCATTGCTAAGATACAGGCTGATTGTCCAGACAAAATTTGTGATACAGTAAAGCCCGTACTGCACCGATTTTCCAATGCCGTCCAGCCAGTTCCACGGTAGCCAAGACCAGCTATTGTCCACATAGAAATCAAGCTGATAGTTGGAAAGCGGATACTTTGAATACAGGTTGTCTGCATTGACCGTATCATCGACCAGTCCAGACGCATGAGCTACCGTCCCAAGCAGGGACAGCAGTACCAGCGTAACGGTCACGGCAAGCAGTACCAGTTTCAGTACATGGAATACCTTTTCTCTTGTGATAGATTTCATCATTCCAAATCCACCTCACTTTTTATCGGCGGTCTGGTATCAAAGGCATGGAGCAGTTCTACAAAGACAGGGTGTATCTGTACCACACCGACACGCCCGTATAAATCCTGCATTAAACATTGTCCGTTCTCCAAATCCCTCAACCGTTTCTGGTTATTTTCGTCCTCACTGTCCAGCCCGAAAAACTCTAAGGTCTGCTTGATTTCATTGGTATCTGTGGAGCGGAACGCAAACTTTAAGCCGATGTTATTTTTCAGACTTTCTTTCGATACGTCCCCAGAGGATTGTGTCACGAAATAGACTCCGGCGTTCATGGCTCTACCAGCACGCACCAGTTTATTTGAGAGTGTTTCGCCCTGTGCCACATTTAAGAACGCCCATGCTTCGTCCAAATCCACGATTTTAAAAATGCTTCGGTCACTGTGAATAAAGTCAAGGGCAAAGGTACTGATAACAATTAAGATGGATACCGACAACAGTTCAATGGTCGTGTATTCCTCAAAGGTAGTATCCTTATCCGGCAGAACCAAATCTGCAACCTGTATGATGTTGAGCTGGTTATCCAGACTGATTGCATTTTCCACCGAACCGTCCGAGAACAGGAGCTGTGCAAAATCATAGTCAGTAAAACTTTCGATATGGTCTGCAATGTTACGGGATACGGCGGTATCCTCTTTCCGCAGTTCCTCAATGACCTGCAACAGCCCGTGGTTCTGATTCTGGGATACCGTGCGGACAGCTTTTCTAAGGACAGGAAACTTTTCGCCATCACGACTGCTGATACCTGTAAGGAACGTCAGAATATCAATGGCAAGACTTTCAGCGTCCTTGACATCTTTCATAATCACATACGGGTCTAACAGCCCTTGATTGCTGGAATCACTGGTAATGTTTACAATGTTGATTTCTTCTGCAATCTCCGGCAGTGTTTCTTTCCAGTTCCCACGCTCACTTTTCGGGTCTAGGATAACTGCCTGTCCACCGAACAGGACGGAATAATACACCAGCAGGTTATTACAGAATGATTTTCCACCACCAAGCGAACCGACAAAAGCAGAAGCCAACGCATTTGTGACCGTACCTTTTACCCCTTGACTGGCAAGGGACGGTTGTAGGTAGACATTTCTTCCCGTATCCACGGAATATCCGATATAGATTCCTGTATTTTCTCCCAACATCTGGGTAGCACCGAAACCAAGTCCGGCTAAAAAGTCGGATTTCACATACTGGATATAATCATTGATATAACGTTTGCTGGCTGGAAGAAACTCTCCATGCAGTCCCATCATATCTCCGGCAGGGCGAACCAGCTTCACATTCAAATCATCGTAAAAGTCCTTGACTTCATCACAACGGCGTTTCAGTTCGTCAAGATCGGGTGCAGACACCCGTATGACGTAACTTAACTTGTACATACTTTCCTTGCTCTGGTCTAAATCTGTTTCCAGTTCATCGACACTGTCTAAGGCTTCCACCACATTTGAACTTGTTTCATTTCCGGCTTGATAGGCGTGATTATCCAAGTCCTTTAATTCCTTTTTCTTGTTACGGACAGTGGTTAAGGCTTTCTTATTCCCGACAATTTCAACATTCATAGACGTATCCACAGGGAATGTGAACTGCTGTTGCTGGAAATAAAAGATTTCCGATGATGGGAAGTCCAGCTCCCCGACAATGGCATTGACCGTAAAGTAGGATATATAGCTTTCGCTGTCCTCATGTTCCAGACGCAAATATCGCTGGCTTTCTTCCACCACACAACGGGTAGGACGGATAAGGTCATAATACTTAATCAGTGTTTCTCTTTTTAATTTTCTTTTTGGCAGAGGATACACATAATCTTCATAGGCTATTCCGTCCCTGCCGTAGAGGTGTTCCATCAGATACGCAAAGTCTTTGGCTTCCAGTCGGCGGATTTTGAACCTACGGGAGATTTTATTTTCCAATAACTTCTCCATCTTCACATAACGGTTGATTTCATCATTGCTCATGGAAACAAAGTCATTCATCAGCGTGTGCCTTACCTCATTCAAAAACTCACGGAATGTCAGAAATACCGATTTTTTGATGTTCTTCAGATTGACTTCGTCCTCTGTGACCATGAGCTTGAATCCCAGAAAGAAACGGTAATCAACTTGATTGTCGCCTATCATGGATACAAGGGCTTCGGTCTGGTCGTCTATCTTTTGGATTGCTACCTCACGGAGCTTTCCAGTGACCAGCTTCTTTGACTGTTCCTGTATGCTTCGGATTGAACTTTCAGTTGCAATCTGCAACGCATGAATCTTTCCCTCACGGGACTGTGCGATAAGCTGACGGAAGCTGTCATGCACAAGGTATTTCTGTTCTGGGGATAAGAATGAATAATTGTACGGTATCAGCTCATAGTAGGCGAACACCTCATTGTCCTTATTCCAGACAAGGTTATTGTCGATATATTTAATCGGGAACATAGGTCACACTCCTTACTGCCGTGATAGTTTCCTCAAATTTCTGCTTATGCAGGTTCACGGCTTTTCCGGCATAAGTCACTTTGGGACGCAGAGCATACAGCACCATCGTCTTGATGTAACTGTATGGCTTTTTCCCGTCAAAGGTTTTCTGTGACATAAACCATGTAAGGGCAACGGGAATCCCGAAATATTTCAAAAACGCACCCTCAATCATGGAAAGTGGCGGTACATCTGCAAACAGAATGATGATAAATTCCGTCAGCACGAACCATGTAATCTGGGTAAAGGTCACAGGGAATGGCAGGTTTACATCATTGATGGCATACAGTACCTTTTCCACGTTCCAGATACTTGTATAACTTCGGATTTTCTTCACTTGTAAATGCTCCTTTCTTCATTTTCCTAACAACAGGGACAGCCGGATTTTCCAGACTGCCCCCAAGAGAAAAGCTGACAGTAGCACCAGTGGCGGTGCTGATCTGCCAGCCCTTAACGCAGTACCTCACAGATACCAGCGTTTGTTGCAATAAATGTCCCCTCTATATCGAGGTCACGCCCGTAGGCTTCATAGTCGATATAGTTCTGTAAAGAGGATGGGATTTCTCCGAGTATCTGTTCTTCATCAATCAGATAGTAGGCTAAATCGGTCATCGTTTCACAGCCGGAATACAGAATGATGTCGTCCTTATGTTCCACCAGTTCTTCCAGACTTCCATAGCAGGATATAAAACTGTCCAAGTCGTCCAGCAGGTAATCCGGTAATTCTTCCAACTGCTCATAGATACGGTTCAGTTCTTCGATGGAAATGTATTCGCTAATCTCCATCGGGAAGTTGTCCGTATCATGGATTGCGTATTCTTCGTACTCTGCATTTAAGCCGATACGTTCTGCAATCACTTCTTCGTCCAACGGAAAAGAGAACCAGTCCCCGACCAGTTCTCCCTCATTGTACTTGCCAAGATTGGCTATATAGACTTGCATATCATCAATCATAAACGGTCACTTCCTTTCACTCATTGTATTCATAAAATCTGCCATGCACACACAGGAAATGTTCTGATGTTTCTTCCATATCTGAACAGTTCCGATGGTATGTAATATTGCAAAGTCCGGCTTCCAGCTCTTGCAGGTTTGAAAACCATTCTCTTTGAATTTCAGGTATATCTTCGGGTGGGATTTCACTCTCTGAAATTGCAAGGCAGACATTATTTAGCAAGTCGAGGTCTGTATCTTGCAGGATTTCAAAAGGAAAATCATAATCACTGATAAGATAACGGTCACTGTCCGGCGGTAAGCCAATGGATTGTTTTAATGCTTCTATGTTGCAGGGAAGTGTAAACCATGCACAGCCTGTATCTTTTTCTTGTTCATCAAGATTGATAACAAATACTTTCATTTCTGCCATAAGCAATACCACCTGTCAAAGTTTGAACATTCCATTATTGCAGACAGCATAACGTCCTTTTTCGTCCAGTTCATGGGCGTAGGCTTCCAGATTAAAGTATTTCTTTCCTTTTTCGGATAGAGCAGAAAATTCAATGTTATGCTCCAAGCGGTAACGGGCAACGTCCATGATGTTGTGGCACTCTGGATAAAACAGAAATTCTTCCGACTTCTGCAATAAATCCTCAACACCGCCACAGTAGGGAATCAACTCTTTATAAGCCTGTTGAACCTCTGGCGATAAATCCGTGTAAGCAAAGTACAGCTTGTTTAACCGTCTGACAGAAGTTGTCCTTACAATATCGCCAGCAAAGGGGAGCTTCATATCTGTGATTTGATAGTCTTTGCTGTCAGCTTCCACACCGAGCAGGTCACGGAACAGCTCATAATCAATGGGTAAATCAAACCAGCGAGAGGTTTTATCCTCTGCTGATTTGGTTGTTTCAATCAATACGCTACATTCTTCCATAGGCTTTACGCTCCAATAATCTTATTGAATAATTGTAACAATACGTCTTTTACGCCGGACGCATTGAATACAAGACCAACGGCTACTAAGGCAACTACCAAGAATCCGATAAGTTTGGAAAACTCACGCTTGAATCCCAAGTAGATACCGATAACAACAATCGCCATCAGCACAAGGCTCTGTGCGTTGCTTAAAAACCAGTTATAAAGGTTCTGTCCAAAATTCATACTTTCTTTTCTCCTTTCAGTTCCATCATTTTTCGGTCAGACTGTCTGCCAGCCTGTAAAATACACATGGCAATCACGCCAACTGTTCCACCTAAAGAGAAGAACAGGAAGTCAAATAATAATCGTTGCATGTTTCAATTCTCCTTTTCTAAAATAAATTTTTAATTTCGTGTTTTATAGAAACAATAAAATAGATAGTAAAGTTGCTTGCAACCATTCTGTTTCATAGGAGCTTTTAAAACGAAATCGTTTATTTGGCTTGAACTAAAACAGTAATGATTACTGATATTAAGATATCATAGATTCCTGCGTTTGTCAATGGAAAAATAGAAATAATTCTTATTTTTTCATTTTTATCGGTAACCTGGATATTCTCAGAACCTTTTCGCTGGTGATGTATTCATACCCGGTCAGCGCTTTTCCCCTTTCAGACACTCATCGCATATCCCATAGAAAAACACGGTATGGTCGTCGATCGTTCCCGGCACAAATTCTTTGGCGGCTGTCTCCAGCTCCTTGGTTGCTTCCATCGGAATATCCATGACCCGTCCGCACTGGCGGCAGACATAGTGGTAATGTGGGGATGTATCATAATCGAAATGATCCGTGCCGTCGCCGCAGGACAGCTTCCGGATCTCGCCCAGCTCAACTAACAGGTTTAAATTGCGGTAAACGGTTCCGAGACTGATATTCGGAAATTCTTCTTTGATATGCATATATACAGTATCCGCTGTTGGATGTGTTGTAACAGAGGAAAGATAATCCTTAATTGCCTCACGCTGTCTGCTGT
>OLQW01000921.1_pt1 | contig 15312 bp, 12 predicted proteins | sample 1672901 | NCBI WGS metagenome assembly OLQW01 (sample SAMEA3136735, study PRJEB25190) | human gut metagenome | reverse complement strand
CCTGAAGAAGCAGGCCATGGACGAGCTGAGCGCCATCGGCGTCACCTTCCCCGTCCACGCTGCTTACCACATCATCGCTGGTTCCACCACCGCTCTGGATACCGCAACGGTTCTGAAGCAGTGCTTCACCGACAGCTTCGGCGATGACTTCATCGTGCTGGACATCAAGACCTACGTCTCCTCCATCACTCAGGAAGTCCGTAATCCTCAGCTGCAGAGCTTCGTCATCAACGGCTGGGGCGCTGACTACGGCGATCCTGTCAACTTCGTTGGTCAGGAGATCCTGCACGACGACAACGCTTACTACAGCTGGTACTACTCCAACATCGCCAAGATCGTCGAGGCCGGCCCCGCTGACTGGCAGAAGGATCTGGTGGCCTGCTACGAGGAGTTCACCGATCTGGTCAACACCGCAAAGGCCATCGTTGATGATACCGATGCCCGCTACGCTGCCTTTGCAAAGGCTGAGGCCAGCATGCTGAACAGCGTTCTGGCCTGCCCCTGCAACTTCGATGTTTCCTGGACTCTGACCCACGCCAACGAGTACAGCAAGATCAACGCTATGTATGGTCCCTGCAACTACAAGGCTGTCAACTGGGAGACCAGCGAAGAGGCTTACACCACCGAGCAGTACGAGGAGTTCGCCGCTGCATTCGACGCAGCTACCAAGGCTTAAGTTCCCCGTTTCCCCGCCCGAAAGGGCAAGAATAAAAGTTAAGGGTTCGATAACATGTTAAAATACACGGTTAAGCGGCTGCTCCAGTCGCTTGTCACAATCTTTCTGATCGCAACAGCAGTTTTCCTGATGATGCGCTGCCTGCCGACGGACTACTACTTCACTGAGGAACAGCTCATGAAGTTTACCGATCAGCAGAAGACCGCCGCTCTGGAAGCAGCTGGCCTGACCGATCCCATCCCCACCCAGCTGGTCAAGTTCTATAACAACCTGCTGCATCTGGACTTCGGCACTTCCCGCCGCATCCAGAACGGTGCCCCGGTGGTCAAGGTCATTGGTAAAAAGTTTGGTGTCTCCATGCGTCTGGGCCTCATCGCCTCCGGCATCTCTCTGGTGGTCGGTGTGCTGATGGGCATCCTGCAGGCGGCATTCAAGGACAAGGTATTCGACTGGATCGGCACGGCCTACACCGTGTTCGTCAACGCGGTCCCGTCGCTGGTGTCGTATTCTCTGGTGCTGGTCTTTGGTTCCAAGTACCTGGGATTCCCCACGCTGTACTCCACCCGCAATGTGAGTGCTTCCAGCGTGCTGCCCATCACCTGCCTTTCGCTGGCATCCATTGCAGGCTATGCCCTGTGGACCCGCCGCTACATGGTGGATGAGCTGACCCGCGACTATATCAAGCTGGCCCGTGTCAAGGGCCTGAGCTCCCGCGAGATCATGTTTAAGCATGTTCTGCGCAACGCCATGGTTCCCATGGTGCAGTATATCCCCCAGTCCATCCTGCTGACGGTGGGCGGCTCCCTGCTGATGGAACGGTTCTTCTCCGTTCCCGGCATGGGCCCCCTGCTGACGGATGCCATCCAGCGCTATGACCTGAACGTTGTGCAGACGTTGGTTATCCTCTACGCTGTGCTGGGCATCGTGGGCGTGTTCCTGGGCGATGTGCTGATGATGGTGGTTGACCCCCGTATTACTCTGACCGGAAAGGAGGAGGCTCGCTGATGGCTAAGGCATCGGATTTTGAGGGCAAAAAGCCCGAAGAACTGTTCTACTTTGTGGATTATTCCCCGGAAGAAGCTGAACGCATCGGCTACTCCAACTATTCCTATTGGGGTTCTGTCATCCAGAACTTCCTCAAGCAGAAGGTCGCTGTCTTCTGCCTGATCCTGTTCCTGGCGCTGACGGTGTTCTCCTTCATTGCGCTGGGCATCGGCAAGTATCACTACACCAGCCTGATCTCTGATTCCAGCAAGGCTTTCATCAAGCCCAACGCTGAGTACTGGTTCGGTACCGACAACCTGGGCCGTGACTACTGGTGCCAGGTGTGGTATGCCACCCAGGTTTCCATCCGTCTGGCTCTGGTGGTCGCCGTGGGCGAGAGTATCGTGGGCGTGATCTTCGGCCTGATCTGGGGCTATGTGCGCAGTCTGGACCGCTTCTTCACGGAGCTGTACAACCTGATCGACAACGTGCCCTATATCATCTATATGACCCTGATTGCCCTGATGGTGGGCCAGAGCTTCTGGATCATGGCCATCTCCATGATCGCCATCAACTGGCTTTCTATGGCACGCCGTGTCCGCAACATGGTGTTCATGTTCCGTGACCGCGAGTACAACCTCGCGTCCCGCTGCCTGGGCACCCCGCTGTGGCGCGTGCTGACCAAGAACATCCTGCCGTATCTGGTCTCCGTTATCATCCTGCGTATGGCACTGTCCATCCCGGGCACCATCAATCTGGAATCCACGCTGTCCTACCTGGGCCTGGGCCTGGGCATCGACACGCCTTCTCTGGGCCTGATCCTGAGCAAGGTGCGCGGCTTCTTCCTGGATTATCCGTACCTGCTGGTTTTCCCTGCATCCATCGTGTCCATCATTTCCATTTCCTTCTATATCATGGGCAACGCTTTGTCGGATGCGGCTGATCCGCGCAACCACGTTTGATAGATTGGAGAGAGAGACGTAAATGGATAGACAACCGATTATCTCTGCCAAAGACGTGGAGATCACTTTTAGCCTGCGCGGCCGCAAGCTGAACGCCATCCGCAAGTGCTCGCTGGACCTGTACGAAGGCGAGACCCTTGCCATCGTGGGCGAGTCCGGTTCGGGCAAGTCCGTATTCACCAAGACCTTTGTGGGTATGCTGGATGCCAACGGTAAGATCACCGGCGGCTCCATCATGTTTGAAGGCCGCGATATGACCAAGTTCACCGAGAAGGATTGGCTGGGTGTCCGCGGCAAGAAGATCGCCATGGTCATGCAGGACCCTATGACCAGCCTGAACCCGCTGAAGAAGATCGGCAAGCAGATCCAGGAGAGCATTGAGCATCACCAGGGTCTGAAGGGCGAGGAAGCCAAAAAGGCTGCCATCGAGATGCTGGGCAAGGTGGGTATCCCCGACCCCGAGCGTCGGTACGAGCAGTACCCCCACGAGTTCTCCGGCGGTATGCGTCAGCGTGTCGTCATTGCCATTGCAGCGGCCTGCCGCCCGCAGATCCTGATCTGCGACGAGCCTACCACTGCACTGGACGTGACCATTCAGGCACAGATCCTGCAGCTGATCCGCGACCTGCAGAAGGAACTGGGCATGTCCGTTATCTACATCACCCATGATCTGGGCGTTGTGGCAAACGTGGCAGACCGTGTGGCCGTGATGTACGCCGGCCAGATCGTGGAATACGGCACCGTGGAGGAGATCTTCTACGACGCATGGCACCCCTACACCTGGGCTCTGCTGCAGGCTCTGCCGCAGCTGGGCACCAAGGGTGAGGCCCTGCCCAGCGTGGATGGTACTCCCCCGAACCTGTTCAACGAGATCAAGGGTGACGCATTTGCGCCCCGCAACAAGCATGCGCTGGCAATCGACTTTGTGCAAGAGCCTCCGTTCTTCCAGGTGTCCGAGACCCACGCCGCAAAGACCTGGTATCTGGACCCGCGCGCTCCCAAGATCGAGCGGCCGCACTCCATCCAGAACCTGCGTGAGAAAATGGGAAAGATGGGAGGCGCCAACTTAAATGGCTGAACGCGAAAAGCTGATTGAGCTGAAAGACCTTCAGATCACCTTTGGCTCCGGTAAAAAGAAATTTGTTGCTGTCGATCATGTCAACTTTGACATCTATAAGGGCGAGACCTTCTCGCTGGTCGGCGAGTCCGGCTCCGGCAAGACCACCATTGGCCGTGCCATCTGCCGCATCAACCCGACCTCCGGCGGCGACATCTTCTTCAAGGGCCAGAAGATCAACGGCAAGATCTCCAAGGAACTGGACAGAGAGGTCATCCGTAAGATCCAGATGATTTTCCAGGATCCCATGGCTTCGCTGAACGAGCGCGCCAAGGTCGAGTATATCATTGCCGAGGGCCTGCTGAACCATCATCTCTACAAGGATCAGGAAGACCTGCATGAAAAGGTGATGAACGCCCTGCATGAGGTCGGCCTGTTGCCGGAGTTTGCCTCCCGCTTCCCCCATGAGTTCTCGGGCGGCCAGCGCCAGCGCATCGGCATTGCCCGTGCACTAGTCATGGAGCCGGAGTTCATCGTGGCCGATGAGCCCATCTCTGCACTGGATGTCTCCATCCGTGCACAGGTGCTGAACCTGCTGAACGAGATGAAGAAGAGCCGCGGCCTGACCTACCTGTTCATTGCACATGACCTGTCGGTGGTCCGGTTCATCTCGGATCGTATCGCCGTTATCAGCAAGGGCCGCATCGTGGAGCTGGCTGAGGCGGAGGAGCTGTTCCTCCATCCGCTGCATCCCTACACCAAAGCCCTGCTGAGCGCGGTCCCCATCCCTGACCCCAGCCTGGAAAAGCACAAGAAGCTGCTGGTCTATGACCCCTCGATCCACGATTACAGTGTGGATAAGCCGGTCTGGGAAGAGATTGCAAACGGCCACTTTGTGTATGGCAACCAGCGTGAGCTGGAAGGCTACCGCAAGGAGTATGAAAGCCAGCTGTAAGCTGAACCGCTTTCCTGTATTTTAACACAATGACCCCGCCGCGCTGGGAGCTTTCCCACGCGGCGGGGTTTTGTGCTGTCAGGGAGCAAAAAAAGAACCGGACGCTTCAAAAACGTCCGGTTCTGCTTTTTGCTATGGGTTCACTCAATCAGGCCTGCGTGGCTGCATCGAATGCGGCGGCAAACGCATCGTACTGTTCGGTGGTGTAAGCCTCCTCGCTGGTCTCCCAGTTCACAGCCTTGTAGTTGCAGGGACCATACATTGCGTTGATCTTGCTGTACTCGTTGACGTGAGTCAGGCACCAGGTGATATCGTAGACGGTGGGGAAGATCAGGTTCTCGTCCAGGAAGTAAGCCTCGGCCTTGGCAAATGCGGCGTAGCGCGCATCAGTGTCGTCAACGATGGCACGGCCCTCGTTCACCAGATCGGTGAACTTCTCGTAGGCGGCAACCAGATCCTTCTGGTAGCTGGCGGGGCCATTGTTCACAATGCCTGCGATGTTGGTCATGTTGCAGCTGTAGTAAGCATTGTCGTCGTGAACGATGATCTGGGTCAGGAAGTTGATGGGATCGCCGAAGTCAGCACCCCAGCCCATGTGGACGAAGCTCTGCAGCTTGGGTGCCACGACTTCCTTCATGGTGGAGGACACGAAGGTGTTGATATCCAGCACGATGAAGTCATCGCCGAAGCTGTCGGTGAAGCACTGCTTCAGCACGGTTGCGCTGTCCAGAGCGGAGGTGGAGCCAGCCAGAATATAGTAGGAGCAGTGAACAGGGAAGGTGACACCAATGGCGCTCAGCTCTTCCATGGCCTGCTTCTTCAGCTCGGTGATGTCGCCGTTGTTGGCGCGCAGGCGCTTCATGGTCTTGCCATCGTAAGCCTCGCCGTCCAGACCCATCTCCTTGGCCACCAGGTTGGTGTAGTCGGTGCCGTCAGAGGTGTAGCACAGGCCCTTCATGGTGAAGAAATCGTTTTCGCACTTCAGGGGATTGATGGGGTTGTAACGGGCGAAGAACTTGTTCAGCACCATGCCCTTGGAGAAGCACTGACGGAAGGCCTTGTTGGCAATGGCCTTGTTCCAGTTCTCATCGGGGGTGCCATCGGTGTTCTTCTTGTCGTAGTTGAAGATGAAGCAGTAGCTGAACTTCTTGGCACGCTTCTCGCACAGCTGCTGATTGTACTCGTTGGAAGGATCGGACTGAATGGTGGTGATGTTGCTCTCGCCCAGGTCCACCTCGTCCAGCTCGCGGTTCTGATACAGCTGCAGGCTGATGGAACCGTCGCTGATCATGGTGACAGTGAAGCGCTCAAAGCGGCTGACGTTGGCAGCATCGTAGTAGTTGGGGTTGGGGATGTAGCTCTTGGTGTTGCCCTGGATGTACTCCTCCACCACATAGGGTCCGTTGTACCACATGGTGGTGTTGTCGCAGCTCCGGAAGCCCTCAACACCCAGCTCCTCGATCAGAGCAGGGGCCACGGGGTAGAAGCTGTTGTAGGCGGCAACGGTATCAAAGTAGGGGCAGGCGCTGGGGCAGGTGAACACCAGAGTGTAATCATCCGGAGCTTCGATGCCCACACCGGCAGCCAGCATGTCCTCGTAGGTCATGTCAGCAGCAGCGTCACCGGCTTCTTTGGTCAGCTCGTAGTACTCGTAAGCACCCACAATGGTATCGTTGGGCATGGAGGTGTTGTTGGCCTCGTTCTTGACGGCGTTCATCACCCATTCAAAACCAACCAGGAAGTCCTTGCTGGTCAGGTGAGCCTTCACCTCACCGTTGCAATCCACCCAGTCCACGTCGTCCCGCAGGTGGAAGGTCCAGACGGTGGCATCCTCATTGTGCTCCCAGCTGGAAGCGATGGCGGGCACCACCTTGCCGTAGCGGTCAAAGCTCAGCAGGCCGTCCCACAGGTTGGTGACCACATTGGCATCTTCAGCCTTCTGGGTGTACAGCATGTTCCAGCTTTCCAGCTCACGGTTGCCGCTCTCAAAGGAGATGAACTCCTTCAGGGGGGTAGCGCCGGTGGAGTTGGGGGCAGCAGCGCCGCTGGCGGCAGCACCATTGCCGGTGTTGTTGGACTTTTCGCCGCAGGCTGCCAGCAGGCTGGCGGCACCCACAGCACCTGCACCCTTCAGGAAGGTGCGGCGATCAAAATTGAAGCTCATTGGATGATCCTCCCAGATCTTGCGCGGACAGAGCCGCGCGTTTTTCCTTTTCCTAAACGCAGTGAGGCTGTCTGCCTTTCCAAAAAGTGCACAGGAAAGACAAAAGTCGCACCACTGTATATTTTAGCACTTTACTGGAAAGAAGTCAATCCGCCATAGCATAGAATTGGAAACAAAACGGTGACAAACACTTTCATGGAAAAAGAATAAAAAAAAAATTACTATAAAATGGAAAGAACTGTATATCTGTGAAGAACAGGCGAAAGAGAGAAACTGTTCATGCTGTGCGCACAAAAAAGCTATCTTTTTTCACAAAAAAATGATACAATAAAGTGTATCTGTATCAATAAGGAGCGCACCATGAAGAAACTGACCTCGATGTACAAACGCTACATGTTCCACCCCATTTTATATAAGACCGTGACCCGCACCTCCATTGTGGCCGTGCTGATGCTGCTGTGGCGGCGCTATGTCAGCGATGGCACGTTTACCATCTGGGAGGCCCCGGGCTTTCTGTGCGGCGTGGTGCTGCTCATCTGGGCCTGGGTGGACTACCTGCGGCTGGATGGCGTAACCATCCACCATCTGCTGGAGGAATTCAAGGGGATGGGCAAGCGGCAGAAAAAAATCCACTCCACCCGCTCCATCATCGACTATGCGGATGAGAAGATCGTCTCCTTTGAGGAGCTGGAACCCGAGGAGCGCACCTATTGCAGCCTGCTCTCCAATCTGGTGCTGGGCCTGCCGCTGGTCGCTGCTGCGCTGATCGCCAGCGCACTGTAAGGGGGCTGAGGCATGGAACAAGAGCACAAGCAGCTGGTCATCGGCATTCTGGCTCATGTGGACAGCGGCAAGACCACCCTTTCCGAGGCCCTGCTCTACGGCACCGGCACCATCCGCAAGCTGGGCCGGGTGGACCATAAGGATGCTTTTCTGGACACCGACGCGCTGGAAAAGGCGCGCGGCATTACCATTTTCTCCAAGCAGGCTCTCTTCACGGCGGGCAATACCGATTTTACCCTGCTGGACACCCCGGGCCATGTGGATTTTTCCACGGAGACCGAGCGGACACTGCAGGTGCTGGATTATGCGGTGCTGGTTATCAGCGGCACCGACGGCGTGCAGAGCCATACCGAGACGCTCTGGCGGCTGCTGCGGCGGTACCACATCCCCACCTTTGTGTTCGTGAACAAGATGGACCTGCCCGGCCCGGGCAGGGAAGCGCTTCTGACCCAGCTGAACCGTCGGCTGGGGGATGGCTTTGTGGATTTTGGGGCAGAGCAGGCCGACCGGGACGAGGCGCTGGCTCTCTGCGATGAGCGGCTGATGGAGGCAATGCTGGACCGGGGAATCCTGACCGATACCGACCTCATCCCCGCCATTGCCCGGCGGCATGTGTTTCCCTGCTGGTTTGGCTCAGCCCTGAAGCTGCAGGGGGTGGACGCGCTGGTGGAGGGCCTGGACCGCTATACCCGCCCGGCCCCCGCGCTGGAAGCCTTCGGGGCCAAGGTGTTCAAGGTGAGCCAGGATGAGCAGGGAAACCGCCTGACCTGGCTGCGGGTGACCGGCGGCGCGCTCAAGGTGAAAGCCCAGCTCACCGGAGAGGTCGACGGGGAGCCATGGGCCGAAAAGGCCAACCAGCTGCGGCTCTATTCCGGCGCAAAGTTCACGCTGGCGGAGTGCATCGGCCCCGGCCAGGTGTGCGCCGTTACCGGCCTGACCAGAGCCCGCCCGGGCGAGGGTCTGGGGGCGGAACGGGACAGCGACCTGCCGGTGCTGGAGCCGGTGCTGAGCTATCAGGTGCTGCTGCCCGAGGGCGCGGACGTGCACGCCGCGCTGGGAAAGCTCCATCGGCTGGAAGAGGAGGAGCCCCAGCTCCATGTGGTCTGGAACGAGACCTTGGGCGAGATCCATGTCCAGCTGATGGGCGAGATCCAGCTGGAGGTGCTGAAAAGCCTGCTGGCCGAGCGGTACGGGCTGGAGGTCAGCTTCGGACCCGGCGGCATCCTGTATAAGGAGACCATCACCGAAGCCATGGAGGGCGTGGGCCACTACGAGCCCCTGCGCCACTATGCGGAAGTCCACCTCAAGCTGGAGCCTCTGCCCCGGGGCAGCGGAATGCAGTTTGCCGCCGACTGCCGGGAAGAGGTGCTGGACAAGAACTGGCAGCGGCTGGTGCTGACTCACCTTGAGGAAAAGCAGCATCTGGGTGTGCTCATCGGGGCACCCCTGACCGATGTGAAGATCACCCTCATTGCGGGCCGCGCCCACCTCAAACACACCGAGGGCGGCGACTTCCGGCAGGCGACCTACCGCGCCGTCCGGCAGGGCCTGATGATGGCAGACCAGATCCACAAGACCCAGCTGCTGGAGCCGTGGTATGCCTTCCGGCTGGAGCTGCCCTCTGACAACGTGGGCCGCGCCATGAACGATATCCAGAACATGGGCGGCAGCTTTGACCCGCCCGAGACCGGAGCCGACGGGGATACCACCCTGCTCACCGGCACGGCACCGGCCTCCACCATGCGCAGCTACCCCGTGGAGATGGTGGGCTACACCCGGGGCAGGGGACACCTGACCCTGACGCTGGACGGCTACCGTCCCTGCCACAATGCAGCAGAGGTCATCGAGGCCGCGGGCTATGAGCCGGAACACGACCTCGACAACCCGGCAGATTCGGTGTTCTGCGCCCACGGGGCCGGATTTGTGGTGCCCTGGGAGCATGTGCGCAGCCACATGCATGTGGACAGCGGCTGGGGCAAGACTGCAAAGACCGAGGAAACGGTGCAGGCCCGTCCCCGCCGGATGGCCGCCTACCGCGCTACTTTGGAAGAGGATGCTGAGCTGCTGAAGATCTTTGAACAGACCTATGGGCCCATCAAGCGGGACCCGCTGGCGGCGTTCCGCCCCACCCAGAAGCGGGAACGCCCTGATTTCAACGCCGAGCAGTGGGAGATCCAGCCCGAATACCTGCTGGTGGACGGCTACAACATCATCTTTGCATGGGACGAGCTGAACGCACTCTCCAAAGAGAGCCTGGAAGCGGCCCGCCACAGGCTGATGGACATCCTCTGCAACTATCAGGGCTTTAAGAAGTGCGTGCTCATCCTTGTGTTTGATGCCTACCGTGTGCCGGGCAGCCCCGGCAGCATAGAGCAGTACCACAATATCCATGTGGTCTACACCCGGGAAGCCGAGACCGCCGATATGTTCATCGAGCGTGTCACCCATGAGATCGGCAAGGGCCGCCGCGTCCGCGTGGCCACCTCCGATGGCATGGAACAGGTCATCATTCTGGGCCATGGTGCCCTCCGTGTCTCTGCCCGCATGTTCCATGAAGAGGTGCAGGAGGCGGAGAAGGAGATCCGGAGGTATTTGCAGGGGGAAGGGTAACGACCTCACCCTCTCAGTCAAAGCCTGCGGCTTTGCCAGCTCCCCCGAAGGGGGAGCCTCTGGCGGAACCACACAGCCTTGCTGTGGGTATTGCCAAGGCCTCTCCCTTTGGGAGAGGTGGCAGCGCATAAGCGCTGACGGAGAGGGCGAGCCACGGCAGGAAAGGAGCAGCAGCCTATGTTTAGCACAACCTCAGAATATGTCTGGCAAAAGATCCAGCCCCGCCCCCGGGACGCGCATAAGGGGACCTTTGGCTCCGTGCTGGCGGTGGCGGGCAGTGCGTCCTACCGGGGCGCGGCGGCGCTGGCCGTGGAAGGTGCCCTGCGCACCGGAGCCGGTATCGTTACGCTGGCAAGTGTGGAGCCGGTGCTGGCGGCTGTGGCCGCACGCCTGCCCGAGTGCTGTCTCTGCCCCTGCGAAGCGGGGGCAGGGGGCGGCATCTCGCCCCAGAATATCGACCGCATCCGGCGGCAGAAGGCCTCTGTCCTGCTGGCGGGCCCCGGGCTGGGTTATACGGCCCAGAGCGCGGCCCGTGCCGCCGAGACCCGGGCGCTGGTGAAAACGCTCCTGCCCGGTTTTTCCGGCAGTGCAGTGCTGGATGCGGACGGCCTGAACGCGGCCGCTGACCTGCTACCATATATGGGAAAAATGCTTCATCCGAAGAGTGAGTTGATTTTAACGCCTCACCCCGGCGAGATGGCCCGGCTGACCGGGCGCTCTGCGGCAGAGATCAATGCGGACCGGGAAGGCATGGCGCTGCGCTATGCGAAAGTATGGAATGCTGTGGTGGTGCTGAAGGGGGCGCATACCGTCATTGCAGGGCCGGATGGCCGCTGTGCGGTCAATCCCACCGGCAACCCGGGGCTTTCCCGGGGCGGCAGCGGGGATGTGCTGGCGGGCATGACCAGCGCCCTGCTGGCCTGCGGCCTGCCTGCCTTTGAGGCCGCTGCCTGTGCCGTTTATCTCCATGGTGCAGCTGCCGACCGTGCCGCTGCCCTGCACGGAGAAACCGGGATGCTCCCGCATGATCTGCTGGATGCACTGGGGACCCTGTTTGCCGAAAACGGGCGCTGAGCAAGGGGACGATCCCATCAAAAAAAGAAACGCTTCCTTTCCTCTGGATTTGTGTTATACTGGAGCTATCCAAAACACAACGATCTGCCGGAAAGGAAGCGTTTCTTTTATGGTTCCTGCACTGGAAAAAATCATTGCCGAGAGCGACCGCATCGTCTTTTTTGGCGGCGCGGGGGTCTCCACCGAAAGCGGCATCCCTGATTTCCGCAGCGTGGACGGCCTGTACCACCAGAAGTACGATTACCCGCCCGAGACCATCCTGAGCCATACCTTCTGGGAGGAGAACCCCGAGGAGTTCTACCGGTTCTACCGGGATAAGCTCATTGTGAAGGGGGCAAAGCCCAACGCTGCCCACCTGCGGCTGGCAAAGCTGGAGCGGGAGGGCAGGCTGAAAGCCATCGTCACCCAGAACATCGACGGCCTGCATCAGGCGGCGGGTTCCAAGACCGTTTACGAGCTCCACGGCAGCACCCTGCGCAACTACTGCGTGAAGTGCGGCACGTTCTACGATGTGGACTTCATTGCCAACAGTACCGGCGTGCCCCGCTGCCCCAAGTGCGGCGGCATCGTCAAGCCGGATGTCGTCCTGTACGAGGAAGGGTTGGACGAGGAAGTGCTTTCCGGGGCCGTGTCTGCCATCCGCAAGGCGGATACCCTCATCATCGGCGGCACCAGTCTGGTGGTCTACCCGGCGGCGGGGCTTATCCGGTACTTCCGGGGCCGCCATCTGGTGGTCATCAACATGCAGCCCACCGGGGCCGATGCGCAGGCCGACTTGTGCATTGCAAAGCCCATCGGTCAGGTGCTGAGCGAGGACGTTTTGTTGGAGGACTGAGATGAAAGCTGTCATTCTGGAAAGCTATGTCATGGAGGAAGGCGACCTCGACTGGTCGGGGGTAAAGGCGCTGGTGCCCGATACCGTCAGTTATGTCCGCACGGCCTACGAGGAGATCGCCCCCCGCATTGGAGATGCGGACATCGTTCTGCTGAACAAGTGCCGCATAGATGAGGAGATCTTACAGCAGTGCCCGAACCTGAAATGGGTGGGCATCATCGCCACGGGCACCGACAACCTGGATCTGGAAGCCTGCCGCCGCCACGGCGTTGCAGTGGCCAATGTGCCGGGCTATTCTACCTACAGCGTGGCCCAGATGACCTTCAGCCTGCTGCTGGCCATCTGCCAGTGCGCGGAGCGCTACAACCGTGCCGTCAAGCAGGGATGCTGGCAGCTGGATATCCCGGAGAGCATCGGCCTGCTGCCCCAGATGGAGCTCTACGGCAAGACCTATGGCGTTTATGGCTATGGCAGCATCGGGCGGCAGTCGGCCCGCATTGCGAGAGCCTTTGGCATGGAGGTGCTGGTCTGCACCCGTACCGTCCGGCCCGAATACGCCGCTGACGGTGTGGAGTTCGTGGATTATGATACCCTGCTGAGACGGTGCGATATCCTCAGCCTGCACTGCCCGGCCACGCCCCAGACCCGGGGCCTTGTCAACGCGGAGGCGCTGGCAAAGATGAAGCCCGGAGCCATTCTGCTCAACACGGCCCGGGGCGCGCTGGTGGATGAGGAGGCCGTGGCAGCGGCCCTCCACAGCGGTCAGCTGGGTTTTTACGGGGCCGATGCCTTTGTCACCGAGCCTCTGCCTCAGGAAAGCCCCCTGCGGGCAGAACCCCACGCTATCCTCACACCGCACATTGCGTGGACGACCCGGGAGGCTTTGCAGAACCTGATGGACATTACCACCCGGAACCTGCGCACCTGGCTGGAAGGAAACGGCGAGCACATCGTCAACAGATAAAAAGGAGAGATGAATCATGCAGGCAACCATTCACAATGAATTCCTGACCCTGACCGTGGATACCCATGGTGCCGAAGCAGTCAGCCTGAAAAATGCCGCCGGGCAGGAGATGCTCTGGCAGGCCGACCCAGCTGTCTGGAAGCGCCATGCCCCCATCCTTTTCCCCTGGACGGGCAAGCTGACCGGCGGGGCCTTTACCCATAAAGGCAAGACCTACCCCGGAGGGCAGCACGGCTTTGCCCGGGACGTGGAGCACACCCTGCTCTGCGCCGAGGGCGACACCATCCGGCTGGAGCTGCGCTCGGATGAAAAGAGCAAGGCAGAGCGCTTCCCGTTTGATTTTGTCCTGACCAGCACCTTCCGGCTGGAGGGCAGGACGGTGCACCACACCCTGACCGTCACCAACCCCGCCAATGCCACCGAGGAACTGCAGTTCGGCATTGGCTACCACCCGGCGTTCCGCATCCCCTTTGATGACAAGCACACCACCACCGATTACGAGTTCCGCTTCGACCAGCCGGAGAGCCCGATGATCCTGGACGCTTACCCCAACGGTCTGCTGACGGGCAAGTGCGGTTACCGGTGGAAGAACGAGCAGAGTATCCCCCTGACAGACGATCTGTTTGAGAACGACAGCTTCTGCATGGCCGGTCTGCGCAGCCGCACGCTGGGCATCTACGAGAAGGACACCGGCAAGGGGATCGTCTGCAATGTGGAGGGCTACCCCTATACCCTCATCTGGTCGGCTCCGGCAAAGCCAGTGCGCTTTGTCTGCATTGAGCCGTGGCACTCCCTGCCCGGTGCCCAGACCGATCCCCAGGAGTGGAGCCAGCGCGCCGCTGCCGCCTGCCTTGCCCCCGGCCAGACCTGGGAGACCACCCTCAGCACAACGTTTGAGCGCTGAAGCAAAGTTTGGCAAAGAAATGCAGGAACCTCTTGACAGAGGGGACTGCATTCTGATTTAATTAGAATCGATAAAAGGGAGTAAAGGGCATTCCGCAGGGCCTGCGGGGTGCTGCATGGCAGCGTCATCACGGCAGAAATGCCCGATGTCATGTGTTGGCTTGAGACTTTTGTCACAGACAGAGTGCTGTGGCAGGGGTCTCTTTTTTCTTGCCCGGCACCGGAACACAAGGAGGAAAAATAAATATGGATCTTCTGAACACATTCGCCAGTCTCTTTTCCAATTTTGGGAATCTGACCTGGCAGATGGTGGTGATGTGGGGCATCGGTGCGCTGCTCATCTACCTTGCCATCGCCAAAAAGATGGAGCCGAGCCTGCTGCTGCCCATGGGCTTTGGTGCCATTCTGGTCAACCTGCCCCTCTCGGGTGCCATCACGCAGGGGGATACGGTCGGCCCCATCTCTGCATTGTTTGAAGCGGGCATGTCCAACGAGCTGTTCCCGCTGCTGCTCTTCATCGGCATCGGTGCCATGATCGACTTCGGCCCGCTGCTCGAGAAGCCGTGGCTGATGCTCTTCGGCGCAGCGGCGCAGTTCGGCATCTTCTTCACCCTCTTCCTCGCGGGCTTCTTCTTCGATTTGAAGGACGCCGCTTCCATCGCCGTCATCGGCGCGGCAGACGGCCCCACGGCCATCTTTGTCGCCAACACGTTGGGCAGCAAGTATCTGGGCGCTATCATGGTGGCGGCCTACAGCTATATGGCGCTGGTTCCCATCGTGCAGCCGCCGGTCATCCGCCTTTGCACCACCCAGAAAGAGCGGCGGATTCGGATGCCCTACCAGAAGGGCAGCGTCAGCAAAACAGGATTCACCGCTTTTGCTACCCGGACCGTCACATCGTGTTTGAGCTTACTCATGTTCTACCCCTTACCTTTTCTATCACCGCACACACAGTTAGACCGCTTTCGACATTTTCTGAACACAAATCAAGGCAGATGGCGCTTCCGCCACAGGCGGCTCAGCAGGTAGCTGGCGCCACAGCCCAAAGCCAGGCCGCAGGTGTCAAGAAGAACATCTGTGGGCTTGCCTGTGCGGCCGCCGGAGAACAGCTGGTGGTACTCGTCCGTCGCCGCGAACGCCACCCCCAGCGCCATGGCTGGCAACCAAGCCGGCGCCTTCTTCTGCCACTGGAAAGCTCCGCAAAGCCCCAATCCCATGCAAAAGTAGAGGAACAGGTGGGCGCCACGGCGCAGGAAATAGTTCACCGTCCCCATCACTTCCGGAGTGGGCTCCTCACCGAACAGTTCAAACAGCCAGGCTACGATCCCCCGGCTCAACCCTTGGG
>OLQW01000919.1_pt1 | contig 15325 bp, 17 predicted proteins | sample 1672901 | NCBI WGS metagenome assembly OLQW01 (sample SAMEA3136735, study PRJEB25190) | human gut metagenome | reverse complement strand
CGGTAGAAACAGGAAAGTATCCGGTCATTTTAAGTGCGGGTGTTATCAATGAAATGCTGAGTATGTATATTGGCTCGTTTAGTGCTGAGCAGGTACATCAGGGACTTAGTAAAATGGAAGGGAAAAGGGGAACTTTGGTTGCACGACATCGTGAGCGAGTATGACAGCGATGACTACGACGGAGTTCTCGATGCTCTGTATCATGTTCAGGCAAAGAACGATTACTGGGAGAACGAAGGCGAATCTCTGACGGACCTCATCCACAAATATCGCTGGTATATCCTGAAAGATGCCCTGATGCAGCGTGGCCGCGATGCCGTCACGGATTTCATCGGCACCGACATCAGCAGCAGCGAGTTCAGCCGTGTCCTCGATGAGACGGAAATGGTGATGCCGGACGAAACCTTCGAGAAATTCTGGGAAAAGTACATCTGACAAATACCAATGCGGTGGGGCAAGACACTCCACCGCCTTTTTTCGCAAAAATACGCAAACGAACCCACTGTATAAATCAGACAAGAAGGAGAACTATATGAGCATTTCGCCGAAAAACGAAGCATCTCAGAACAACACCGCCAAACGCCGCGACTATATCTCGTGGGACGAGTATTTCATGGGCATTGCGATGCTGTCCGCGATGCGCAGCAAAGACCCGAACAGTCAGGTGGGCGCATGTATCGTGCGCGACAATAAAATCCTGTCTCTTGGGTACAACGGTATGCCGATTGGCTGCGATGACGATATCATGCCTTGGGGCAGGGAAGGAAACGAACTCGAAACCAAGTACATGTATGTCTGCCACTCGGAGTTGAACGCTATCCTCAACGCCGGGAAAGACCTGCACGGGTCTACGATGTATGTCACGCTTTTCCCCTGTAATGAGTGTGCGAAAGCAATCATTCAGAGCGGGATAAAGCGTATCGTGTATCTCGACGACAAGTACCGAGATGCGAACAACAATGTCGCTGCACGACACATGTTCAAGATTACCGGGGTAGAGACTAAGAAATACGAGCCCAGTGTCCGCAATGTCACCCTGAACTTGTAATCATCACAGCCGGTCTAAAGACCGCCACAAAAATAAGGAGTACAACAATGAAAATCCATCATACTGCGCTTGGCGTATGCGACACCTACGAGGTCGTAACGGAACCGCCTCTCGGCTATATCATTTGGAATATCGGCGATAATGCACCGGAAGGCTACCTCCCGTTCTGCAGACTCAAATTTATGCAGCCGTTTGAGGGCGGACGCGAAATTGACTCGGATACCCTGAAAGCCATGAAGTGTGACGGTGCAAGGGTAATCTTAGCCGCCACCGGACTGGGTGCCGAAACCTCCGCCGAGATGAAGAAGTTCATCAAGAAGCACGAACGCAACCACCGCAAGAGTTGGGAGTGCGAAAGAATGCGTGCCGCTATCCCGTATCTTGAGAGAATCGGAATGTAATACCATCGAGCCGTCTCCGTCTTGGAGGCGGCTTTTCTTTGTTTATCGTCAGATTCCTGTGTCCGGTAATTTCTCTCTCAATGTTGCATAATCGTGCGAACCGGATACAATAGAAAATATCGAGACGACGCAAAGAGGTGAGAACACTTTGGAACAGCTTGAAATAATCATTCCGGGCGGTCAGAAACTCTCCGTCCGTGATTTTATTGAATGGGAATATAACGGCGGCAAGGCGAATTTTCAGCCGGATGAACACTATCCTCTATGGGGGACTGTTCCTATTGAGGATAAGCTGCGATATATTGCAATCAGTGTGTTTGGTGATTTGGCGAGTTACGGAAAATACGACAACCGAATCGGCGTTACGGACGGTGAATCGGAGCATTACTTCTTCTTCACGGTTCAGGGCAAGGATGAAGATATTCTTCTCGCCTTGAATGTCATGCTGAATGTGATATATACGAGCGCAGAGGGGAAATGCCGCAAGGAAACCGGCACATCTTTCGCGGAACTGCCACTGATGCAGAGATTCGATGCCATCACCCGATACATCGAAGACGAGTTAGAGACCTGCCTTATGATGCTTTCAGACATCCCGTACATGCAGTGGACCTAAATTCGCAAAAAGTTGTTGCACATTCGTGCGAATTGGGTAAAATGAAGACTGTAAGGTGAATCAGTGGGTGAGTTTTTTGCCCGCGTTACGCGAAAAAAGTGAATACTGAATACAAGAAGCAAGTTCTTTCGGGAGCTTGCTTCTTTTATTTTGGGAGGTTTCTATGACACATAAGAAGTTGCTGGAACGCAATCGAAAAATTACCGATGCACTGCAAAATGGCGCAAAGGTCACGGACCTCGCGCAGGAGCACGGACTCAGCCCGCAAACCGTCTACCATATCGCACAGGCGGAGATGGAGAAGCGGCGGAAAGTGACTTTCACAGAGTGGAAGGATAACCGCAACGACGAGATTCGCAACCAGTATCAGGAAGGCATTTCAGCCGAAGAACTGGCAAAAGCTTTTAACCTTAACCGCGCCACGATTTTTCGTATTCTGAAAGAAGGCGGGGACTCCTACCACCGGCACCTCGACACGAAAATCGAGACATCTACTTTGAGCCGCATTAAAGATTTCAAGCAGGGGTTTGTGGACTACGCGAAGAAGAACCCCAACACGCCGGTCGAGAACCTTGCTCGGGAATACGGTATCAGTCCCTCTTCCGGATTCAAGTATCTTCATGAGGCCGGTATCTATCGCGGCAAGGGACGCAAAAAGAAGGCAGCAAAGCCTAAGAGGTGAACCAGTATGAGGAAAAGGAAAGCAACCCGCAGCGAAATCATCGAGCGAAACAGGAAGATTGTCAAAGACTATGAGGACGGGCTATCGTTTGAGCAGCTGTCCGAGAAATACGGGCTTTGCGTCAGGACCTGCTATCGCGCTCTCGATGAAGAACAACAGGCGCAGCGCATTGCGGAAGAACAGGACCATGCCAATCTGGTCGATAAAATCGTGGCGGAGTATCAGAAAAATACGCGTGTCCGCGACATTGCCGAAAAGTACGGTGTTTCCATTGGGTATTGCAGTGCCATTGCTGTTCAGGCCGGAATCAGCAACAAAGAACTTAGTCACCGTCGCATCACCCGCCGTCAGCAAAAACGCAACGATGAAATCTTCGAGAAATACCAAAACGGCATCGACGCCAAAGACCTCGCTAAGGCATACCATTATTCCTTGCCGGGTATTTACAGTATTATTCGGCGCGTCCGTAAACAGAAATGTAAAAGAGACTGAGTCCCTTGCATGATGCTGCAGGGGCTTTTTTCTTTTTATGAGGGAGGAAAATCTAGTGAACGAGAATGAACGGGCATTGCTTCGGTATGTGGTGGAAGGGGATATTCGGAAATCTCAGCAGCAGGCGAAAATCGTGTTGGAGGGGCTTACTACTGTCAAGGACAAAGCGTTCAAGGAAACCTGTCTGCGGACTCTGGCAAGTAAAAGTCCTACACTCATCGAACTGCCGTATAACCTGCAGGGGCTTTTGGTAGCGGAGGATTCGAGCACTTTCCGAGAAGACCGGTTCCTCATCCGAGACGATGAGAAGGCGGTCATTGTTAAGATGTGCAAGACGCGCCGTGCTGCGCTGCAGTTGCAGGAGATGGGGATTCACTATACGAGTTCTCTTCTGCTCATGGGCGAGCCGGGAACCGGAAAGACTGAATTGGCGCGGTATATCGCTTATACGACGAACCTTCCTTTCGTGTACACGAATTTCTCCGGTATGGTGAATTCCGCTCTGGGCAAAACACAGAAAAATATCGGTATGGTATTCGACTATGCAAGAAAAAGTCCGTGCGTGCTCTGCCTCGATGAGATTGACGCTATCGGGACACGGCGCGGCGGCAAGGACGATGTTGCGGAAATGAACCGTGTGACGATTGCCCTGATGCAGGAGCTTGACCGACTCGGCAACGACATCATCCTTGTCGGGACCACGAACCGTCCCGATACGCTGGACGATGCTCTGCTCCGGCGCTTCACCTTTGGGCATACGGTAAGACCTCTGTGCCGGGACGATGCGCGTACCCTCGCAAGGATGTTCTTTGCATCAGTAGGGTATTCGGCATCCGATGCGGAAATTGAATCGCTGCTCGATGACACTTCACAGTATTATACCGCAAGCAAAATCACGAATCTTTGCATCGACCATATCATCGACTGGGTAGCAAATCAGGAGGATACACCATGCATCGGAAAAGTTTAACCGGAGAAGCAAAGCTGAACCGCGATAAGGCAATGCTGAACGATTATATCGCCGGTATGCACATCGCGGAATTGGCTGAAAAATACGGTATCGGCTGCACGAATGTTAAGAAATCCCTTGAAGTGTTAGAGGGTTTTGATGCTGTGCGCCGCAATGACCGCAAAAGCCCGAATCGGAAACCCAACAATCAGAAACGATTGTCGAAAGCCGACATGGAGCAGCGGAATATTGAGATTGCGCAAGACTACAAAAACGGGGCCTGGACCTTTGAAATCGCTGAGAAATACAATCTCTCTGGACAACAGGTCTATCATATCCTGCGCAGAAGCCCTGATTATACCCCGCACAAAGAGAATATCGGGTCAGCTGTACAGTTCAAGAAACGCAAACGCAATGCTGAAATCGTTGCGGATGTCAGGGCAAATCCGTACATGACTGTCGGAGAAATCATGGACAAGTATGGGTTATCGGAATCCACCACCTATCAGGTATTTCGAGAAGCTGGGCATCCGATTTCTGGTGGTCTTGTCCGTTTCGGCCCTGAACCGCCTATGAACATTCCGGAATTCAAGCACAGCCCGAAAGTATTGGGGCTGCGGCGTGAAGCCTTGGAAGACACCAAGACCCCGGAGGAAATCGAAGCGCGGAACAACGATATCCTGAAAGACTACAAAGCGGGTGTCAAGGTAGAGAATATCGCAGTACGGTACAATGTCACGCCGCGATTCATTGCGGGGCTTATCCAGAAATACCGGGCACATCATCCCCTCTACCGCAAGAACCTGCGCAGCAACGCTAAAATGAGGAAGAAGCTGCCGGAAGAAGTATGCGAGGGGATTGCGGTAGAATACCAGAACGGGAAAAGCGTCTCCGACATTGCTAGAGACCATAAGATTGCCGTGGGTCAGACCTATAAGATTTTGCACGACTACGGAAAGCTTTCTGAATCGCTGGCAGAAGCCGAAACCCGTAAAGCCACGCAAAGCCGTTCTCCTATCACGGATAATGTAAAAGCCAGAAACCGGGAATTTGCGGAATTTGCACGGATGAATACCGGCAAAAATCTGCGTGACCTTGCGGATATATACGGTATCTCCTACAGCACAGCTGTAAATATCGCAAAGTCCGAAAACATCCATAAACGGGCAGGGGTGGTTGTACCGTGAAAGATTTCGAGTGGCGGTATCGCAGGCATCGTGGCACGGTAGCACAGGAATGTCCCCGTGTTGCTGCTATGTGGCATCCAACAGCCAATTCTGTATCACCAGAGGAAGTCACCTGCGGCAGCAATCGCAGAAACGCTCTTATCTGTCCGAAATGCGGATACGGAAAGAACGGCGAATGGCGTCCCTCTATCGCCGGTGCCTGTCGAACAGGCGGCGGATGCCCGGCGTGTTCCGGAAAAGTCCTTGTCGAAGGCGTCAATGATGTAGCTACCGTTCATCCCGAAATTGCTGCACAGTGGCATCCGACACTTAATGAGTTCCCGCCCACGCGAGTGACTTCCGGAAGCGCAAGGCATGTATACCTTGTCTGCAAGGATTGCGGGTACGGCGCAAACGGAGAATGGCATCCGATGATTGCTTTTGCCTGCGGGTCCGGGGAAGTACATACCGGATGTCCCGAATGCGCCAGAAACTCACTGAGAAAGGTCATGAGAGCCCACTACGCCAAGACAGCAAGGAAACCTTTAGTATCAGTTGCATGCCCTCAAATCGCCGCTTTGTGGCATCCTGAAAACGAATTCGGCCCCGACATGTATACGACCGGCAGCTGCAAAAATATCCCGCTCGTATGCACCGCATGCGGGTACGGCAAAGACAAAAACTGGACGCCTTCGATTGCTGACATTTGCCGAAAAGGCGCAAAGTGCCCGTTTTGCGGTAACATCGTAAGGTAATACCCTTGTACAGACAGAAAAACAAGACTCCCTATAACATGGCGGGTCAGATGAAGGTAGGTCTGATTGGTGAATCTGTCACCATGCACTATCTTGACTACTATTGTGAAAAGCACAAGGACAGGATTACAGGATTTTCGGATGTACGGGATGACAAGAAATATCAGGAAGACGACATCGACTTCGTTGTATACCGGAAGGACGGCTCTTCGTTCACGGTTGAAGCCAAGGCTGACACCTACAAAACCGGAAATGTCTTCCTCGAAACAGCGGTGAATAGTTTCGCAATCGGCGAAGATGACAAGCTGCTGCGGTTTGGAAAATACCAAAAAGCGATAGCCAAGCACTCGAAGGGATGGCTGTATAAGGAAGCTGACTATATCTTTTATTATTTCACCGAGACCAGGCAGATATATGTCTTTGAGCGCATGGCGGCAATGCACTATCTCGATTTCGCTCTGTGCTCGGATACGGTGTTCGTCCACGATGAACGAAGACCTTTCGGAAGGGCTGCGGAAAATAAAGAGCAACGAAGTAACTACATGCAATACTACGGTACAGGCTTTTGCGTGAACGCGGAACAGATGCGCCGTTCTGATGTCATTGACCACAGGATGCACCGCGTCGGCAACAGGAGTCTACGATTCCCGGAACGCATCGAGCCTGGGAAAGTGTTTGAATATTTTGTAAATCATACTTGTATTTGATACACTTTCGCGCCAAAATATGGTATAATGCAAGTACAGAAACAGAAAGTACTATATGTTGTGCTTATGCACAACATATTCCGTTCTGGACACTGTATGTGGCGCTTTTGTGTTGACAAAATATGCGAATTGCAGATAAGCAGATAATTGGTAGTAGGGTAATTTACCCATTTTTTCGGGAGAGTTACTTCTCCCGAATATGCTTCTGTAGCTCAGATGGCAGAGCAGCTGTTTTGTAAGCAGCAGGTTGCAGGTTCGAATCCTGTCGGAAGCTGATGCCGGGAAGATGACCTCCACGCGGTCGGCATCGGGCAACAGGCTTAACCTCCCTTAGCTTGGCAAACATCTTCGCAGATAACATAAAACTCTTAGAAGATACCAGATATGCTCCGAAACAACATCATAGTTTTACACACACTTACATACACATCTGCTTGCAGCTGGTTGTAGAGCGGCGGCAAGCATCGTATCTGGTATCCCATAAGAGTTGCCGCTCATAAAGACAGCCTCCTCGCGGCGAGCGGCGGTAACACGGGTATTGAGCTCCCCGTGGCAAATGTCTTTTCTCTTGGGTCGTTAGCTCAGTCGGCAGAGCATCGGACTGTTAATCCGAGCGTCGCTGGTTCGAACCCAGTACGACCCGCCACGCGGAGTATAGCAAAGGTAGCTTACCAGCCCCATACGCTGGCGGTTGCAGGTTCAAGTCCTGTCTCCGCACCCATCGTCCATGCCATGACGTTAAACCGGCTATTCATGTCAATCGGTCGGACGTAAAATGACCGAAATATTCTGGTATCGAATACGAAGGTTGCAATGCACCATGGTTAATTCGCCCGCAGCGCACGGGAAAAGGTGGTTCAACTCCACCTGCCAGAGCCATGACCTGTTGGAAGCGATTCTAGCAGGTCAAATAAAACAGGGAGGGCACTCCGATGCAGTAATTACCGCGTCCGAATGTCAAAATCAAGGAAAGGGTCACACCGATGTACTGATTTGCCTGATGGCGGGCAGCTCCCGCCTTAAAACACCATAATAGGTAGCGCCTATCTGAGTGCGTCTATACCTCGGCGCACTCAGCCACCCGATGGGACAGCCTCCACGCGGCGGGTGGTGGACAGCGACTATGATTGTCACTGACGAATGTCCTTTCAGGAACCGCATTGCATTCCCTGTGCAAACGGTATCCTAAACGGTCAGGAAGCCGCGTGGGCGAGTGCTTCCTCTTGTGCTTCGGCGCAGAAACAACAAATCTCGTCCCGCTAAGCATGCATCGTACGAGCATCCCCGTTAAGCCGGGGCGCAGCCAGACGCGACATAGCCGAAAAAGGCGAGACTGCTGCGCGGCATCTGGTAAGTTTGCCGCAGTCTTACACAGCCCATAGCATTCCGTTGACCCGAATTGACAGGGAAGTAACGGCAGGGCTTGAATTGAAGTTGACCAGTGTCCAAAATGCTTTTCCGGATTCTTTCGTATCGTCCACGCAGAGATTCGCGGAATCGCTAAGAGACATAAAGATGATGTTTCGGGGATGACGACCTACTAAACGGACATCATGGCGGGGCTAAGAGAGGGTTCACCCGCTTTTTCTCATGCAGGCATCGTATAGGGGTTAATACACCAGCCTTCCAAGCTGGTCACGCGGGTTCGAATCCCGCTGCCCGCTCCACCGTCGCCGTCACCGTACGCCACGACATTAAATTTGGCGAGCATGGTCCACTTGTGGTCCGCTGTCGAATGCCAACGGACAGCCAAAAAATCAATCGGCAAACAGGTGCTGCACCTGAAGGTATCCGAAAGTCTCAGCATCAGTCGCGAATGGTGCTGAAAAACATCGGAGAGGATACAGCGCAGAATCCTCCGGGGTTGCTACCGGATGGTGCTGGACGCGAGGTTGGCTTCCTCGCTGAGGGGTGATAACCAGCATAAAACACCCTACCGTGCTTGGTTAGCTCAGTTGGTAGAGCAGCGCATTCGTAACGCGCAGGTCGGCAGTTCGAGTCTGCCATCAAGCTCCACGGTCCGATTGGGTGACGCGCTCTTTGAGAATCCGCCCAAGAAGCTGTCAGCGGGGGCATGCACTTGCTGACGGTTGGCTAAATCCTTACGGAAGTCGTCGTAGCCGGAACCGAACACGAATGGGCAACGTAAAGCCCCGCACGGCAGAGCGTTATCTGCTATAGCGCATGACAACTCTAAGTAGGAAGGAGATGATTCCGATGGAGCAGGCAATTATCAATGTCGAAGGCACATCAACGATTGAAACCGCAGCGGCGGCTAAGAAGCTGATTGAGACCTTCGGAAGTCAGAACATCCGTGCTCTCTCGGTCAAGCGCTTGAACGAGAACAGTAACGAAGTCGTTGTTGAACTCGATTTTGTACCGGGTCTGACACCGCATCTGCACGGCTTCGCTTTGCAAGTCAATGGCTTGACTGCGGGTTACGACGGCACCGGCCCCTCGAACCTGTACGAAGTACTGCAAGCAGCTGGCGTTGATGAGCGCCTTCTGACGCGTGAGGATATCACGCAGAAGAGCAACAAGACCATTCCGCTGCATCTGGAGCGCGAGGTCAAACAGTACGGCGAACTTCATTACGCGTAATTACTGGCGGGTCTTTCCCGCCATCATGGGGGCATAGCTCAGTTGGGAGACCCCCTGCTTTGCAAGCAGGGGGTCGAGGGTTCGAATCCCTTTGCTTCCACCACCAGACACATCTCCATCTTGGAAATCGTCTCTGGGCGTGCATTGTACTGTTACACAAGCGCAGTACGGTCATTTATTTGGTGCGGTACTCCTTAACTACACCACGAAGACGATAATCCTGCCCGCACCGCCCCCACCTGAGGGTCATTTACACAGGGTTACGTCAAGCCGAAAACATCATGCCGAGTGGCGAAAACGGCTGCGGCATGGGCGAGACAAATTCGTCTCGTCAGCCATCTTTTGAGAGCGACCTCCACGCGGTAGATGGCGGGCAACGCAGATTTCTGCGGCTAACACTCTCTGATTCTTGGATAGGTGTCCGAGTGGTTTATGGAACTGGTCTTGAAAACCAGAGATGCATCCGCGTCCGTGGGTTCGAATCCTACCCTATCCGCCATCAGCAGTCGGATACACTCTGTACCCGGCTGCTTTTTACATATTTGCGCTTCTTTTCATCGTACCAGAATCGTTTTTTCTCCGATAGGAGCCTCTCGGATTCTGTTGCGATTTGTGAACATTACGTTAATCATGGTTGTGCTCAGTACACTTTCAAGGAAAAATGTGGTATAATGCATATAGAGCGACAGGGAAAACGAAATATCAGAAGTCCTCCGCTCTTCACATCGTTTCGTTGATGTGGGGACTCACCCCACACAGTAAAAAGGAGAAGTAAAATCATGCGCAAAAAGTCTATGATGAAGAATGTGCTTGCAGTTGCCATGGCTGCTACAGTCGCAATCTCTGTTACCGGATGTAAGGGCAAGAAGAATCAGGATGCTGCCTCTTCTGCTCCTTCCACCAGCCTGAGCGATTCTGCAAGCACCGCACAGTCCGAACCCCCCGACACTGCCGAGAAGGAAGATACCAGCGCGGCGGCGTCCGAGAGCAAGGCTGAGAGTGAAGCCGAGAGCAAGCCCGATTCCAATGCTGCCAGCACCGAGAACAAGACCGCTGAGTCTGAGGCCGCTTCCGACAAGGCTGAGAAGCCCGCTGCCAGCCAGAACTCGAACCCCGACAATGTTTCTACTAAGGATGGTCCCGCCAAGGCTCCCGTCTACAACACCCATAAAACCACCACCGGCACCAAGACTCCTGCCCAGAAGCCTGCTGCTGTGACTCCCGCTGCCACTCCCGCCGAGAAGAAGTCTCAGCCCGTCTACACCTTCACCGTGCGCCATCATGACGCCACCTGCACCACGCAGGGCTATGATGAGCATATCTGCAACGAGTGGGGCGGCATGAACTACAACGACAACTATGTTGCCGCCAAGGGTCATAGCTGGGATAACGGCACCGTGACGAAAGCTGCCACCTACACCGAGACCGGCATCAAGACCTTCAAGTGCAAGGATTGCGGTGAGACCCGTACTGAGGAGATTCCTTCTCTGGACAAGACCTACCACATCCTGCAGGTCGTTGCCCCCACCTGCACTTCCGAGGGCTATACCATCTATGAGTGCAATGAGGTTCCGGGTCTTACTTACAAGGGTGATTTCACCGACAAGACCCCGCACACCTATGATGAGGGTGTCGTGACCAAGGAAGCGACCATCTACGAGAAGGGCGTCAAGACCTTTACCTGCTCTGCTTGCGGTGATACCTATACCGAGGATATCCCGATGGTGGAGAAGACTTGGCACAAGGGTGATACGGTTGCTCCCACCTGCACTGAGCAGGGCTACACCGTCTACATCTGCGACCAGGACGCTACGCTGACAGAGAACCGCGATTTCGTGGACGCTCTGGACCATGATTGGGGCGAGGGTGTCGTCACCAAGGCTGCTACCTGCACTGAGGATGGCGTCAAGACCTTCACTTGCCAGAACGACAAGAGCCATACCTACACCGAGGTCATCCCCGCAACCGGTCACGATTACGATGACGGCGTTGTGACCACCAAGCCCACCTACACCGAGAACGGTGTCAAGACCTTCACCTGCCACAACTGTGGTGATACCTACACTGAGAGCATTCCGGCTCTGGGTTACACCTACAACGAGACCGTGGTCGCTCCTACCTGCACTGAGGACGGCTATACCATGCACGAGTGCGTGGAAGACGCCACCAAGTCCTTCAAGGACAACATCGTCCCTGCGCTGGGTCATGAGTACAAGGAAGTCACTACTCCCGCCACCTGCAAGGACGCTGGCAGCGTAGATAAGGTCTGTGAGCGCTGCAACGATAAGCAGCATGTCCGCGATATCCCCGTCAACGAGGAGCATCAGTGGGACGAGGGCGTTATCACCAAGGAGCCTACTGCCACCGAGCCGGGCATCAAGACCTATACCTGCACCGTCTGCAACAAGACCAAGACCGAGAGCATTGCCAAGGTCCATGTCCATGAGTACACGGGTCTCGGTGAAATCGTCAAGGAGCCTTCTTGTGAGACTGAGGGCGAGCGTTGGATGTACTGCACCAATGATGGCTGCGACAGCAAAATTCTCGTTCCTATGCCCGCTATCGGCAGCCACGACTGGGACTTCGAGCACACCGAATGCCTGAAAAAGGCCACCTGCACCGAGCCGGGCACTATGCTGATGCACTGCAAGCGCGATGCTTCCCATACCATGACCTACTCCTACGGTGGTACTGGTCATATCTGGGATGAGGGTGTCATCACTACCCAGCCCACTCATGACGAGTACGGCGTCAAGACCCTGCACTGCAAGAACTGCGATGCGACCATGACCGAAAAGGTCCTGCCCACCAAGTACACCTTCACTGTTACCGTTGTCCCGCCGACTTGCACCGAGGACGGCTACACGATGCACAAGTGCAACGAAAATGACAGCTTCTCTTACAAGGACAACATTGTACACTCCACCGGTCACCATGCCGGGATGCGTGTCATTGAGCCTACCTGCAAGGAAGAGGGTCGCACCGAAATCTACTGCACCGTCTGCGGTGAAGTGAGCACCGTTCTCTCTACCACGCCCAAGAAAGACCATACTTGGGATAGCGGTGTCGTTACCACCGAGCCTACCACTGAGCATGAGGGTGTCAAGACCTACACTTGCACTGGCTGCGGCGAGACCAAGACTGAGTCCATCGCTCGTCTGCCCGCAAGTGCCAAGGTGGCTGCAAACCCTATCGTAGCCGGGACTGAGCCTGTTGTCGAGGTTCCGGCGCAGGAAATGAGCGCCGAGACCATCAACGCCGAGACCTATGTCGCAGAGACTCCGGTTGAGTCTGCTGTACCTGCTGAAACTCCTGCCGAGCCCGTTGCTCCTGTTGAGCCCGCTATACCTGCTGAGACTCCTGCCGAGCCTGCCGCTCCTGTTGAGTCTGCTGAGACCGAGAAGTCTGCCGAGACTTCCGAGGACAGCACCGACACCAAGCAGGAAGATGCCGACATGCCTAAGGAGACCGAGGCTGAGGTCGTAATCGTTGAGGGCGCTGCGGAGTAAATCTTCCGTTTCCAACACTACAACATAGGTCCGCAAAGACCTGAATCTATCGAGGCTTGCCGCGAAACTGGCAAGCCTTTTTTATTGCCCAGCAGACCCGCATGGTGCTGCTTACAAACCAAAGAAAGGTGATACGAATGATTGATTATATTGAGAAAGCAAAGGCATTCGCCATGATGGCGCACAAGGGCCAGACCGACAAGGCAGGGGAAGACTACTTCACGGCGCATGTGGCCGTTGTCGCAGACGGCGTTGAGCCTGACCCGCTGGTGAAAGCTGCCGCCTACCTGCACGACACGGTGGAGGATACCGGCACCACGATAGATACCATCAGAGCGGAATTCCCTCAGGAAGTGGCTGAGGCGGTCTCTGTACTGACTCGGGAAAAAGATATGACCTACGCAGAGTATATCTGGCGTGTTAAGCAAAACGACATTGCCGTCAAGGTAAAACGCTCAGACCTCGTCAGCAACATGGACCTTAACCGAATCCCGTATCCTCTCACAAGCAAAGACCTTGCGCTCTCATCGCCGCATTGTGTCGGCTCCCGAAAAAGAGAATCGCAATATTCGGGAAGTTGCTTCTGCGCAGATGCTGAGTCAGGAGTAATCGATGAAGCATAGAATTTCAGAAGTCGGCGCTCGGATGCTCAAATATCAAGAGCAACTTGCCCGAGATTATGGATACAAGCCTATCCCGCGCACCTTTTTCTGCGATGTGCGAGCCGAGTTTCAAAAGGCATTGCCGAAATGGTGCAATGTGTCCGGTGACACGATTTCGCTCGAAACCGCTGATGGCACAGTCATTGCCAACGGGTACAACCGTATTGTGATTGGTGACTATGGTGCATTTGTTGAGTTTTCCCGCGTCCAAGCCTGTATGCGCCGCCTCAAAATCAAAGAAGGGCAAATGTATCGCGCAAAAGACCCTCGCTATGCTGAGCATGTCAAATATCTCTGGCTTACGGCAGATGATGGTTCGAATGTGAAGGTGTACGACCAGAAGCGTCCGGTAGAATATGCTGACTACATGCCGGGGATGCTGTATGTTAGTGTGTATGAGGTTTTCCCGACCAAAACCACCAAATAAGAGAGGCTCTTATGAAAAGCATGCAGCCGAAAATTGGCGACACTCTCTGGGGCGTCTGGGAACATCGGTACTACAACGAAAAGCGGCTCGTTGAACTGGAATATGTTGTATACCCTGTCAAGATTACCAGATTCTTTAAGGGAAAATATGTCGATGCGCATTGCGTCGGTGTGGATGTGGATGGCTGCATCGCGGTTCATTGGGTGGCGATAAAAAGCATCGGCAAAACAGCGTTTTATAATCCGACTGATGCCGCCAAGCATGCCGAGGCGATGTCGGATTACTATGACAAGCACTACGCTTTCGGCGGTACACCAATTAGGCGAACACAGTGGGAGCATTTTCTTGAGAAGGACTAGGCATGGGCAAGCACAAGAATAAAAAGCGCACACCGATAGGTTCACTTCCTCGAATCCTCGCGTATTGAGCGCAGATAAGCCAAAAAACTCAACCTCAAGTTGATTGACCAGAACCACAAAAGTGGTATAATGTAAACAGAACGAAACGAAAGGAGACAACCGAAGATGCTGTGCAAGACTGTTAATGCTATGTCGTTTGCTGAGTATAGTTATGAATCTGAATTCGAGTCCTACGAATCCAGCTTTGTTTCCTATACCCATCGACAGGCAAAAACAGACCTCGAACGGCTGCGGTGCGTCTTCTGACGGCATTTGCATTCCGAACGCTGCTTGTCGATTCATTTCGGCAGGCAGCGTTTTTTTGTTGCCTGCAATACAGAAAGGCAGCAAAAGAAAATGAACGTTCCTACTATCGATATCGTGCAGACGGGTGCCAATATCAAGGCACTGCGAAAAGCGGCAGGCATCAAGGTCAAGGATATGGCAGACACGCTCGGCGTATCAACGCAGGCGGTAGCCAAATGGCAAGCGGGCACTGCTCTTCCTACCATCGACAATCTTGTGATTCTCGCCGCGATGCTCGATACGAAAATCGATGACATTCTCGTCATCGCATAAACCCTCGCCGCAGGATTGCGGCTATATGGCCGAATAGACGAATTGGTTAAGTCACAAGCCTTTCACGCTTGAGAGTATGGGTTCAAGCCCCATTTCGGTCACCATCTGCTTCTGTAGCTCAGTTGGTAGAGCAGTAGGTTGAAGCCCTATGTGTCGCTGGTTCGATTCCAGCCGGGAGCACCACGAGGCTTAATGCCTCCTCATATGTGCCGGTATGCAAGCGGTCAAAGCAAACTGTCTGTAAAACAGGTCTGTTACAGTTCGTAGGTCCGAATCCTACCCGGCACACCATAAGGCCCCTTCGACAAGTTGGTCCAAGTCGCCAGCCTCTCA
>OLQW01000909.1_pt1 | contig 15453 bp, 13 predicted proteins | sample 1672901 | NCBI WGS metagenome assembly OLQW01 (sample SAMEA3136735, study PRJEB25190) | human gut metagenome | reverse complement strand
TGTCCGAAGAATGCTGTCTGGCGGGCGAAACGTTCCGGCGAACAGCGGTCGTCGGCATCCATGAACGTAATGAAACTCCCGCGCGCTGTTTCCAGTCCCCGGTTGCGGGTATAGGCGGCGCCGTGGTTCGCCTCGTTGCGCATCAGGACGATCCGTGCGTCTTGCGCGGCATAACGGCTTGCGATGTCGTACGAGGAGTCCGTCGAGGCGTCGTCGATAACGATCAGCTCGAAATCCCCGACGGTTTGTCCGAGGATGTTGCCGATGCTTTCGCCGACGAATCGCTCTGCGTTGTAGAGTGGCATGATGACGCTTATGAGGGGGGATTGCTTTTCCATCGTTGCCTGTTATTCGGTTGAACTTATGCTTTGCAGGATGCGCCGTCCGACGGGGCATTCCGTACAGCGTTTTGCAGGACAGTATTCCGTGGCGAGTTGCAGCAGCGCCTGCGATTCGAACGCGTTGCGGATCATAACGCCCGTGTTGCGCCAGTTGCGCATGTAACGGTTGTCCTCGGCTGGCAGGCGTTCGAGCAGCGTGAGGGCGCTGTCGCGCAGTGTTTCGCGCCCGGTGACGCTGCCGTAGGCGAATTGCAGGACGGAAACGAGGTTGATGCCGATGATATTGGCCTTGAATGCTCCCAAACGCTTGGGGTGTTCGTCGCTTGCGATCCCCGGGATGTGGTGCGTGCGCCAGTAAGCCGACGCTTCGATGCAGAACAGCCGCCGGATATCCTCCTCCGTGCGGCATGACATGGCGCGTTCCATTACGAATTCGTCCTGTATGAAGAACTCCGCCGCCTGCGCCAGACGCAGTACGGGATGGTTGGCGGGGCGAACTTCGTCCAGTTCCCAGACTCCGGCCTCCAGCGGTTCGATGTCGTATTTGGCCGCCAGGTATTCGAAGTCGCGCGCCAGGTCGAGCGTGTATGCGTCGTGCGGATAGAGCGTCAGCAGCCCCGAAGCCCCGAAGAACATGGCTTCGACGGCCCGCGGCGCCAGCCGTTCGCGCAGGACGACCTTGTAGGGGACGCGGCGTGCCAGTGAGAGGTACGCCTCCTGGTTCCGGCGGTCGCCCAGCGTGCGGAAATAGAGCAGGTAGAAGGTCTGGTTCCAGTTCTCGGAAGCCTCTTCCCGCAGGGCGTCGACCATGCGCATCTTGCGTTCCAGCCGACTGAAGAGCAGTGCCGTGCATATTTCGCTGCGCTGCAGGGAGCCCAGCCCGGCGAGGTACCCGCCGCAGGCGTACGTCCCGGCCCCGGCCTGCAGCCGGTTCAGCATCCGATGCTCCTGTTCCGCGCCCATGTCAGAACATGTTGAGTTCGAGCAGCGCCTCCTCCGACATCATGCTCTTGTCCCATACGGGGTCGAACGTGAGGATGACGTTCACCGCCTTTACGCCGTCGACCTTGGCAACCTGCTGGTTGACATCCTCCACGAGCATGTCGGCCATGGGGCAGTTGGGCGCCGTGAGGGTCATGCGGATGTTCGCCACGCCGTCGGGCGTGTAGTCTATTTCGTAGATCAATCCCAGGTCGTAGATGTTGACCGGGATTTCGGGATCGTATATGTTCTTGAGCGTAAGGACTATGTCCTTCTCTATCTTCAGTATGTCTTCGGGTGTCATGGCTGTCTGTTATTTTTCGCTTTTGCTTGCGAACGCGAGCGCATAGAGCCGCATCTGTTTGACCATCGACAACAGGCCGTTCGAGCGCGTGGGCGAGAGGTTGGCGCTCAGGCCGATGGCGTCGATGAAATAGAGGTCGGTGTCGAGGATCTCCTGCGGCGTGCGCCCGTTCAGCACGCGTATCAATAACGCGATGATGCCCTTGGTTATTATGGCGTCACTGTCGGCGGCATAGTAGACCTTGCCGTCCTCCAGGCGTGCGTCTACCCACACGCGCGACTGGCAGCCGTCGATCAGGTATTGTTCCGTGCGGTGCTCGGCTGCGATGGCCGGGAGCGAGTCGCTCAGGCCGATGAGGTAGTCGTATTTGTCGAGCCAGTCGTCGAATACCGAGAACTCCCCGATGATCTCCTCCTGTATCTTGTCCATATCTTTTGCTTTAAATCCTTACAAATCTATTATTTCCGGCAGTACTTCGCCTTCCGATGCCGCAGGCTCGGTGATCTCCAGCATACGTGCCACGGTCGGAGCCACGGCTGTCATGTCCATGCGGCGCTTTATGCGCTGCGGCCCGACGCCGACGCCGTAGAATACCAGCGGAACCTGTGTGTCGTAGCCGTACATCGACCCCGACGACGACCAGCAGCGCTCCTGCTCCTCGATCCAGCCGGGCATCAGGTTCAGGATGACGTCGCCCGAACGGCGGGGGTAGAAGCTGTTCTGCATCTTGCGGGCATAGCCGCTCCCGAAGTAGCTCGTCCGCATGGCCGTCGCCGAGAGGGCGTGCGACACGCCCCGGAACTGCATGGCGAAGATCGCCACCTCGTTCTGCACCTCGGCCAGGTCGAGTCCCCGCTCGTAGATCAGGTTGTGGTTCAGGTAGACGCATTTGTCCTCGTACTCCAGCACCCAGTCGCCCATGCCGTAGCGGACGTTGAGGAAGCCGTTGACGATCACCTCGAACTGGCGGGTGTTGAACCGGTCGCTCTCTTCGTGCCCCGTGTCGAAAGAAGGGCTGGTGCCGTGGTCGGAGGTGAAGACGACGAGCACCTCGCCGTTTCTGACCTGGGCGAAGACGAAGGTCAGGAAATCGGCCAGGTCGCGATCCAGGCGGTAGTACATGTCCTCGACCTCGACCGACTCGGGGCCGTAGGCCTCGCTGATGCGGCGCGGCGTGTCGAGGCAGATGTTCAGCAGGTCGGGCGTCGCGTCGTCGCCGAGTTTGAACTGGGCGATGGCCTGCTTGGCGAAGCCGAATACGGCGGTGTTGCCCGCCGGGGTGTAGAGCATTTTGTCGTAGTCCGACGTGAGTTTCAGGCGCCCTTCCCCCGGCTCGTCCTTGTCTTTCCTGCTTTTGCCTGTGAGAACGATGTCCCAGTTGCGGGTGTTGAGGTAGCGTCCCTTTTCGTAGAGCGTGCGCCACTCGGGGGTGATGTATGAGAGGTTGTAGCGTTCGCGGTTGCTGCGGGCTACCCATTCGGGTACTTCGGGGGCGTAATAGGGCGACGTTTCCCAGCCGCAGCGCGCCGAATCGAGCCAGAAGGCCTCGCCGCCGTGCCCGGCCATGATGACCGCCGACATCGCCTCGGTGGCAACCGAGACGGCTTTGGCTCCGGGCTCGTGTTGCAGGAGCGCCTCGGCGAGCGTCGGGGCTATCAGGTTGTAGGGCCCCGGGCCCTTGCGCCCGGCGATCAGTTCCACGGCGTCGTTTTCGACGTAGTCGCGCCAGCGGGCGCCGATTACGCCGTGCGTCGAAGGCATGGCGCCCGTGGTGAGCGTGGCGAGCGATACGGGCGTCGTGGTCTGCTGGTAGTCGTAGCGGCTGTCGGCGAAGACCGTGCCCCCGTCCAGCAGGCGCCTGAGCCCGCCTTCGCCGTAGTTGCCGGCATACCGGCCGAGGTCTTCGGCGCGCATCGAGCCTACGACGATGTTGACGACCAGGCGGGGGCGTGCCGCCGCGGCTTCGAATGCCGCCAGGGCGGCTATGGCAAGTAAAATGATCCTGTGCTTCATTGCGTGTGTGTGATTGGCCGCAAATTTACGAATTTATTTCGATACATCTGCGGAAATATTCCTCCTCGGCCTGAAAATCGACCTGCGGCAGTGCTGCGATCTCGCCTATCCTGCGGCGGCAGAACTCCCGGTAGGCCTCGCTGCGGGGGTTGCGGGGACGGTGCGCCGCCGCGACGACGATGTGCCGCACGTCGGGGAGCAGGCGTCGTGCCTCGTCCGAGAGCACTGCGGGGATGAATTTTTCCCAGACGTATTGTATGGCCTGCGCCGAGGGGTGCACCAGGTCGTCGGCGTAGAAACGGTAGTCGCGCAGGTCGTCGTTGAGCACTTCGTAGGCCGGGAAGTAGTGGACGGCGGCGTGCGCCGCGGCCAGCTCTTCGGCTGCCAGGCGGAGCGTGGCCTTGCTCACGGCGTTGCCCTCCAGTCCGTCGCCGAGGTGTCGTACGGGGCTGACCGTGAGGATGACCTCTTTCCCTGCGAGCGGCCCTGCGAGCAGGGCTGAAAATGCCCCGGTGATCTCCGCGACGCCCAGCCTGCGCCGTACGAATTCGGTCGCGGGTTGCCGGTGGCAGTTGGCTACCACCTGCCCGTTGTGTTCGTAGACCCATGCCGTGCCCAGGGTCAGCAATACCCGGTCGGCACGGCGCAGGGCTTCGGCGCCTGCCTTGCGGGCGGCGTTCATCGCAGCCAGCGCCTCGTCGGGCGACGCGGCCGAGAGAGAGCCGTGGAACCCGTAGTGGAACCACAGTTCGCCGTCGAAGTCCAGCTCGGAATGCTGTACGGGTGTCTCGTCCGCATAGCTGCGCAGCGCGGCGGCGATGGAGAGGGGGTTGAACAGGATGCCCGTGGGGCTTGTGACGATGCGGAACCGGGCTTCGGCGAGCCGTCTCGCGATGTGTTCGGCGAAGCAGGAACCGAGGGCCAGGATGCGGTTCCCGTATCCGATTTTCACCCCGAGGGGCGCAATGTCGATTTCGGTGCGGAATTTCATAGGGCAAAAGTACAAATTTTATATCTTTGCCGTATGATCCTGCATGCAAACTGCAAAATAAATCTGGGGCTAGATGTCTTGCGCCGCCGTGAGGACGGCTACCACGAGTTGTCGACCGTGATGTTCCCCGTGCGGGGACTGTACGACGTGGTCGGGGTGACGCGCACGGCCGTGCCCGGCGTGCGGTTCCTCTCCGAAGGGCTGGCGGTGGATTGCACCCCCGGGGAGAACATCTGCGTCAAGGCGTTCCTGCTGATGCGGGAGCGCTACGGCGTGGACGGCGTGGAGATACGCCTCGACAAGCGGGTGCCTTTCGGTGCCGGACTCGGGGGCGGTTCGTCCGACGGCACCGCCGTACTGCTGGCGCTCGACGGGCTTTTCGGCCTGCGGCTCTCGGAGGCGGAGCTGATCGACCTTGCCGCCGGGTTGGGTAGCGACACGGCTTTTTTCGTGCGCAATACCCCGCAGCTTTGCACCGGGAGGGGCGAGATCATGGAGCCTTACCCGCTCTGCCTGGCGGGAATGACGCTCGTTGTCGTAAAACCCGACGTGGGCGTTTCGACGCGTGAGGCTTACGCAGGGGTACGTCCGCATGTGCCCGAAGTGCCCCTCGCGGAGCGCTTGCGGCGGCCTGTGGTGGAGTGGCAGGGTTTGGTGACCAACGATTTCGAACCGCATATCTTCGCGGCGCATCCTGCCATCCGCGAAGCCCGTGACAGCCTGCTTGCGGCCGGAGCGGTCTATGCCTCGATGTCGGGCAGCGGCTCGGCCGTGTTCGGACTTTTCGACGATGCGCAAAAAGCAGGGAACCTGCGGCTGCAGACCCCCTTTGTCTATACGTTGTAGTGTGGGTCAATTGCTCCGCGATCCCTGTTCTTCCGCCCTTGCCGCATCTCGGTTTTCCCTTATCCCGGGTTGTATGCCCGTCTGAACTTGCGCGCGTTTAGCAATTCGCCGCTTTCCCGGGCTACCGCTTTGCCGCTTTGCCGCTCCGGGGTGCTCCCCACAACTTACTTTCCAGGCAAGGTCTTCCCGCCGCCCTGACGACCTGCGGTGTTTCCCGCAGGGGGATTGTCCCCTGCTGCTGCGGTTTTTTCCGTTTCCGGTCTGTTTTCCGGGACATCTTTTTGTGGTTCATCTCTTGTGCCTGCGGTGTCCTCCCCGTCCTTTCCGGAGCTTTTATCCGCTTCGTCCTCATGGAGGAGTCCGTCCAAGAATCCGTTCAGGATGTCGTTCAGCGCGCCTTCTCCCTGCTGCGACCCTTCGACCTGTTCTGTCCTGGCGTCCCTGTTGCGGATATTGAGCTCCTCCTTGAATTTTTCGGGGGCGACCAGATAATAGATGCCCAGCGACAGCGTCAACAAGCCCAGGGCTGCGAAAAATGCATAGACATATTGCAGTCCGTTCGCCAGCAGCGTGCGCAGGACGGCGCCTTTCTTCTTCAGCCCGAACAGTTTCCGGAATACGAATCCCGTATAGATGAAGACGGGCAGCATCTGCATGTAGAAGGAACTGTACCACGGGATGAACAGTTCGGCGGGCAGCGCGAGGATCATCAGCGTGATTTCGAACACCGACAGGAAGATGCCGATGTAGAGGTATTCCACATATTTGAGGTCGGAGCGCCTGCGGAACACGGTTTTCATCGCCAGTGCATAGAACGGCAGCATCAGCAGCATGTTGGCCGCGGGGTGCAGCGTGGCGTAGTCGTAGTAGGAGCAGATAAGCCACCGGAACAGGGGGGAGTCGGCCCGGGCCGTAGGGGTGAACTCCTTGCCCACGAGGGCGAACACGACGGCGTAGAAGGTCGAGAGCATGAGCAGGATCGCCACCGGGTTGAAATATTTGCGGCGGTGCCCCAGGATGAACTCCGAGACCGAAACGTAGGGGTGTATCAGGATCGCCAGCCATGTCATCACGGCGCCCTTGCGCATGTTGATGCCCCGCAGGCCGTACGCTTCGTCGCCGATGAAGGTCGAAGAGACGCTGTCCACCAGCGACGCCCAGGTCAGCCGGTCGGTCGTCGTGCGTTGTCCGCATGCCGGACAGTAGTTGTGGTCGATTTCGTGGCCGCAGTTGCGGCAGAGTTGGTGTTTGGGCATATTCGTTTTGTTATGCTGCTTCCCGGGAGCTGTGCCCCGGGAGGGGTGCCGTGCCGCAACGCTGTCCGCAGTACGGGCAATAAGCCGTACTGACCGTGCGCCCGCAGTCGGGACATACGATTTCCTTTATCCGTCGGGGATGTTTGGGGCCGGTCATTGCCCGACCTGGCATGCGACGGGCGCGGAATAATCCGCGCCCGCAGGTTTTGTCCCTTATTTTGCCGCATCCCCGGCTGCGCCGCAAGGGATCGCCATCTTTTCGATGCGGTGTTCGTGGCGTCCGCCTTCGAACTGGGCTGCGAAATATGCGTCGAGCATTGCCACGGCTTCGTCGTTGGTGATAAAACGCGCCGGGAAGACGATGATGTTGGCATTGTTGTGGCGGCGGGTCAGCTCTGCGCTGAAGGTATCGCTGCAGCAGCATGCGCGGATGCCCTTCATCTTATTGGCACACATCGAGATGCCCACGCCGGTGCCGCAGATCAGCACACCGCCGTCCACTTCGCCGGAGGCGACCATCTTGCCCACCTTGTAGCCGCTGATGGGGTAGTTGAAGCTCTCGGTGCTGTTGGTACCGACGTCGATGACCTCGATGCCCTTGTCCTCCAGATACTTCTTGATCTCTTTCTTCATTTCCACTGCGACGTGGTCGTTGCCAATTGCCAGTTTCATACAGACACACTCCTTATTTTTTAAACAGAGGCGCACCGCCGCAGGGTGCAGCGGCACACCGTTGTTTGCGGATCAGATGTTGGTGCTTGCCATGCGGAAATAGGTGTACGGGCGGCCCTTGATGGACACCGACAGCTGGTGGATGTTCTCCGGGCTGGTGCAGCCGGCAAAGCCGCCGTCACCAATGGCGTGCACATCCGCGCCGGTCTCCTTCATCTTCAGGGCGATCAGACGCACGGTGTCGGGGTCAGCGCCCTCCACCGAGCTGTTCAGGAAGGTCATGGCCAGGGTGCCGGGCTTGTAGCGGTGCACATACTGCACCAGCTCCTGGATCATGTGCACGCTGATGCCGTTGCGGCTGCCCGGTGCGGGCAGGTCAATGCAGTCAGCACCGGCGTCGATCAACTGTCGGATGATGTCCTTGGCGTCGTACTGGGCCAGCGGGTCGCCCAGCACCTTTTCGTTGATGCCGTCCTCCCACTTGCCTGCAAAGACGAACAGCTTGTCGCCGTACTTTTCCTTGACCCACTTGGTGCAGGCCACCACGTCCGTGATGGACGTACCGCTGCCGGGGTTGCCGCCCAGGATGACAAAGTCCACCCCCATGTCCACGCACTTCTGCACATGTTCCGGGGTGCACAGCATGCCTTCGCGGCGGTATAGTGCCTTCTTGCCGCCGTCCTCGCTGCCGGCCTTGGGGCAGCCCAGATACACGCCGATGGGGCGCTGGCCGCAGCGGGCCTTGAGCTCCTGATAGGTCAGGCCCTGCAGACCGGGGTTGTTGTCCCAGTTGTCCAGGTCGATGGTGTTCAGCAGCACCATGTCGGAGCCGAAGGCGAACATCAGCTCACTGTTGGTCACGCCGCGCACCAGGCCTGCGCCCGCAAACAGCAGGTGCTGGCCCATGATGACACGGCCCTCGGACTTATAGATGGACTCCTTGAGGTCCATCGGGGTCATCGTTTCAAAGTCGCTCTTGGAAGCGCTGATCAGACGCACGACGTTGCTCATGCCTTTTCTCCCTTCAGCTCCGGGATGATCTCTGCATACGGACGGCCCTTGCCGAACAGGGCGCTGGTGCCCAGGATGAAGCCGTCGGCACCCATGGCGGACAGCTCCTCGATGACCGCCGGGCTGCAGGAGCCGTCGATCATCAGCTTGAAGCCGTACTTTTCCTTCAGCTCTGCCAGCGCACGCACCTTGTTCTTGGTGAACTGGATGAACTTCTGGCCGGCGAACCCGGGGTTGACGGTCATGACCATGACGTAGTCGCAGAGGTTCAGCATCTCTTCCACGGTGGCCAGGCTGGTGTCCGGGTTGATGGCAATGCCGGCTGCGGCGCCGCGGCTCTTGATGTGCGCCAGCGTCTTGACCACATAGCGCTCACTCTCGGGGTGGATGTACACGATGTCGGCACCGGCATCCAGGAACCAGTCCACCTTCTCGCCGGGGTTCTCGATCATCAGGTGCACGTCCACCGGCTTTTTGGTGTACTTGCGGATGGTCTTGAGGTCCATCAGACCCATGGTGATGTTGGGCACAAAGGTGCCGTCCATGATGTCACAGTGGAAAATGTCCACACCGGCTTCGTCCAGCGCCTTGATCTCCTCGGCCAGGCGGCCGTAGTCCGCGCACATCATACTGGGGCAGAGCAGCTTTTCCATTTTGCAGATCCTTTCCTGTCAGGCAGGTAATCGTTTTCCTCATCCTAAAGATAGCACAGGCCGAAAGCCTTGTCAATAGGTTTTAAAAAAATTATGTAAACGTTTACCCTTTTGCTTGCATTTTCCGTTGATTGCTGTATAATGGATGCAGCAGCCCCTCTTTTTGGGGGCATTTCATTTCCTTTTATAAAAGGAGCAAGTCTGTATGTCTGACACAAGCAATCCTCCGTCCATCCGGGACATTGCCGAGATCGCAGGTGTGAGCGTGGCCACGGTTTCCCGCGTCCTGAACAAAAAGGGCAAATACTCCGCCACCACCGAAAAGCGCGTGCTGGCGGTGGTGAACTCCTGCGGCTACATCTCCAACATGTCGGCCAAGAGCCTGCGGGAGGCCCGCTCCCACACGGTAGGGCTCATCGTGCCCAACGTGACCAACGCTTTTTTCTCGCAGCTGGCCTACTCCATTGAAACAGAGCTGTTCCAGCGCAATTATTCGGTGTTCATCTGCAACAGCGGCACCGACGCCGACAAAGAGCGGGATTATTTCCGTACCCTCATCGGCAAATGCGTGGACGGCATCCTGTGCATCAGCGACCTGAACGAGATCCCGTCAGACATTCTGGACCGGGGCGTGCCCATTGTCTGCATCGACCGCCGCCCCGTGGTGGACCGGGTGGTGCCCTGGGTGGGCAACGATGACCGGGCCGCTGCTTTTAACGCCACTGAGCTGCTGATCCGGAAAGGCTGCCGCCACATCCTGTTCATTTCCAGCCACCACTCCGCCCACACCCGGTTCGACCGCGACAAAGGCTACCGGCAGGCCCTGGAAGCACACGGCATTCCGGCGGATGAAAATTATAGCATGCGCCGCCCCGGCATCGACCCCACCCCCATCGAAACGGAAGTGATGGTGTACGACTTTGTGCAGAAGGGCCTGCCGCTGGACGGCATCATCGCTTCCAGTGAACCGGCCGCTCTGGGCACCCTGTATGCCCTCAAGCGGGCCGGGCTGCGGGTGCCGCAGGATGTAAAAATTGTTTCCTTCGACAGCACCCTGTATTCCCTGCTCACCGACCCGCCCCTCACTTCCATTGAGCGTAACCCCCAGAGCATCGCACAGAAAAGCTGTGAGCTGATCTTGCAGATGATGCGCGGCGAGCCCCCCGCCGAGACCGAGATCTACATCCCCACCAACCTGGTGGAGCGCGCCTCCACCGACGGCTGATCTCCAAAATCATTTTTCCCCGGGCAGGAACCACCCCGTGTGCCGTTCCTGCCCGGGTTTTGTTTTACAGATTGGCAAATTCCCGCCGGGATCGCCAGAATGAACAGATCTCGGGACCACCTCATTTCCCGGTATTTTGTTAAAGATTACAAAATGTTATCAAAAACTTTTGAGCAAATGAACCAAATATTTCCGAAAATCTTTGGGTATTCTTTCGCTTGCGCCAACTTTGGGAATTGTTTATACTACGAATAGGTTTATAAGGTGCTTGTGAATTCTGCGTCAAGTTTTCACGCACCGATGATTTTAAATCTCTACAGGAGGGACAATACCATGAAAAAGATTTCTCGGCGTAATTTCCTGAAGGGCGCTGCCGTTCTGGGCACCGCCGCTGCCATGACCGCTTGCGGCGGCAGCTCTTCTTCTACCTCCACCGCAGCCTCCACCAGTGCTGCAGCGTCCACCGGTGCTGCTTCCGCAGCAGAAGCCAGCGGCAAGCTGGTCATCTACTCGCCCAACTCGGACACCCAGATTGACTGCACCCTGACCAACGGCTTTATGGTCAAGTACCCCAACATCGAGGTGGAGCTGCAGTCCATGGGCACCGGCGATGTGCTGGCCCGTATCGAGGCCGAAAAAGAGAACCCGCAGGCCGATATCGACTGGGGTGCCATCAACTTCAACTTCTACAAGCAGCACCCCGACCTGTGGGAGTCGTATGTTTCGCCCAACGAGGCCAACCTGGACGAGAACTACCGCAACAACACCGACGGCAACGTGACCTACTGCAACCTGTCCGGCAGCGGCTGCTTCATCCTGAACAATACCCTGCTGAAAGAGCTGGGCGTTGAGGTCAAGGGCTACGCCGACCTGCTGCAGCCGGAGCTGAAGGGCAAGATCGCCATGGGCGACCCCACCGCTTCTTCCAGTGCCTTTGCCGAGCTGACCAACATGCTGCTGGATATGGGCGAGGGCGACACCCCGGCCGACCGCTACATGAGCGATGCCGCATGGGATTACATTGCAAAGTTCATTGACAACATCGACGGCATCGTGCTGTCCAGCTCCTCTCAGGTGTACAAGAATGTCATCGCCGGTGAGTATGCCGTGGGCGTTTCCTACGAGGACCCCGTTGTGCAGGCCATCATCGACAACAAGGACAACCCCGACGCCGACCTGTCGCTGGTGTACCCCGAAGAGGGTGCCGTGTGGCTGCCCGCCGGTGTCGCCATCGTGAAGAACGCCCCCAACATGGACAACGCCAAGCTGTTCGTCGACTATGTGCTGAGCGAGGAAGCCCAGACTGCCCTGTCCAAGACCACCATCCGCGGCACCATGACCTCCATCGCACAGGACTGCCCCGAGATGAAGCCCTTTGAGGAGATCAACGTGGTGTACGAGGATCAGGCCGCTGTGGCAGAGCTGCAGACCGAGATGCTGGAGAAGTGGACCAACCTGCTGACCAAGTAAGCATCTCTCCGCTGAAAAACAAAAAATAAGGACGATCATTATGAGTGTTTGTATTCGCATCAAGGACGCCGTGAAGAAATACGGCGACAATACGATCATCTCGGATCTGTCGTTGAACATCAAAGAAGGCGAGTTCTTCACCCTTCTCGGCCCCTCCGGCTGCGGAAAAACGACACTTCTGCGTATGATCGCAGGCTTCAACAGCATTGAAGGCGGCGACTTCTACTTCAACGACAAGCGCATCAACGACATCGACCCCTCCAAGCGCAACATCGGCATGGTGTTCCAGAACTACGCCATCTTCCCCCACATGACCGTGCGGGACAACGTTGCCTTTGGTCTGAAGAACCGTAAGGAATCCAAGGAGACCATCCAGAAGGAGACCGACGAGTTCATGAAGCTGATGCACATCAGCGAGTATGCCGACCGCATGCCCGACCAGCTGTCCGGCGGTCAGCAGCAGCGCGTGGCACTGGCCCGCGCCCTGGTGATCAAGCCGGATGTGCTGCTGATGGACGAGCCCCTGTCCAACCTGGACGCCAAGCTGCGCGTGGAGATGCGCACCGTCATCAAGGAGATCCAGCACACGGTGGGCATCACCAATGTGTACGTCACCCACGACCAGGAAGAAGCCATGGCCGTTTCGGACCGCATCGCGGTCATAAACAAGGGCGACATCCAGCAGGTGGGCACCCCCAAGGACATCTATCAACGCCCGGCCAACCTGTTCGTTGCCACCTTCATCGGCCGTTCCAATGTGCTGGACGGTGAGCTGCGCATGGAAAACGGCAAGCCCGTGCTGCACTTCCATGCCGGTGCTTCGATCACGCTGGACAATGTGCGTGCCGAGGAGTGCAAAAACCAGCCCGTCAAGATCTCGGTGCGCCCGGAGGAGTTCATTCTGGACGCCTCCACCGACGCTACCGGCCTGAAGGCCACCGTGGACAGCAGCGTGTTCCTGGGTCTGAATACCCACTACTTTGCCCACACCGACGACGGTGACAAGATCGAGATCATTCAGGAATCCCAGATCGACAGCATCATCCCGGATGGCACGGTCGTCCGTCTCGGCGTCAAGACCGAGAAGATCAACGTGTTTGACGCGGAAGGCAAGCAGAACCTGCTGGAAGGTGTCCGCAACGACAACGCCGTTTAACGGGCAGGAGGCAGTACCATGAAAAAGACCAAAAAGCTGGACATGTGGACGGTTTTGTCCTTTGTGATCCTGCTGTGCTATGCGGTGTTTCTGCTGTACCCCATGCTCAACCTGCTGCGCCAGTCCGTGGTGACCATCGACGGCGCTTTCACGCTGGAGTATTTCCAGAAGTTCTTTGGCAAATCCTATTACCTGATCACCCTGTGGAACTCCTTCAAGGTGTCCATCGCTGTCACCATCATCACGCTGATCATCGGCGTGCCGCTGGCATATCTGTACAATATGTATGAGATCAAGGGCAAGGGCCTTCTGCAGATCATCATCATCCTGTGCAGCATGTCCGCCCCCTTCATCGGTGCCTATTCCTGGATCCTGATGCTGGGCAACTCCGGCATCATCCGCAAGGCCATCAAGTCGGTGCTGGGCATCACCCTGCCGAGCATCTACGGCTTCAACGGCATCCTGCTGGTGCTTTCGCTGCAGCTGTTCCCGCTGGTGTTCCTGTACGTTTCAGGTGCCATGAAGAACATCGACAATTCCCTGCTGGAAGCCGCCGAGAGCATGGGCTGCAAGGGCATCAAGCGTTTTCTGACCGTGATCGTGCCGCTGTGCATGCCCACCATCCTGGCCGCCATGCTGCTGGTGTTCATGCGCGCCTTTGCCGACTTCGGCACCCCGCTGCTGATCGGTCAGGGCTACCGCACCTTCCCGGTGGAGATCTACAACGCCTTCTTCTCGGAGACCACCGGCGGTGACTACGGTTTTGCCTGCGCCACCTCGGTGATCGCCATCGTCATCACCACCGTGGTGTTCCTGGTGCAGAAGTGGTCCTCCAATAAGTTCTCCTTCACCATGAACGCCCTGCATCCGGTGGAGCGCAAAAAGGCCCACGGCCTGCTGAATGTGCTCATCCATCTGTTCACCTATCTGGTGGTGGGCATCGCCTTCCTGCCGCAGGTGTACATCTTCTACGAGTCCTTCCGCAAGACCTCCGGCAAGGCCTTTGTGCCCGGTTACTCGCTGGACAGCTACCGCTCCGCCATGAAGGTGGCCGGCAGCGCCATCAAGAATACCTTCGTCATCGGCATTGCCGCACTGGTGCTCATCATCCTGCTGGCTGTGCTGGTGGCCTACCTGGTCATCCGCCGCAAGAACACCGTGAACAACGTGATCGACGTGATCAGCATGCTGCCCTACATCATTCCCGGCAGCGTGGTGGGCATTGCCCTGATCATGGCCTTCAACCGCAAGCCGCTGATCCTGACCGGTACCATGATCATCATGGTCATCGCACTGGTGATCCGCCGCCTGCCCTACACGATCCGCAGTTCGGTGGCCACCCTGCAGCAGATCCCCATCACGGTGGAGGAAGCCGCCATCTCGCTGGGTTCCTCCAAGGCCAAGACCTTCTTCCAGATCACGGTGCCCATGATGGCAAACGGCATCATTTCCGGTGCCATCCTGAGCTGGGTGACCATCATCACCGAGCTGTCCACCGCCATCTGCCTGTACACCGTGCGCACCCAGACTTTGACGCTGGCCATTTACACCTATGTGTCCCGCGGCAACGACGGCATCGCCGCAGCACTGGCCACCATCCTGTCGCTGACAACGGTGGTCTCGCTGCTGCTCTTCATGAAGCTGTCCAAGTCCAAGGACGTCACCCTGTAACAGCTCCAACCGCAAACAAAAAGCTCCGTTCCCTGCAAAGGGAACGGAGCTTTTTTCGGTTCCGGATCAGGCAAACAATGCCACGATCACCTGCATGGCCACGCCCACAAAGGCACCGGCGGCCCAGGTGAGGCCGGTGATGAACAGGTTCTGCTTCCAGGAAGGGTTGGCGCGCCACAGCACGGCCAGGCCTACACCGGCACCGGTGCACAGACCGGCCACCAGGCTGGAAAAGCGCAGAGCACCCTCCACATACAGCTGGGTGAGCAACACGCTGGCGGCGCAGTTGGGGATCAGGCCCACCAGGGCCGCCACCACCGGCTGGAAGAAACCCATCTGACCCAGCAGGTCGGCAAACACGTCCTCGCCCACGCCTTCCACGATGAGGCCGAACACCAGACTGAATGCAAAGATGAACACGAAGATCTCCAGCGTGTGGCGCAGAGCCGCCTGCCAGATGGGGCGCTCGTTGCCCTCTTCATCGTTGTGCTCCTCGTGGCAGTCCACCTCGTCGGCATGGCCGGTGTAGCCGCCCCGCAGCCCCTTGGGCAGGATGCCGCGCAGCACAAAGTCCAGCACGAAACCAACGATGACAGCGTACACCACCTTGATGACCATCAGCACGACCAGCTTGTCCCAGTAGGCCGGCATGGACACCAGCAGCGGGATGGCTTCATCGCTGGTGGCCAGATACACGGCCATCAGGGTGCCCAGCGTAATGACGCGGGACGCATAGAAGTTGGACGCAATGGCCGAGAAGCCGCACTGCGGCACACAGCCCAGCAGGGCACCGGGCACTGCGCCCCAGCGCCCGCCGCCGGCCAGCAGCGCTTCGATGCGCTCGCCGTGGCGGTGCTCGATGT
>OLQW01000898.1_pt1 | contig 15608 bp, 16 predicted proteins | sample 1672901 | NCBI WGS metagenome assembly OLQW01 (sample SAMEA3136735, study PRJEB25190) | human gut metagenome | reverse complement strand
TGTTCTTTTCGGGTCAGTTTGTTATCTGGTCTGGAAAAAGGCAATCTATAAAATCGTCATTCAGGGGGGCTGACATGAATCTGAAAATTATAGGACATTTTTATTATCTGCTGTTAAAGAGCAAAGCGGAATACCGGCTGAACTTTTTTCTGGAAATCTTCGTTAATATGTTTACCTATATTATCAGTTACTGCGGGATCTGGATTATCCTGAGGCAGTTTGGCTCGATCAATGGATGGAATTATTATGAGGTCAGCTTTTTGTATACACTGAATTTGCTGACCTACGGAATCGCGTGCCTGTTTTTCTATATTCCAATCCGGTCGATTGAAAAGATGGTTCAGTCAGGCGAATTCGATATCTTTTTCGTAAAACCGCTCGATCCGTTCTGGCATCTGATTATGCGGCAGAGCTATCTGGGATTTCTGAGCCATGTGGTGTTGGGGTTCATTATGCTGGTATTCTGTCTGAACAAGCTGGCGATCGGAGTCAGCCTGCACCTGATTCTGGTACTGGCACTGATTGTCCTTGGAGGCAGTCTGATTCAGTCGGCGATCATTATTTTTTTCGGCTCGCTGAGCATTAAATACGTGCGGGCAAATAACCTGATGGACATTTTTATTTATCAGATTCGGGGATTTATTGAATATCCTGTTTCGATTTACCCGATTCCGATTCAGCTGTTCATTACGTTTATTGTGCCATATGCGTTTGTAAACTATTATCCGTCCGTTTATCTGACGGGCAGGGTGAGTGGAATCACGGGCTTTCTGTTTGTGATTTCTCCTGCAGTGATCGGAGTGCTGCTGTTTTGGCTGGCGTACCGGTTCTTCCATAAAATGCTGGGGGAATACACCGGCGCAGGAGCATAAGAAAGCTGTATATTTTTAGGGTGATAAAGGAGGAGCAAAGGATGAGAGAACAATTATATAAATTGATTATTGAAAATTGTGGAATTCCTGATATAAAGGAGAATGATACATGGAAGTCAATAGGAATGGAGTCATTAGGATATATTGGGTTAATTGTAGATATAGAAAAAATGTACTCCATAGAAGTAAAAGATGACTTACTCATGTATAATGAAAATACTGTAGTTGAAAAATTTGTTTCAGAAATCATAAATTTAATCTCTCAAAAAGACACTGTTTAAATTTGTTGGTAAGGGTAAATTATAGGATGTATTTCGCTTATTTAAGTTAAATAATTTGAAGCTGATCAAATCAGGCGCAGTATCTAGCCGGTGACACGCTTCAAAATAGTCCATCTCTTCTTCCTTAAGCAACGACCTAATTTCCGCGTCAGAAATTAGAAGATCTGCAGCGAAAGAATTAGCTTGGTATTCAAGCTTGCCGGTCATATCATACAGAATGGAGTCCTTCATAGGAGCCAGCTTGAGGTGATCCTTATGAAGGACGATATGACCGAGTTCATGAGCGGCAACAATTCTTTTTTCAGAATCGGTTAAGTTTCCATTGATAACGACATAGGTCGTTCGGCAATTCAAAAAGCAGAACCCTTTTAAATTGCTGAACGCAAAAGATTCTGTAACAATAACATTCATGCCGTTAAGCAGTTCAAAAGGATCTCGCGTTTTATATTTCTTACAAAGTTTTTCCACAGTATCATAGATATAGTTACTCATAGGATATACCCCCGGTGACAAAATTAGGATAACATATTCGCTGTCCTAAAATCAGGACTCCGTAGATTCCGATGCGGAGCGACGGTATTTGGCGGGGGTATATTTTTTTGCCCGTTTCTTGGAATCAAAATATAAGGTTGTGATTTCATTGATAAAAGCCAATTGGTCCTCTTCTGTGAGTTCTCCTCCAGCGAACAATGCAGCGGTTTGATCGAGGATTGCCTGAGCCTGTTTGGCGCCTCGTGCGCCATATTGCGCAGAGGCATCCAGAATAAAGGATTCATTGCTGGTCAAGAGATAGTCAAGGTTGCAGCCAAATAATTCGGCAAGTTTTTGGTAGACTTCCTGTTTGTGTGGGTAGGAGTTACCTGTTTCATAGTTTTGTAAGGTCCGGAGAGAAACGCCGAGCGCTGCTGCAAGATCTGGCTGTGTCATTTTATGTTGTTTTCTTAAAGTTCTGATTTTTTCACCGAATTCCATATGAGTTCTCCTTAAATCAATCGTGTCGAAATAATAAATCTGTACATTTTTATCATAGTTGTGACAGATAAAAAAGTCAATGAAAAGATGCAAAATGATGCGCTTTATAAAATTGAAAACATGCAATAGTTTGCATGTTTTTCTTGACAGAGGATAATGCTGAGAATATAATGACGGTAAAGAGAACAGCTGACAGCGCCTTTGGGCGCGACGGAACTTGTCAGGTGCAGCATATTTTCCGGTTCCTTTCCCTTGTCCGGAGATATGGGGAATCTCTATTGGATAAAAGTAAACACGTTATGGGTTTACAGATAAAAGAACAGGAAGGGGAACTATACGATGCAATTATATGATGGATGTGAACGATGTGGAGAAGATGTGCAGCAGGATTCGGATATGGTACAGATAGGAGGATGGCATCCATATACTTGTTATTGTCCTAACTGTGGGAATTTATTATTAGGATGTCAGGATAGAAATGGGACAGTAAAAATGACTTGTAAAAGCTGCCGGGCAGCGATTGTCAGAAGAATGATGGGACGCAGGCATCATCGATTGGATGTTTACGCGCCGGAATGAGTAGATTTATAAAATTTCAGTATGCCGACGGAATGGTTGAGGTGCAACAGACTGCGTAAATCCATTTCCAGGTCACATAGGATAGAATTGATCCGATTGGTTAAACCAGATATACATGAGAGGCCATCGGTAAGGTGATTTTGTTGAAAGCAGCAAAATCGCCTTGCCGGTGGCTTTTTTGTTGGAATCGGGATTTGAAAAATGGATGTCTCGGTTCCGTTATAAAAGGAGATGGAGAACGTGTTGTATTTTGATCAGAATGCTTTTGGAAAGCGGCTTCAGGAGGCAAGAAGAGGAAAACAGATGACGCAGGAAGAGCTGGCGGACATCCTGCATGTTGGGAAATTGCATATCAGCCGGATGGAACGTGGTGTTGCAGCCTGCTCGTTGGATTTGCTTGTAAATATTTCAGAAGTGTTGGAAGTGAATACGGACAAACTGATAAAGGGAGCAGAAGGGAAAAAGACATCCGAATCGGACGAACTACTGGAAATAGCAGACCGACTGACAGAAATTGCCAGGGAATTATATCGACATAAAGGAACAGCCGAGAACCAGAAATCCGTTTCAGAAACCAGAAATTCTTCCATCTGGTCTATTCCGTAGACCTACGAAGATCAGAAGTAGACTTACAAAGCCCACGGCAAACAGGAAAGTATCTTTTACACTAAAGTCAGTTCCGCAGGAAACGGAAACTGAACTGGAAAAGAAGGTTCTTTGGAGTTTCCAAGGAAAAAGAAAAGACCGGGAATGTTTTAAGGGCTTATGGACGAGGAGAAAAACGGATGAAAAGGAAATGCAGGAGTCCTACTGAAGCTGAAACAGAGAATCCAATTTACACAGATAAAAAGAGGAGAGGAAAGAACATGGAATTAAAGAATCGAAAGAAAAAGGAGCAGCTGCCGAGTTCGGAGAAGAACATGGCTGGATTGAAGAAAAGAGTTGTGTTGCTGACCGGTATGGGAGTTTTAGCCGTTTGTCTGGTAACTGCTGGGCTGGTAAAAGGATGTGGAAGCAAAACTACTTCAGCTCCGAGTATGCAGGAAGTGTTTGAACAGTATCTGGACGAAAAAGGAAATGCATTTGATGCGTTAGACAGCTTAAGTAAAGCAGATCAGGAAAAAGTAATCAGCGCAGCGATTGAAGAACTGAATAAGCTGATCGGGGATGGCAGCGCAGGCTATGATAAAAATGCCGTGATTTCTCGGCTGGAACAGGTTCTGGCAGATCTGGATCTTGGACTGTCCACAGAAACGATTCATACAATCGCGGAAAAGATGGTAGAGCTTTACACGAACAACTTTAACTCTGTTTACTCCGATGTGGAGAAAACCAACAACACAGTAAAGCAGCTGGGGGATACTGTAACAAAGCAGCTGCAGGAAAATCTCTATTCGATGACAGAGTATCTGACGCAGTTAGATACACAGATTACCACAAACCAGAGTACGCTGGAACAGATTTCCAGATCGACAAAGGAAATGGAGAACTCTGTCACGCAGCTGAACGAAAAAACAGACCGTCTGAGCAGGGAGCTGACCAACCGCCTGACAGAAGTGAAAAGTTCATTTGAAAAGGTCAATTCCTTTTTAACAGATCAGCAGGCGAAGCTGGATGCATATTATGAGCAGTATGGTAAGGATCAGGAAACATTGCGTTCTGAAGTGAAGGAAATTCAGAATGGTATTACAGAAACAAAAAACCAGATCATTTACACAGAGCAGAAACTGACGGAAAGCGTAAATGCGCTGGAAAGCAAAAACCAGCTGCGTCAGGAAGAGGTAACAAAGAGTCTGGAAGCAGTAAAAATTGAAATTGAAAAAACGCAGAAGCAGATGGAAGCGCTGGAGGGGAACGTAGCCAAGGATCTTGCGGCAATGGAATCGGAATTAAAAGATACGATGGCGGTAAACCAGAAGGAAAATAAGTCTATTGCAAATGCGAACCAGGCAGAGTTGAAAAATATTTTATCTGAGCTGGAAAGCGGACTGAAGGATCAGGCAGACCAGAACCTGACGCAGATTGTAAATCAGTTTTCGGGCTTAGAGGCTTTGACAAAACAGAATTTTGCAGAGCTGAACGAAAATCTGGATCTTTCCGTTGTGGATTTGAAAAATCAGATGGACAACCTGCATGAACAGATCTCAAAAACGCAGGGCGAAATTACAGAGATTCTGACCGCTATGGATAAAAAACAGGACATCCAGTATCAGGAAACTCTGGATGCAGTGCAGCGGGCTGCAGCAGATATTTCTTCCAAGCTCAATGAGAGCTATGAAGATTTGGAAAACCTGATTCTGCAGCTGTCAAAGGACAACAAGACAGATCATGCGGAGACATTACAGAAACTGGAAGAAATGAAGTCTGGTTTAAACAGTTCGATCGATGCGAACCTGAATCAGATTACCGTATCTTTTGGAAATCTGAATACTGCGCTGGACAACTATTTTAAGCAGCTGCAGGAAAGTCAGGGTGCCAGTCAGGATCAGATCGGAGATGCGATTGGTAATCTGGGAAACGACGTAAAGAAAAACCAGCAGGTAATTCTGGACAGTCTGACCACGCATGACGCAGCAAATAAAGAGGGACAGCAAGCGATTAAAGATGCGATTGCCCAGCACAATACAAATGTGATGGCAGAGCAGGAAAGACTTGCTAATGCTATTACCGGCAATCAGTCCAATGTACAGGAATATCTGGAGCAGCTGAAAAATGCGCTGAACGAAAAGCTTGATGCGGTTTTTACGCGTGTGAGTAATGGTAAGAAAGGTCTGGCATCCGCATTACTCACAAAAGGAGTATCTGTGTCTGAGGATGCCACATTCGCAGAGATCAGGGAAGCGATTTTAAATGTACCGCAGAAAATGGTGATCGGTGTGGATCAGGTGCCCGGAGAAATCGAATATGATTACCATTATCATACGGATGCAGCAGGAAATCGTGTTGGGGAGGTCGCACATCAGGATACACAGGGTGGCTGTTACACAAAGCCGGTGTATCATACGCATACGGATTCTTGCTACCAGATGACGCATGAGCACAACGAACACTGTAAAGGACATCCGGTCTGGGTTGACTGGGCAGGCGTAGAGCCATACTGGGGGTATATTTACGATTGTGGAGATTATCCCTTAAATAAGAGAGGCGATTTGATTTGTACACTGCCGACATCTACGGATTCCCCCATTTACTATGAGCTTGGCTGTGGTCTGGCAGATGGACAGATTGTTGGTGCAAGGATCGTATATAACAATACAGCCGAAATGGATACCACGACGCTGACGCTGGAACCTCAACTTGATAAAAGCCTGATTCGCAGGTCAGAAAAAAGCGATCTGCCAGTTCGAATGGAAGATGTAAAGATGGATACAGAAACAGTGAAATCTGAACTGGGGAAAGAAAGCGAAACGGAGACAGAAGAAACAGAGGTTTCCAGGACAGAAAGTAAGGAAAAAGAAGAAACTGCGGATGAAACTGTATCTGAGGGTTCTGCGTCGGCAACGGAACCGGAACAGACGTCAGAGAAAGAAGCAGAGACAGATATGGAGCAGACAACTACGAAAGAAAGCGGAGAAACGGATAAAAGCGGAAAGGAGTAGGAATGAGACAGTACACAGAAGCGGATTGTATGGAACAGGCAGGAAAGCCTTATACAATTCATAGGAAAATTGTCGTGCTGTCTGGAAAGGCTGCGTTGATGGAAAAGTCAGGGCAGCTTTTCTATTGTCAGGGCGGTATTGGATCGGATCTGCTGCATCGGTCAGGACCGATCGTTGGAATCAGTTTACGGACAGGTCGAAAAGAAATTGTGGATCGGAGTAAGGTTCTTGGAATCTTGCGTCCGGGGCATTTGCCTTGGATGGAACGTAAGATATTGGCATCCATTTCCCCGCAGGAATTCGGTATCGGAGAACCTTTCAAAGGCTATTTGTGCTATTGCCTGTTGGAGGATGGTTCCCTGGCAGGCGGGGTGTGGGTAGAAAGCTGGGAGGACGTAGTTGCTTATACCAGGATACAGAAAGCGTATCAGGACCATATTGTAGTTTGTGATAAAGAGGAACGGGTTCTTTTGGAAATCCACAGAGGATGTGTAATCAATCGGACGAAATTGTGGATGATGGAAGCAAACGGAGTTGATCGTGTGGATAAAGGAACGGAGATTTTTATTCGGGCAGAAGGTGGACGATTTTATGGGAAACGGAAACTTAGACTTAATCCGGATATATGTGAGCGCAGACTCTGAAAAGCGGGTAGATCTTATTATCCGAAATTATCCGAACTTTCTTGGAATGGTAGATGGATATACGGAGGGACTTTGCTACATGATTGAAAATGAAAAGGAAAGCAATTCCAGGCATGAGTCAGGAGTGCTGGGAGTCCGGATACAGGGTGGAAATGGAATGAGTGACCCTACTGCAAGGAAGGCAATTCGGAATGTAATGCTTTTTGATGCATTGGTCAACTGTGATTTTTCCGGGGACATAATGGAAGGCGTGGACTGCGCGGAGACTTATATGGAAGATGCGTATGTGCTGCGGGATATGAGAAAAGATTATGCGCTGTTTAACAGTCAACTGTCTATTTTGGGGACACAGCAGGATTTTTTTACAAAATATCTCCGTAAAGAAATATCGCTTACAGATGTCGCGGAAGATCAGGGAATCACTTATGAGGCAGCAAGGCAGAAAATTTATAAGATCAGGCAACGGCTGAAGCGGCAGGTGATCAGCTTTATGGATCGGAAAATAGGAGGGATGCCATAATGGAGGAAAAGCGCTGCTACACGGTAAAGGAGCTGCAGCAGATCCTGGGGATCAGCAGACCTACGGTGTATGAACTGTTAAAAAGAAAAGAATTCCGCTGGATTCAGGCTGGAACAAAATACCGGATTTCAAAGAAAAGTTTTGATGCGTGGCTGGATCAGCAGACCGGAAATTTATGAATTTACCTTCTAAAGCATTGGAATGAGCGCGTGGTATATTGGGTGCACAGGAGGAAAATAATTATGGATCATGGTCATGAAAATGAAGTGCAGAAACTCCGGGAAGCGAAAATCTTTTGTACGGAAAGAGGAAGTAGTGTACGGGAAAACAGTATGTCTGTACCAAAGCGAACAATGTCCGTGCCGGAAATGAGAAGGCTGCTTGGGGTGAAAAAGACGGAAAGCTACTGGCTGGTTCACCGGAATTTTTTCAAAACAGAGTTGGTTGGCGGACGGATGCGGGTTGACGTGGAAAGCTTTGAGAAATGGTACGCAAATCAGGTAAAACACAAAAAAGTAAATGGGGAAGCACCGGGCAAGGAGTTGGTTAGAAGTTCGTATTCGTTCCGGGAGGCTGCCAATCTGTTAGGAGTGAACAGCTCGAACCTGTATGAGATTTGGAAGAAGAATGGGCTGAAAACAATCCTGGTTGATTTTGTGATGCGGATTCCGATGGAAGAATTTGAGCAGTGGTATGGGCAACAAAGCGTGTATCGGAAAGCAGAGAAGATGCCGACGCTGGAAGAGATGGAAGCTGAATATATTGAGCTGCAGGAAGCGGCAGCGTTATTGGAAATTTCAAAAGCGGAGTTGAACCGCATGATTGCAGCCGGCGCTTATAAATATATTTTTGAAATAAGGACATTTGATGACAGGAAATGGATTTCCAGAAAGAGTTTTCAGCAATTCCTGAATACACAGTCTGTCTATCGAGTTGCAAAAAGAACAGCTGCCTCGGGAAAAGGACTGGAAACAAGGAATTACCTTTCCAGACAGGAAGCGGCAGAGCTGGCGAGGGTAGCCCCTTCTACCGTGACAAAGTGGCTGCAGGCAGGGAAATTTTCCGGGATCGGGGCAGGAAAAGTCCTGCGCATCCACCGGGAGGAATTTTTGCAATGGGTCGGTTCCTACCAGTGCCGGGAAGGCGGTGTATGAGATGGCATTTATCCGAAAACGCGGAAGTTCCATTGCTGTTGTTTATAAATATAAAGACGAGAAGGGAAAAGAACATCAGAAATCCGAGACATTTGACACCATGGAAGAAGCTGAAATCCGCCGGAAGGAAATTGAGTATAAGATGGCGGTAGGTAATTTTCAGGTTCCAAAATGTACGCGGGTGGAAGAACTGATCAAAGAATATGTGGAATTATATGGGCATGATGCGTGGGGCGTTTCGACTTATGAAGGAAATCTTTCTCTGATTGAAAATTATATCCTGCCCACCATCGGGAAAACAGAACTTTCCAAAATCAACGTGCATTTCATGGAAAAGTATTATAAGGAGCTGCTGAAAATGCCGGCGGTCATCAGTACCCGGAATCCTCGTGGAACGGAAATGATAACAGAGTCAACGGTAAATGATATCCATAAAATTCTGAGAAGCTGCTTCCGTCAGGCGGTGAAATGGGACCTGATGAAAAAGAACCCTACAACAGATGCAACCGTACCAAAAGCCAAGAAGCAGGAACGGGAGATATGGACGGCGGAGATGCTGATGCAGGCAATCGAAGCCTGTGACAATAAGATGCTGAAAATCGCATTCCACCTGGCGTTTACCGCGACGCTGCGGATGGGGGAGATCCTGGGACTGACATGGGACTGTGTGGAAATTTCGGAGGAAGCGGTTGCAGAGAACCGAGCGTATGTCCTTGTGAATAAGGAAGTGGAACGGGTATCGAGACGGGCACTGGAAGCATTGGATTCGAAAGATATCCTCTTGATTTTCCCCAGCCAGAGGAAAAATAATAAAACTGTCCGGGTCTTAAAAACCCCGAAAACAGAGACGAGTAACCGGAAAGTGTTCATCCCGAGGTCAGTTGCCCAGTGCCTGGCAGAAATCAAGCAAGAGCAGGAGGAGATCATAGAAGCGCTGGGAAACGAATACCAGAATTATAACCTTGTCATGGCAACAACGTTTGGTCTTCCGATTGGCGGCAGTTATCTCCGGGAGAAGATGCAGGAGATCATAGACCGGCTGGGCTTGCCGGATGTGGTTTTTCACAGCCTGCGACATACGAGCGTGACCTATAAGCTGAAGTTGAGTGGCGGGGACATCAAAGCGGTCCAGGGAGATTCCGGACATGCACAGGCGGATATGGTAACGGAAGTGTATGGGCATATTATAGATGAGGACCGGCGGAAAAATGCGGAACTGATGGAAAATGCTTTTTATAAAAAAGAGAACCTCAACCCGCAGATGCGCGGACAAGATGGGGACAGCAAGACAGTTGCAGTGCCGGATGGCGTGGACGCAGAGCTGCTGAGAAAAGTGCTGACAAACCCGGAAATGGCAGCCCTGCTGGCATCGCTGGCGAAGACGATGAAGTGACGGGGATAGAGGACTCAATTTAGAGAAATTTCAGAAATTTATTTTCTGAAATAGATAACTCGTTTTAACTCGCAAATATGAATTAGAAAAAAATTTTAACTCGACAAATGAGTTAGGACTGAATTAAACAAAGGTTTTGTAGGAAACTGTGAAAAATTGGTAGAAGGGTGACGATGAAGTTATCCTTCTATTTTACCATATGGAGGTGCTTATAGATGCTCAGTATTATTTATGGGGATGTGGAAAACAGTATTTATAATACAAAGTTTTATTTTAACAACAGTTACGATCCAGAATGGCTTGTAACGGACCTGGCGAAGAAAATGATCAAAGATGTTGATGAATCGGATGTATTAAGTGGAGAATGTATTAACAGCCCTGTGTTGGGACAGATTCCATCGGAGCGGTTATCCGGTGGAGTAAAAACGCTGCTGTTGATTTTGAATGAGCCGGATCGAATTTTTAACGCATCGATGTGCGGCGATAATTGCGCAAAATGGATCTTGGAAATCAGTAAAATGAAGGATGCTACGATAAACCTCAGACACATGATGAGCTTTGGTAAGGATACGAAATTTGAAATAAAAATCCTGAACGGAGGAGAAGTTGTTCATTCGATGAAAGAACTGATTCCGATAGCCAGTGAGTATTTGCGTCAAATGGGGTAGGAGTGAGACATAGGAGAGCGTATGTGGATAGGGGTACTTTTATGAAAAAGCTATAAAATGAATAAAACGGTGAATTTTGTTTATATTTATAGTAGAATGATAATTATGTAAAAATGAAGGACGAAAACGGAACAAAATATGAAAAAATATACGTTCGAATTGACTTTTTGAAATTAAAATGCTATTATAAGAATACGCAAAACTATAAGGAGGTGGCTGACGTGAAGGATACAATTGTCCGTTTAGAGAGCATTTTTATTGAGAATTTTAAAAATGTTAAGAGCGGTCAGTTAAGTTTTGTAAATAATCGAAAGAATTTTAGAACCAGTATTTTAGGATTATATGGGCAAAATGGTTCTGGCAAAACAGCTTTAATTGATGCTATCGAACTTTTGCAACAGGCGTTGAAAGGACAGCCTGTACCGGACAACTTTGCTGATTATATCAATGTTGAAGCTGGGTGTGCAGTATTACATTATGAATTTTCAGTTTCAAGAGACAATGAAAAATATCAGGTTTTTTATGAATTTAATTTGAGTGCAGAAAAAATAGAAGCATCTCAGAATATTGCGGTTGATGAAAATGAAGAAGTTCATTACAAACCTGTAATATCAGGGGAAATCCTTAGTTATTCTTACGAGAGCAAGGATTTAAAAATTCGCAAGTGTCCTTTGATTGACACAAACGCGACAAAAGTTTTTACTCCGGTAAAAAAATACGCTTGCCTGATTGGAAAAGATAAGGATGTAGCAATGAACCTGATGGTGGATAAAAAGGTTGCGCTTGGAACATCCAGATCTTTTGTTTTTTCCAGAGAGTTATTAATGGCTATGAGAAATAACCAGAATGGACAGAATGATGCTGAATATCAGAGGCATATGCTGCTGATTGAAAGCCTTGTCCGTTATGGAAATTATGAATTATTTGTTATCAATACAGCAAATGCTGGAATAATTAGCATGAACGTGCTTCCACTTTCCTTTAAGTATGAAGATGGTTTGACGGGAGCAGTTGGTAACATCTTTATTCCGCTGGAAGAAGCTGCACCTATACCGGAATCTGCTGTCGAAACAGTTGAACATGTCATTTCGAATATGAATGTTGTTCTGGCGCAGATTATTCCCGGTCTTACGATTCGTGTTGAGACTCTTGGGGAAATGGTGTTTGCAAATGGGAATAAAGGCGTAAAGATTCAACTGATGTCTCTAAAAAATAAAAAGGCTATTCCGTTAAAATACGAGTCTGAAGGTATCAAGAAAATCATATCGATTCTTCAGTTGCTGATTGTTGTATATAATCGTTCGTCAATTACGGTTGCGGTTGATGAACTTGATGCGGGTGTATTTGAATATCTTCTTGGGGAGTTACTTTGTATTATTTCTGAAAAAGGTAAGGGACAGCTGATATTTACTTCTCATAATTTGCGCCCTTTGGAAACTCTTGATAGAGGTTTTATTGCCTTTACGACAACAAATCCATCCAATAGATATATTCGCATGAGCAACATCAAAGATAACAATAACCTTCGAGATTTCTATTTCAGAGATATTATTCTGGGTGAACAGGGTGAAGAACTCTACGATCCAACCAATAACTCTGAAATTGCACTCGCATTTAGAGAGGCGGGTGAGGCTATTGGCTCGTAAAAAAATAGTCTTTGTAATTGTGGAGGGACCTTCGGATGATGCAGCGATAGGTGTACTATTGAATCGGCTGTATGATAAAAATACGGTTTATATCAAGATTACACATGGTGATATTACAACAGATCTCAACATTGCCCCTAATGATATTGTCCGGGCAATAGGTGATCTTGTGAAAAACTATGCAGCATCTATGCATCTTTCGCAGAATCATTTTCAGGAAGTGATTCATTTGATTGACATGGATGGGGCTTACATACCGGATGCAGCGATTAAAAATAATCCAGCGGCAGAGGAGCCAATCTATTCTCTGAAGGAAATACAAACAGCAAAACCAGAGAAATTGGTGTTACGGAATCAGCATAAACGTAGCAAGCTGGATCGGATCAGCGTACTGAAGAAAGTATGGACGTCTATTCCATATCACGCATATTACATGTCCAGTAATCTTGATCATGTACTTTATGGAAAGCTAAATAGCACGGATGAAGAAAAGGAACAGGATGCTTATGCATTTGCAAAGATGTATAAAGATGATATGGATGGCTTTTTGACATTTATTTCTGATTCCGATTTTTCAAGAATGGAGGGCTATAAAGAATCCTGGGCTTTCATAAAGAGTGATTTTCATTCTTTAGAACGTTTCACAAATCTTGGAATTTGTTTTTCAAAGATACGAGAGGAACGTAAATGTAAGGCGGAGCAGGAAGAAATAAACGATAAATCAGTGTAAATTTTCAACATATAATTATGGTCCAATTACTATCGACATGCGACCATAAACACGCTATAATAAAAACAGCCTAGTAAGAAAATAGAGAAAATTGTGTTATCATAACCGCATAGCTTAGTGGGGCGGTAGCCATTGCTCTCAAGTTCATAGGAACACAATAGTTAACCCCTCGGGGTGGCAGCTGCTTAGATTTGTCAGCGAGATGTGTTTTACTGAAACGATTTTAAGTTTTCTTACTTTGACATGAAAGATCTCAAAGGTTAAGAAATACAATACTTTTCTTGACAGATATTGTATATATCGAACTCATATTCGCCTTACGGAGGTGTGCTCCTAAGCACTAGTTGAGGGTTCGATTCCCCCTGGGAACGTGCATTTTTTGCAGCAATGATCGTAAAAGCTCATTGCTGCTTTTTCTTTTTTCCGGTGCTCGTGAGCACCGAGAGAACACTTAAACGCAGATATTGAGCACCGAAATTTCTTAACGGGCACCAATGCAATAATTCAATCCTGGCACCGAACGGAGATAACTACAGCGTAGGATAAGGATTGGGGTGTCAATGAATGTAAATATGGTTTTCTTGCCTGAACAAAACAGGCCTGACGGATCTATCCGCTCAGATTAGATTAAGAATCTATTCTGGGCGGATTTTTTTCGTTACAGAAAAGAGAGGCATAGGCATGGGAACGTGAAATTACGTTCTAAAGGATTTTGGGGTTTCATGATATATTGATGGAAATAAATGCAGGAGGCGAAAGAATATGGGAATCAGCATGGAAGCACAGAAAGAAGCAATATTAGAAAAATCAAAGAAGACCATGTCCGTGCCGGAGATGCGACGGCTTTTGGGACTTAAGAAGACGGATAGTTACTGGCTGGTGCATCGGAATTTCTTCCAGACATATATTGTGAACGGACAGATGCGGGTTGACATTGCCAGTTTTGAAAAATGGTATGCAAATCAGGTCAAGCATAAAAAAGTGAATGGTGAGGAACCGGGAGCGGAGCTGATGAAAAGTTCCTACTCTTTTCGTGACGCTGCCAACCTTCTTGGAATCCATTCTTCAAATCTGTATGAAATCTGGCGGGATCAGAACATGAAGACAATAACCGTAGATTTTACAAAAAGAATTCCGATCGAAGTATTTGAAGAATGGTATGAACATCAGATCATGTATCAGAAAGTCGGCAGGATGCCTACGATCACGGATCTGGAAAAAGACTATATCCGTTTGCAGGATGCAGCAGCCCTCGCCGGGGTTACCAGCGGAACAATCACCAAATGGATTCAGATGGAGCATTTTTCAAGTGCCGGGGCAGGAAAGGCCCTGAGAATACATTGGAATGAATTTCTGAAATGGCTGAAGGAATATCAGGAAGCTACGCAACGCAGAAAGAAGCAGAAAAGCGAAAAAAAGAAATTGAATATAAACAGTCTCTTGGAACCTTTGTTGTCCCGAAATGCACCAGGGTGAAAGAACTTGTGCGGGAGTATGTCAGGATCTATGGACATAATGAATGGGGAGTCTCTACCTATGACGGAAATATTGGACTGATCAATAACTATATCCTTCCAACAATTGGTGAAACTCCGCTGTCGGAAATCAATAACCATTTCATGGAAAAGTATTACGCAAGTCTTTTGAAAATGCCTGCAGTAAAGAGCACCAGAAATATGAATGAGGACAAAATGATCACCGCAGCGACAGTGCATCAGATCCACAAGGTTCTGAGGAGTTGTTTCAGACAGGCCGTAAAGTGGGAAATGATGGATAAGAACCCGGCAATAGATGCAACACTTCCGAAGTACAAAGCAGAAGAACGGGAAATCTGGACAGCGGAAATGCTGATGCAGGCGATTGATGCCTGTGAAAACAAATGGCTGAAAGTTGCATTTCATCTGGCTTTTGCGGCGACCGTCCGTATCGGTGAGCTTCTTGGACTAACCTGGGATTGTGTAGATGTATCGGAGGAGGCCATTGCTGAAAACCGGGCCTATATCTTTATTAACAAGCAGGTGGAACGTGTATCCAGGAATGCTGTCGATGAACTGGACGCCAAAGAAGTAATCCTGATTTTTCCTTCCCAGAAGAAAAATAACAAAACCGTCAGGGTATTGAAAACACCGAAGACGGATACCAGTGAGCGAAAGGTATATATTCCTAAATTTGTGGCGCAGATTTTAGTCGATATCAAAAAGGAGCAGTATGAGTTAAAGGATATTCTTGGCAGTGAGTATCAGGATTATAATCTGGTCATGGCTACGACCTTTGGTCTTCCGATCGGAGACAGCTATCTGCGTGATCAGATGCAGAAGGTTATTGATAACGAAGGGCTTCCGGATGTGGTTTTTCATAGTCTGCGCCATACAAGTGTTACATACAAGCTGAAACTGAGCGGTGGAGATATCAAAGCAGTCCAGGGGGATTCCGGACATGCACAGGCGGACATGGTAACGGAAGTGTATGGTCATATTATTGATGAGGACCGGCGAAAAAATGCAGAGAGGATGGAGAATGCGTTTTATAACAGGGAAAATCTTAATCCGC
>OLQW01000896.1_pt1 | contig 15617 bp, 13 predicted proteins | sample 1672901 | NCBI WGS metagenome assembly OLQW01 (sample SAMEA3136735, study PRJEB25190) | human gut metagenome | reverse complement strand
TTGGTAACAAAAAATGCCGTATTTATGCGGTCTGTGGCGTTTCGCAAACGCCTAATTCATTATAAATAGAAAGAGGTGTTTATATGTGTAGTATTGCAATAAAAATACCAGATGAAGTATTATACGATACCAAAATGACCAAAGATGAAGCTAATGCTTTTGCCAAGAAAGCTACTGCTCTAATGCTTTATTTAAAAAACCATATTTCTATTGGATATTGTGCACAGATAGCCGGAATGAGTGAGGAAGATTTCATCAAATATCTAGGCAATAATAATATATCTATCTTCAGTTTTGATGATGAAGCAGAATTTATAGAGGAGATGAATAATGCGTAGGGTAATTGTCAATTCAACACCATTAATTGCATTGTGCAATGCAGACTTACTTAACATTTTAAAAAAAATATATGGTTCAATCATTATTCCTAAAGCAGTATTCGACGAAGTTACAGCAAAAAAGGATTCTGCCTGTTTACAAATCAAACAAAATCTTGATTGGATTACAGTCGAAACAATCACTAACATTGAAGACCGCAAAATGTACAAAGCAAAGCTTCATGCCGGTGAAGTTGATGTTATGATATTGGCACAAGCTGACCCCAAAGCAGACTTAGTTATCATCGATGATAATGCAGCAAAAAAAACAGCAAAATATCTTGGATTAACAGTAACTGGCACCTTAGGTGTTCTTATAAAAGCTAAACAATCAGGGATTATTTCTTCTGTAAAAAATGCAATAACCAAAATTCAATCAAACGGATTCTATATAAATGAAAATATCATTAAACTAGCATTAAAACAGGCAGGTGAATTATGATTAAAATAGCATTCTTTGATGTGGATGGCACCCTGCTTCGGCTGGGACATAAAGAATTATCAGCAAACACTGCTGCTGCACTTAGGCAGCTCCACCAAAATGGCATCATCCTTTGTATGGCTACCGGAAGAAGCTACACAGGTGTGCCTCATTTTGATGGAATTGATTTTGATGTCCTGCTCACCTTTAACGGCTCATTCGTCACCGCAGGCAATGATATCATCTTCAAAAATCCTATTAATGAGCACGACAAATATCAGATAATTTCCAATCTAAAGCAGATGAACCGCGCCATTGCAATCAGCAACGAGCATATGATTGTCACAAACGGTACCGACCCTGATTTAGAGCAATACTTTGCCTTTGGCAGCGAAAAGCTTAAAATCGCTGACAATTTTGACGAGATAAGCAGGACTGATATATATCAGATTATGTGCTCCTGCAAAAAAGATGAGCACTCACAGATTCTATCCGGCGCGCCCCACTCACAGATAACTGCATGGTGGGATAAAGCCGCTGATATTATTCCGCTTAACAGCGGCAAAGGCAATGCTGTTGCTGCAGTGCTTAAGCATTATGGCTTCTCAAAGGATGAAGCAATTGCTTTCGGTGACGGACATAACGATATTGAAATGCTTGAGGCCGTAGGCATTGGTGTTGCCATGGGCAATGCAAAGGACGAAGTCAAGGCTAAGGCTGATTTTGTGTGCCAATCAGTTGAGAATGACGGAATATATCATTACTGTGTTGAAAACAAACTGATTTTTTAGAGAAATATACTTATGAACATAGACAACAATTTACGACAACTACTCGAAAACGAAACAAAAATACATCTCGCGGAAATCCGCTTTCTCTACCAGAAGCTCGACAGACAGCTTGGGCTTAACGGTGCAAGGGTTCCTATCACATTTGGCTTTGATACGGACAGGCTCGGTGCATACACTCCGGGCTTTGGGCAGGATGAAGAAGAATTTCATTTTTCGCTGCTTTTCATCGGCTACTGTGTGACAAAGCCCTTGTCAAAGGATGACAGGATGGATTTATATAAGCACGAATATGCCCACTATATGCAATATAATATGGATATACCGGACAAGTACAACTGGCAGCCCGGCATCCACGGAAGTGCGTGGAAATATTGCTGCTCACTTATCGGAGCAGCTCCAACTCCTTACTACAAAGCCGGTGAAGGACTTATTAAGCACGATTATGATAAGGTTCTCAAAAAGAAAATTACTGACAAGAGTATTCCTATCCGCGACACATATTCACGCGAGCAGGAATACCGCAAAAAGAAAAACAGTACTGTAAAATTTAATATCAATGACGATGTCAATCATCCAAAGTTTGGCAAGGGCACCATTGAACATATCGAGCAGCTCGAAGGCTCCGTTCGGCTGCATGTCAGATTCGGTGAAGATCTTAAGAAAATTGATCAGAAATGGCTGCTTCAGGCAGGCATGAAAAAGGCAGGTGCACCAAGGCACATATAGCGTTATGCTATATATGCCGATGCACCTGCTTTTCAAATACATGTATAGTTAATTATTATCGCTTATTGTTCCTTCATCTGAACAAGTAATTTTAAATGTTCCATCAATTACATTATTTCAAGTTCGTGAAAAATCCTTACTATCTCATTCCAAGAAGCTATGTTTTCTTTTAAATATAATTCCCCCTTTTCTACTATTTTATAATATTTTCTCTGTGGTCCCAATGATTTTTCACTGTAATATACTTCCGTCAACCCTCCTTTATTCAGTCTTCTTAGAATGGCATAAATAGTGCTTTCATCTGTATCCGGGAAAAGTCCCTGCAATATTTTAATTATATCGTATCCATATCTGTCTTCTTGTTTTAAAAGCTGTAAAATACATATATTTAAGATTCCTCTTTTTAGCTGTGAATCCATTTATGATTTCCTCTCAAATTTTAATTTTAACAATAAAATTGTCCCAAAAATCAGCGTCTGAATATATAATAAACTACTATATGCTATTATTTTTTCAAGCCCAAACGTTCTTTCTATATAAAACATATGTAACTGATTTATAAAATACATTAAACAGGTAATAATACCAAGTATATGAAATATCGTTATAAAACCCAATTCCCTGTTTATTATATATTTCTTTAAGATGATGTAAATAATAATACAACTCAGAATAATTATAGCTGTTGTAACTAATACCACATAATAACTCCCTAAGCCAGCCTCATTCTTTTTCATTACCAGAAATACTTCTGTTAATAAAATAAAAAAGAATAATCCGATTAATAACAGATGGTTTTTAAATTGCATATCACATGTTAATTTTGATTTTTTAAGAATAAACAAACCTGCAACAAATACTAGAACATTAGCTATCAAAGCAACCGGATAAAAATTCCAGCCGTTTTTATCAAAGTATCTTAACAAACTGATGCATAGCACATAATATATAACCAGCGTGGCAATTGTCTGTAATAAAACACTACTCTTCAATGGAAACGTATGCTCTTTTCCTTCTTTTGAATCTTTGTATAAATTTCTCGCGATATCAAACGGTTTTCCTAAGCCGGAACATATTTCGTGCTCGCTTTTTTCAGCCATTTCTTCATTTTCGAACCATTCTTCATAGTCTTTAATTATACTATCACAGTCATCATCCCCAAAATAAAATGATAAGCTAATATAAAGTTTCTCCAAAAATTTCTTTTTTGAATTTTGCTTTTGCATTATAACACCCTCTCTACTGATTAACACTCTACTGTTTATTAGTCACTAGTTAAGTATAATATATTTCATATCTTGCATTTTGTCAATACAAAAATCATGGGACTACAATATATCGCAGTCCCATGATTCTAACTATATCTTATATTTTTGTTTGTAACTATTTAAGTCTTAAGTCACATTGAGAACAAGAAAATCTACATCTCAATTGCAATCGTATATGACTTCTCAAATTTCTCACCCTGTGCCAACGAATTACCATACTCCCTGTCCTTTAATTCTCCGGCAAAGCCTGCTCTGTCGCATCGGCCGTACCACGGTTCAATACAGATAAACGGTGCTCCCATTCCTGCCGGTGACCACAGACCAAATAAAGGCGCATCAAAGGACACCGTAAGGTATGGCTTCTTATCCGGTGTACACAGGCTCACCTTTGAAGCCTGTCTGTTTTCGATAATGAGCGCATCCTTATCAAACATATGCTCATCTATCTGACAGTATCCATCCGCATCCACATTAAGCAGATTGTCATCCTTGTCTAAAAGTCCTCCGTCACAGATAAGTCCGTAGGTGATTGCTTTGTCTGTGTCAAGCTTCAGATAATAGTCTGACTGTTTTCCCTGCTCTGCGACCGGACACATAAATGCCGGATGACCACCTATTGAGAAAAGTAAATCCTTTTTCGCAGGATTAGTCACTCTCCAGGTCACTTTTATCTCACTGCCTGAGAGCTTATAGCCGATTTCGAGCACAAACTCAAACGGATATTTTGCAAGAGTCTCATCATTTGATTTAAGTGAAAACCATGCCTCATCCTTTGTCTGTGACACAAGCTCAAACTCCATATCCCTTGCAAAGCCGTGCTGTCCCATCGGATAATCTGTCCCATCAACGGTAAACTTCTTGTCCTTTAAGCTGCCGACAAACGGGAAAAGCACCGGTGCGCTTCTCTTCCAGTATTTCTCATCGGCATCCCACAGATACTGTGTACCTGTTTCCTTGCCGGTGATGCTTTTAAGCTCTGCTCCGAAGCTGTTTATCGTGAGCTCAAGTGATTCATTTTCCAGTTTAATCTCCATCAAATATCTCCTTTTATATTTTTTGTAGTCAGTTTTTTTACATCACAAGCAGTCCAATTACCCTTACAATAAATGCTGCCACCCATGCAATCGCACACTGCAAAAGCACCACGCTGACTGCCCACTTTGCACCCAGCTCTCTCTTTATGGATGCTATAGCAGCCACGCAAGGGCTGTAGAGCAGCGAGAACACCAGAAGAGATGCAGCTGAAAGTGTTGTGAGTGCTGTCGTAACAGTTCCGCCAAACAGTATCTCAAGTGTTGATACCACGCTCTCCTTTGCCATGAGTCCGCTGATAAGTGACGTGCATATACGCCAGTCTCCGAGTCCCAGAGGCTTAAAGACAGGCACGATAATACTTGAAATAGCAGCAAGCATGCTGTCCTTTGAGTCTGTTACCATGTTAAAGTGTATGTCAAAGCTCTGTAAGAACCATATCAGCATTGTTGCAATAAGTATTACTGTAAATGCCTTCTGCAAAAAGTCCTTTGCCTTCTCCCAGAGGAGCTGGCACACATTCTTGGCGCCCGGCATCCTGTAGTTTGGCAGTTCCATGACAAATGGCACTGCGTCACCCCTGAACAAAGTCTTTCTATAGATAAATGCGAAAAGTATTCCGACAATTATGCCAAGGAAGTACAGTCCTCCCATGACAAGTCCGCCATGCTTCGGGAAAAATGCACTAACAAAGAATGCATAAATTGGCAATTTTGCCGAACAGCTCATAAACGGTGTGAGGAGTATAGTCATTCTACGGTCTCTCTCACTTGGCAGTGTACGTGTCGCCATGACAGCTGGCACCGTACAGCCGAAGCCTATGAGCATTGGTACTATGCTTCGTCCGGAAAGTCCTATCTTACGAAGGAGCTTGTCCATGAAGAATGCAACCCTCGCTATGTATCCGCTGTCCTCCATGAGGGATAAGAAAAAGAACAGTGTCACGATAATCGGCAAAAAGCTTAAGACGCTTCCGACACCCTGAAAGATGCCGTCTATTACCAGTCCGTGCAGCACCTCATTCACGCCTGCCGCTGTGAGTGCCTTATCCGTAAGCGCGGTCAGTGCTCCTATGCCCTGCTCCAAAAGCCACTGAAGGCCTGCTCCGATTACATTGAAGGTGAGATAAAATACAGCAAGCATTATCACTATAAAGCACGGTATTGCCGTATATTTGCCTGTAAGAACACGGTCGATGCGCTCACTTCTGATACGCTCCCTGCTCTCCTTCGGTTTTACCACGGTGCTCTCGCATATTTTCTCAATAAATGTAAAGCGCATATCCGCAATTGCAGCGCTTCTGTCAAGGCCTCGCTCCTTCTCCATCTGGACAATCAGATGCTCTATTGCCTCTTTCTCATTCTCATCAAGATGAAGCTGCTCTAATATAAGTGCATCTCCCTCGATAATTTTGGTAGCAGCAAAGCGAATCGGAACTCCGGCGAGCTTTGCATGATCCTCAATCAAGTGACTGACCGCATGTATACATCTGTGCACGGCACCGCCAAAATCATTCTCATCACAGAAATCCTGTCTGCCCGGACGCTCCTGATACTTTGCAATGTGTATCGCATGGCGCACCAGCTCATCAACACCCTGATTCTTTGCGGCAGAAATCGGTACAACAGGCACTCCTAACAGTCCCTCGATTTTATTTACATCGATTGAGCCTGAGTTTGCCGTCACCTCATCCATCATATTTAGAGCGATAACCATCGGTATATCCATCTCAAGAAGCTGCATGGTCAGATACAGGTTTCTCTCGATATTTGTCGCATCTACGATATTTATTATGGCCTTTGGCTTGTTATCGAGCACAAAGTTTCTCGACACAATCTCCTCATTAGTATATGGGCTCATTGAGTAAATGCCCGGTAAATCTGTGATTGATGTATCCGGATGTTCTTTAATAGAGCCATCCTTTCTGTCCACCGTCACTCCCGGGAAATTGCCCACATGCTGGTTTGAGCCTGTAAGCTGGTTGAAAAGTGTTGTCTTGCCGCAGTTTTGGTTTCCCACAAGTGCATATGTGAGCTTCTCACCATCCGGAAGGGGATTGCCACTGCCCTTCACATGGTATTTGCCCTCCTCACCAAGTCCGGGATGGGCTGTGTTGCTTATCTTTTTAGGGCCCTCATGCTTTCTTGAACGGCTGTCAATTAATTCTACCTCAATCTGTGCCGCATCATCAAGCCTCAATGTGAGCTCATAGCCGTGCACCTGAAGCTCCATCGGGTCTCCCATCGGTGCAAATTTGATAACTGTCACTTCGGCCTTTGGGATTACTCCCATATCCAGGAAATGCTGGCGCAGTGCGCCCTCACCGCCTACTGTAAGTATTCTGGCACTCTGTCCTATGCCAAGTTCTTTTAGTGTCATTTTATCGCTTCCTAGTGTATTTATTGATAATTTTTCTCAACTTATCACAAATATCTTACCACAAAGCGTGTGCCACTGCATTCATTTTTTTCATTTAATACATCTTTTGTACAATCCTCCACAAGGATATATCCATTGTCATGACGCACAATTGCTTCCGCCAGCGAAAGTCCTATGCCGATGCTGTCTGCCGGCTGTCCGCTGCCGCTGTAAAAACGCGTAAAAATATGCTTTTTGTCCTCATCACTTATGGCTTCTCCATCGTTTTGCACTGTTATCTCTGCATACATCTCATACCTGTAAAAGCCTATCTTTACCTCACTCTCTGCGTGCTCTACTGCATTTTTTACTATGTTTGTAATAGCCTCACACTGCCAGTATGCATCAGCATGTATACAGGCATCCTTATCAGAGCCTTCATCTATGGACAGCCTTATGTCTCTCAAATCGCAAAGTGCCATAACATTGTCAGCTGCCTCAGACACAATTTCAGACAGCAGCGTATCCTTCTCATCAAACTCCACAACATCCGCTTCAAGCCTTGAAAGCTTTAAGATAGCCTGCACCATATGCGATATATTATCCACATCACGCTTTGCCCTGCGCATTATCCTGCTTCTGTTTTCAGGTGCCATATCAGGATTTCCTTCCAGATTTTCCAGATTTATCGAAAGTGATGTGAGCGGTGTCTTAAGCTGATGCGATATGTCAGAAAGCGCATCCTTTAGCAAAAGCTTGTCTGCCTTTGCATTTTCCGCAGACTCCCTCAAATAGATTGCTGTCTTGTAAAGCTCTCCCTCTGTGCTATCTGCCATAACAAGTCTGTAGTCTCCCTGATTTATGCGACGCAGATAATCCGCAGCCTGTCTGACCTGTCTTTTAAAGCTAAATCTTATAAGCACAATGTAAAGGCAAAAGCCCCCTGCAAAAAGCACAACAAGAAATATGTCTAGCCAAAGCGCTCCTTTAAGCGCTTTTTCATTTGACAAAACCGCAGAATCCTTTTCCATATCAATGCCGTATTTTTTTAAGAGCGTCTCTGCGCTTTTTAAATTTGTATAATCGCTGTCGAAGTTGCTGTCATTTAGAATCGCGGCTATACTGCCATCTGATACATCGGGATATTTTTCATGAATAAGCGCACATAGCTTAGCCACTGTGACGTTATAGTTTTTTGTATACGCCCTGTACTGAAAAAAGACGGTAAAAGCCATAACCGTCACACATATACATGTATATATTATTGCAAAATACACAAAATGTTTTCTGTTCTCTAAATTATATTTCTTCTTTCTCATGCTTTCCCCCGGAAACCGGCTCTGTCGGCCGATACTGTTTAAAGAGCTTCATCTGAATCAACACGATACCCGATTCCCTTCACAGTCTTTATCACATCCTCACCAAGCTTTGCCCTGATGCGCTTCATATAGACAGTCACTGTATGGTCGTACACATCGTTGCCTGTTGCCTCCCAGATGCAGTCAAGCACGGCATTTCTGGACACAGCCTTGTCGTGATTTGTAAAAAGCAGATCAAGTATGCGGTTTTCAAGACTTGAAAGAGCAATCACCTGTCCAGCCCTTCTTGCTTCCTTTTTGTCCAAATCATAGCTTATGCTTCCTGCGTGTATGACAGATGAGCTGTCATCACTTTTCCTTCGTAAAAATACGCGGTTTACTCTCGCCACAAGCTCTCTTACTGAAAAAGGCTTTGTGATGTAATCCTCCGCTCCAAGCTCAAGTCCCTTTACTATATCATTTTCCTCATCCCTTGCGGTAAGAAAAATCACCGGTGTTTTTTCTTTTTCCAGCCTTTCGCTGTAAAAATCAAAGCCGTTCCCATCCGGAAGCGACACATCAAGCAGCACAAGGCCGGGGTGCTCACTCAAAAGCGCCCCAGCCTCCTTTAAATTGCCTGCTGTCAAAAGCTCATATTCAGGTTCTGTAAAGGTATCACACAGTCCCTCTGTTATTCCTTTATTGTCCTCTATGAGAAGTATTTTTTTCATATCAGCTCCCGCATTTCCTACAGATTTTCATTCTTGATTGTCTCAATAATGTTATTGTGTCTAAGCTTCGTCATTGATAGTTTCATGATAGCATAAATCAGCATTATTACAACCACTATACACAATATAATTGCTTTATACGGCGGCTCATAAATGATTGCGTCATCCATCCTGTTCATCATAACACATAAGAGATAGCTTATTAAAATACCAAGCGGTACACCTATTACAAGTGCCTTTACAGATATAAATACACTCTCGAGCCTGACCATTCCAGCAAACTGCTTATCTGTCATTCCAATGCTTCTTAGTGTTGCAAACTCGCGGCTTCTAAGCTCCATTCCGGTGCTTAAGGTATTGATGATATTTGTGATTCCTATTAAGGCAATGACCACAATAAGTCCGTATGCAAATACTCCAAGCAGTGTAAAGAGTGACTTTTCATCGCGCATCTCCTTATCCAGATTGCTGACATAAAAACTAATCTGCGAATACTCAGTATTTCCTTCCGTCTCCTTTTCGAATGTATCCTGATATTCATCTGCATTTTCTGCAACCACATATGCCGAATATGACGCATGTCCCGGTTTAATCTCATTACCGTTCTTGCCGTCACCCCATAGGCTTTCAAAGCCTTTTTGGTTCATAAACAAAAGCGTGGTATTGCTATTGCCATTATAACCGATCGGTACCTTGTCTGTGACACCTGCAATAGTTACATCCACAGTCTTTCTGACTCCGTTATTTATTGTTTCCTCGTCAACGTATCCACTGTTATCCTCTGTGCCGCTTTCAGTATCACCTTCCACTGCATTATTATCATCTGTGCTGCTTTCAGTATCGCCTTCTGCTGCATTGTCATCAGAAGAAGCATCATCATAAACATTATAGCCACACTCGATTGTATCTCCTGCTTTATATTTGTACAGCTCCATCTCTTTTTTGACGTATTTTGAGCTATTCTCATTATACACATCAAATGTGCCTTTATTCACAAGAATTGCTCCTGCAGCTGCATTTTTTATGCCTGCGTCGGACGCATACTTATCATACGATTTGTCATCCAAAACTGTGATTAAAAACTCTTGTGAGACATCCTCACTGTCATCATAAAGCTGCCCGCAATACTCTCCATATTCCTTTGTATACTCCGGCTTACTGACATCGAAATCATAGCCTGCTCCAACCAGATAATCCTCAGCTCCTTCAATGCCACTCAAAAGCTTAGAGAGCTTTTCAATATCAAGGTCCTTTTTACATGACATATTTATTCCGATATTGTAATCTGTTGAAGCATATGACATCCCAACCCTGCTAAAGGCCATAGACATAAAGTATGATATCACAATAAAGGTTACTGAGCAGATGACAATAGATGTCACTGTGGTTCTGTACTTTTTATTGTTCCTCTTTATATTCTTATATGAGATAACGCCTCCGATACCCCAGATTCTGCCTATAATCGCCGGGGTCTTAAGCTTTGCTGACTTTATTTTAATCTCCTTTGTGTTTCTTATTGCTTCAAGCGGTGTGACCTTTGCCGCCCTTCTTGCACTGCCTGTTGCTGAGAAATAAATGGTTGCTATACTCATTATCACAGCAAGAATAAGTGCAGGCAGGGAAGTATGAAAGCTCAAAGCAAAGTTAAGCCAGCCTGCTGACAGCGCATTTACCACCTTGACAAGTATAAGCGATGCCAAAATACCACTCATGGTACCTACAGGAATACCAACCACTCCAAGCATTGCTGCCTCTGTCTTAACGCTGCTTTTTATCTGGCGCCTCGTAGCACCCACGCTTGCAAGCATGCCATACTGCCTGATTTTTTCAGTGATTGATATGTTGAAGCTGTTTTTGATACAGTACACTGATGTCAGTATGATTATCAAAGCCACAACAGCGGCCACTGTAAACAGTGCTTTAAATGAACCGTCAATCGGGAAAACGCACTCATAGCTTATAAGGTATCCATTCATATATATATCATATTTTGCATTTTCCATCTCTTTAAGAAACCTGTCACTCTCCTCAGCAGACATTTCAACAGATGATTTATTTGCTTTCTCAAACAGCTTTTCATCCACACCAATTATATCAGCAGTCACAGCATCCTTGTTTCTTAAAGCCTTTTTAGTGTATCTGCTGTACACTGTGAGTGTAGTGTCAGCTTCGCTTGCCTCACTCTTTGTGCCGTTATCAATTGCTGCCAGTTCATCAGAGTATGTGACAAATGTATATCCGGCGGCACTATAGTCCTCCATTCCATAGCCCGGTCTTTCCATGATGCCTACCACCTTGTAGTGCTTTGTCACAGTATCGGTAAGTGTCTCTGCCTCATTCTCATATGCGCTGTTTTCCGATATGACACCTTCGGTGTTTGAATCATATCGCTTTCCGACATCCAGTGTTATCTCATCTCCCACCTTTATGTCGATTCGTCCGTTTGTCTTTAAGTGCCTTGGAATGACTATCTCATCCTCATTTTTTGCCATGCGCCCCTCTATAAGTTTAAAGCAGCCTCTCTCAAAGCCGGCCTCATCTGTTGCCATGACATATGCATACGGCTTATCCTCATTCTTGCAGCCGTCTAGCTTTGCAAAGCCCATTCCCATTGTCTCAAATGTGCTTTCAATATTTCTGTTGTTTTTAAACTCCGAAAGCTCAGACATTTTCACATTCGAAAATTTCACATGAAAGTCGCCGCCTTTTTGCTTCTGGTATTCAATCATACTGTACTGAAAGCTTGACACAAGTGTGACAAGCGCCGACAAAAGCGCTGTTGCAAGAATTATTCCGACTATCGTGACAATAGTTCTTTTCCTGTTGAGCTTTAAGTTTTTTAATGTGAGTGTCTTCATCAAATTCATCTGATTTTACCATCCTCTATCATTATTGTGCGGTCAGCCGCCTTTGCAAGCTCCATATTGTGTGTAATCATAATAATTGTCTGGTTGAGCTCGCGGTTTGAGGTCTTTAAGAGATGCATAATCTCGTTGCTGGCTTTGGTATCCAGGTTTCCGGTCGGCTCATCCGCTAGCACTATAGATGGTCTCGTAATCAGGGCTCTTCCTATAGATGTGCGCTGCTGCTGTCCACCTGAAAGCTCATTTGGCAGATGAGTACGTCTCTCTGTAAGTCCAAGGCGCAAAAGCATGTCATCCATCTGTGCTTTTTCCACCTTTCTTCCATCAAGCTCCATCGGGATTGCCATGTTTTCCTCCACATTTAATATAGGTATCAGATTATAAAACTGATAAATGATGCCTACCTGTCTTCTTCTGAATATGGCAAGCTCATCATCATTCATTGCAAAAATATCAGTGCCGTTTATATACACCTTTCCGCTTGTTGGTCTGTCAACACCTCCGAGCAGATGAAGCAGTGTGGATTTTCCGGAGCCGCTCGCCCCGACTATTGCCACAAACTCTCCCTTTTCCACGCTCAATGACACATCGTCCAAAGCCTTGACCTGATTTTCTCCGGCTCCATATATTTTTGATAAGTGTTCTACTCTAAGCAGTTCCATTTAATTCTCCTTTTCTTCTCTATGCATTTTTGAGTGCTGTGCGGTCTGTCCTTTAAAGTGCAGCCGCCCCACGATACAAGTGTATAATACATTATGTAAAGTTACAGGTAGGTTACTTTTAAAAAATATTACAGCATAATATAAAAACTCCGGTCAGAACAAAAAATTTTCTGTGCCGGAGCTTATATATTATATGTTATATATTATATGTTTTATATCATATGTTTTATAATTATCTATGCCAATAATTATTTCTGCTTATATGAAGACAAAAAGTCTGCAAGCTTGCCTGTGGCATCCTTTAATATCTCTGTTCGAGGCAGATATACCACTCTGAAGTGATCCGGCTTATCCCAGTTGAAGCCGCCGCCGTGGATTATGAGTATCTTCTTCTCACGAAGCAGATCGAGTGCAAACTGTTCATCGTTTGTGATGTTGAACCTTGCAGTATCAATCTTTGGGAATATGTAAAATGCTGCCTTTGGCTTTACTGCCGAAATTCCCGGTATATCGTTTAATGCCTTGTAGACGTACTCTCTCTGCTCATAGATTCGTCCGCCCGGCACAATATACTCGCCTACACTCTGATATCCGCCTAATGCCGTCTGCACTATCGACTGCGCCGGAACATTCGAGCAAAGACGCATGTTTGAGAGCATGTTGAGACCCTCAATATAGTCCTTTCCGAGCGCCTTGTTGCCGCTTAAAACCATCCATCCGATACGATAGCCTGCTATCATATGTGACTTAGAAAGACCGCTGAAGGTCACACAGAAGAGGTCCGGTGCAAGCGACGCAATAGACACATGCTCATAGTCATCCATCACAAGTCTGTCATATATCTCATCCGAAAAAATCATGAGCTCATGTTCTCTTGCCACATCAACTATCTGCTGCAGCACCTCCCTTGGATAGAGCGCTCCTGTAGGGTTATTAGGGTTTATTATTACGATTGCCTTTGTCTTGTCTGTAATCTTCTTTTTGATATCCTCTATGTCCGGATACCACTCTGACTGCTCATCACAGATATAGTGCACTGCCGTGCCTCCCGCAAGTGTAACGCAGGCTGTCCAAAGCGGATAGTCCGGTGCCGGCACCAGCACCTCATCACCATTGTCAAGAAGCGCTGACATGCTTAAGTTTATAAGCTCGCTGACTCCGTTTCCGGTGTAGATATCCTCAACCGTCACATTAGGAAGCTTTTTGAGCTGTGCATATTGCATGATTGCTTTTCTTGCAGAAAAAAGTCCCTTGGAGTTGGAATACCCCTCACAGTCCGTGAGCTGGCGAGACATATCATATATCACCTCATCAGGTGTCCTGAAGCCAAACGGCGCCGGATTTCCTATATTGAGCTTCAACACATTTGTGCCGTTTTCCTCCATGCGGGCCGCCTCATCCACCACCGGTCCTCTTACATCATAAAGCACATTATCTAATTTTCTGGATTTTCCAAATTCTCTCATCCTGACAATCTCCTTTTATTTTCGTAACAATTCCTGTATCCGTAATCATATCCTGCTAGCCTAAAAGCTCAAAAACAGCCTCAGCGTCAAATACCACCTGCTTTACCTTATCAACCTCTATCTGATAAAGTGCATTTGCTGCCAGATGCTCTGCAGCCTGCTCGAGATCTCTTATGCCCGATGTGTTCTCGTGAAGCTTAATCACTGCATCAAGTCCGTCCTCTGTGAGAACGCACTCCTCCTCCTTCATTCCCATTCGCTCAAATACCTTGCGCAGGGCAAATCTCTGGAAGATGACCTTCTTCTCTTCATCGGTATAGTCCGGAATATCAATCACCGCAAAACGTGACATAAGCGGTGCAGAAATCTGAGATTTATCATTGGCTGTTGCAATCGGATATACTCCGACGGTCGGCACCATACACTCCATATAGTTGTCTGTAAAGCCCAGATTGTCAAGCAGTGTCAAAAGCACATCTGCCGGATTTCCGTTGCCGTTTTTGCTTGAGGCCTTGTCGAGCTCATTGATGATAAATACAAGATTTGACTCTCCCGCCTGTGAAAATGCCTCCATAATGATTCCCGGCTTTGCGTTTGAATAGATTCTTGAGCTTCCTGTGAGCTGCTCTGCATCATTTATGGAGCTCATATCGAGTGTGGTCCATGGAAGCTTGAGTATACGTGCAACAGCATATGCAATCTGTGACTTTCCGGTTCCTGCCGGTCCACAGAGCAGCAGTCCGTAGGCAGGGAGTGTATGAGTCCTGTTTATCTGGATAATGGTCTCAATGATTCTCTGCTTCACGCTCTCCATGCCATAGAGCTCCTCATCGAGTATGCGCCTTGCCTCCACAGGGTCAATTGCCTCAAAATAATTTCCCTTCCACTGGATATTCATCATGATGGAAAGTGCTCTCTGCGCATGGCGTCTCTCCTCAGGTGATACCTCGCTTGAACGCGCAACTGCCAGATTTCTTCTGGCCCACAGCAGTATATTGTCAGGCAGTGTACGGCCTGCACAGGTCATGAAATCTGTGATGCTCTGTATACTGGTGAGCTTCATGCTGTCGCCCTCTTCCTCGTAATCATCGAGGTCAGGTTCATCCTCAGGCATGGTGCTGGCAAAGAGCCTTTCCATCATATACTGCAGGAATCCGTCCTCTGCAGACAGCTTTGTGCCTCTGCCGAGAGCCACCTCCCTCACCCTGTATACTGCGTATCCGTCAGGTGTATTGGCTCCTGAAAGCTGTACTTTTATGTGATTTTCGCCAAGCCACTTAAAAAGGCTAACGAAGCGGGAATCAATGCGCAGGATATCTGCACTGGTCACCCCATCACCATCCTCAAATTCAAAGGATGTACGCTTTATCGGATTTGTAAACATACCAAGCGCATGATGTGCCCATTCCTTTTGCTTATTGTCTATCACAACAATCGGTTTATCGGCCGATGCCTTGGTCTCTGTCGAATGAAATGTCTCATATGTACACTCCGGATGCTCGTTTGCTACCGGTGTATCGCTAAAATCAAATACTGGCATTTTTATTCCTCTCTTTTCATAATTGTATTTAGGCGTTTGCGAAACGCCACAGACCGCATAAATACGGCATTTTTTGTTACCAA
>OLQW01000860.1_pt1 | contig 16055 bp, 13 predicted proteins | sample 1672901 | NCBI WGS metagenome assembly OLQW01 (sample SAMEA3136735, study PRJEB25190) | human gut metagenome | reverse complement strand
CGGCAGGGCGTATTATTTTGGCAGAAGGACCGCTGAGAAGCGGCTTTTTATAGAATGAAAAGTTAGCATTGTCTAACTCAAAACTCTGCCCTATACGAAGAAATATATCTCTTCTATTTACAGGTGGAAAATAAGTAGAGAAGGAGCGATCAGGATGAAGATCTACCATTTTGGTGCAGAGGATGCCCCGGTGCTGTTGCTGCTGCCGGGCACCTGTTGCCATTGGAAAAGCAATTTCGGTGCCGTGATCCCGCTTCTGGCTGACAGCTTCCGGGTGCTGTGCGTCAGCTACGATGGCTTTGATGAGACTGAACAGACCGAATTTCCCACCATGCTGGAGGAGACCGAAAAGATCGAGGCCTACCTCAAGACCCACTGCGGCGGTCACATCCGGGCAGCCTACGGCTGTTCTCTGGGCGGTTCCTTCGTGGGGCTGCTGGCGGCGCGGCAGAACATCCACATGGACTACGGCATTCTGGGCAGCTCCGATCTGGATCAGGCGTCGCCGCTGGCGGCAAGCTTGCAGACGGATTTTCTGCTGCCATTGATCTACCCTGTGGTGCGGGACGGAAAGTTCAAGGCGAAATTTCTCCAAAAGCGGCTGGACAAGTGTGCTAAAGAGTCGGGGGATTATGTCAAAGCCTTTCTGAAAATGTTTGGTGAGGCCCGCCCTTATGTGACCATGCAGAGCTGTAAAAATCAGTTCTACTCCGATCTTATCACTCCACTTCCGGATAAGATCCATGTACCCGGTACCGAGATCCATATTTTTTACGCCCTGAAAATGGGCGCAAAATATCGTGCCCGGTATCAGCGGCATTTTGCACATCCTGTTCTCCATGAGCAGAACTTGCAACACGAGGAATTGCTGGCCTGTCACCCGGAGCAGTGGGCGCATCTGGTAAAAAGCATTGCATTGTGAACGGTAAAACGTATCTGGAGCAAGCAGGATTTTGTAAGATTCAGAGCCACAAAAACAAAAAGGGCTGGCTGTGCGTCACAGCACAGAAATGAGGTGCGATCATGTCGAAAAAAGCAACGGAATTTCAAAGAAAAGCAATGAGCTGGATGTACCGGGGCAAGGAAATCTTCAAGCCTTTGAACACTGGCTGGATCGACGAGAATGTTGCCTGCGTGCGCGAATGGGTGGCGAACATCTTCTTCTACCGCAAAGGCGATACGACCATTATGGTCGATGCGGGATATAACTACGACCGCCATGCCGAAAAAATGGGCTGGCTTGAGATTGATCCGAAGTCGATACACCATATCCTTATCACCCATCAGGACACCGACCATGTGGGTGCGGTGGAAGCAGACAGTCCGGGGCTGTTCCGGAATGCGAAGCTGTACATCGGCGAGATCGAGAACCGCTATCTCACCGGCGAGGTGCGGCGAAAAGTCATCTATCATCTCTATAAATTGCCGCAGGTCACGATCAACAACGAAAAGGTACTGCTGCACGATGGGCGGGTACTTGACATTGACGGCATCAAAATCGAGTGTTTTCTCGTTCCCGGTCATACATGGGGGCACATGGTATACCTTGTGGACGGGAAATATCTCTTTACCGGCGATACCATCTGGTTCGGCGCGGACGGTGGATACAGCTTTATTTCCGCATTGGCAGAGGACAACAAGCTGGCGGTGAAGTCCTTGGCATTGCTGGAGAAAAAGCTGAAAAAACGTGGGCTGCATCCGCTGTTCATTACCGGACACACCGGCTGGACGGACAACATGGAGTTTGCCTTTGCGCACAGAAATGAGTTGAGCTCACCGTTCAAGAAAAAAGTCCACGACCCATCGGCACCCTATGATGCCTACGACGAATCGGACGACACCGAAGAAAATGCAAAGAGCGGTTTTCTGAAAGGCGTGGGAAGATGAAGGACAGCGAATTACAAATTGACCGTAGCTGCCATGTGCTGTATTCCAAACCCTGCAAAAAGGAAATTCTGGCGAAAATCACTCTGCACTATCCGGAGGTGGAGCGCGAGGCGGTCTGGGAGCAGGTGCAGCTGAGATACGAAGAGCTTCTTTCCAAGTGGCGCACCGACCTCGGCGGTAAAAAGAATTTTCACAACGGCGTAGGCGGCACCTACGACTGCATCGCCATCATGTGCTTTTACGATGTGTGCCGGGATGTGGTCACATTCCGCGAAATGGAAGAGATAGAAGAAAATCTGATCCTGCCGTCCTTCCGGAAGCTGCGATTCGTTGACATCAACAAGCCATTCTGGAAAAAGCTGATGTATCGGGCATTCAGCACCGCCCAAAAGCACTGTGACACATGGCATGATTACGAGATGGATGTTGCGCCTTACGAAAACAGCAAGCCCATCTATTATGAATTTACGGCGTGTCCGGCGGCGGAATTTGCCAAGCGGTTTGGATTTGCGGACATTATGCCCGCCCTGTGCAATGTGGACTATGCGTCCATGGAACTGCTCCATGCCAAGCTCGTGCGGACGACCACCTGCGTGGACGGCTGCCGATGCGACTATACCATCTGCGGCGATAAGGATCCATACGTAAAGGAACATCCCGAATACCGGGATGAAAACGGATACAGGAGGAATAAGTAATGCTTTTACAGGTGATTCTGGAAGGTCTTGGGCTGGGGGCACTGCTGGTTCTGGTCTGCGCTGCGGGCATCCGCATGGTTTCGCAGGTGTTTTCCTTATCCTGCCTGCATTTTCCATTATCTGCAATTCGCACATTTACGCAACTGACGAATTGTGTAGTTTTTGTGCCGGAAACAAAAAGAGAGCAGGCAGCTGAGTTCAGCTGCCTGCTCAAGGATATTGTACAGAAGCGACCATTAGGTCACACTGGATAAGTTAAGTCACTGCCGGAACATCAGGAGGCGTCTTTCAACCAATCCTGAGAATCAACCTTCTCAAACTCCGCTTCGTCGGGCATCGTGCCACCGTAAGGAGCGATGGTGTAGGTGACCTTCGTGACGGGAGTGCAGACATTGGCATCGTTCACATTGCCGGTTGCGGTATACACTGCCATCGGAACGCGCATTGCGGTGCCGGTAATCTTGTTGTTGAGGAAGTCGCCGGTAGCCTTGGGGATGACCCAAGCCGTATCGCTATGGTCGATTGCGTTATCGCCATCGGTCAGGACCTTATCACGCAGACGCATGTAAAGTTCGCCGCGATGCAGGGTGTTGTTGCTCATCGTGTAAGAGGAAGAACCGTAATCGGTGCCCGTGTAGTATTCCATACCCGGAACATCCTTCACAGTCCAAGGACCGCTCGTCTTGATGTTCTTCACCTGAATAGCAACCGTAGAATAGTTGGTGATACGGTAGTTGGTGGGTTCAACCACAGCGCCGGAAGAGTTGGAACCATACATGCAGACATACAGAGGCACGGTGGCTTTCAGCAGTGCCGGGTGAACATAGAGGTTACCCTTGTGGATGATGAGGTCGTAGTTCTTAACGGTCTCGCCGTTCGGGTTCGTGACCGAACGAACCGTCAGAGCGTTGCCCTGCATCGGGTCAGTGTTGATGTCAACAACATACGGGGCAAGCGGCTTGTGGTTGTAATCACAGAATCCACAAGTCTTCTCATCATGCGCCCACTCGAAATCGTCATCGGTGTCAGTCTCATTGACATACAGCGGCAGAGACTTTTCATTGCAGTCGGTAACGAAGGGCAGATTCGTTTTGCTCTCGTCTGCATTCTGCTTCTTCCAGTAATCGTAGTTGTTTACGAATTCCTGAGTAATAGCGGACTCAGTGCCGTTATTATCGAGATACAGAACGCTGCTGACAGTATCATTGGCTTTCAGCGGGGTGTCGAGAATCGGTGTTGCATCAACATCGCTCACAACATCAATCAGGTTCTCATCCACATCTTCCATCTGAATATTCACATGGAAGTTCGGGTTCTGCTGGTAAATCAGCTTGTCGTCATCCACTACAGTGACATGCAGAGGACGCTGAGCAACCTCGAAGCGGCCATTCAGGACCATCACGATGTAGTTCTTCAACACATCGTAGTTGTCTTCTGTCAGACCGACATAGGTCAGCGGATATACACCAACAGGAGTAGTCTCATCGGGGACAAGGTCCTCGTGGTCGGTAACAAGAGTCTTGAAGTGGCTCTTGGTGTAGGTCGGGTCAAGGGTCAGGGAATCACCGGGAACGAGACCATCCAGTTCCAGCCAGCAACCGTCAGAAGCTGCCGTGCCGTAACCGTAAGCCTTTGTATCGTGCCACGGGTCCTCGCCTACGCCGTCGCCATACAGTCCGCGCCAGTTCTTGACCTGTGCGGTCAGGTTAGCACGGGCGATAGCGCCGGAATAAGCCTGACGCTCAACATAGTAGTTCTTTGCGTCCTTACCGGTAAGGGCAGGTGTCGCATCAATCGTGATGGGATTCTCATCCAGTTCGGTGGGCCAGTTAGAACTTACCTTGCCATCAGCATCCAGACGCTGACCAGCGTCCTTGGTCTTGTACTTACCAGTCTGAATCGGGTTGACCAGCTTGACATCATCGCCTTCGAGGATACCGTCAATCAGGATATCCTTGATGGTGGCATTCGTGGTGCCATCGTAGTGTTTGATGTTACGAGGATTGGTCGGGTCTTCCAGATACAGGCTGTGGACATACAGACCGCGAGCAGAAATGCTGCCGGAATACTCTTCCGTGCCGATGTAGTAGTTGGTGCTGCCGTTGCCGACCAGCGTCAACTCACTCTCACGAACAATCTTGTACGGACCACCAGCATCGCTAACGCGGTTGCCGGTCGCATCGCAGTAGTAACCATCTACCTGCGTGGTGTTCAGGGTTACAGAGTCGCGAACCGCCATGCCGGTCGTGATACGGGCATCCGGGATAGAAGCGTTTGCAGTGTGGTCATAAGCCTTGCTGTGCTCACCGACTACCGTCAGAGCCATCGGGTAGATATCGAACTTGACGGAAGAGCCTGTGCCGCTCGCACCACCGCTCGGGTAGGTGTTGCCGGGGTCGGTGTTCTCGTACTTGTAGGTTACGATATAGCCCTGTGCTGTGCAGTTTACGGTTGCCGTGTAGGAACCGCAATCCTGACGGGCATTCTTGTGCTCGTCCGTAGACGCATCAATAGCAGATGCCTGAGTGCCCTTCTTATTGCTGTAGACAATAGAAGTAGCGTTCTTGACCTCTGTCATCTGGTCGCTGGACAGGTTACCGGAATAAGAGAGGGTTGCAACATCGGGCTGACCATCGTAGGTCTTGTTGGCGACCGTGATATTCACAGTAACGCGAATCGGCTCGCCGGAAGAATACGGGTCAGTATCCTCATAGGCCGTGTCGTAAGCATTGTGACCGTTGCGGGTAAAGCGGTCAACAGCCGAGCGGATAGTCTTAATGGTTGCATAGCCATTGCCGGGATGGAAGTTGTTCTGGTAGCTGTTGAAGTCACCGCCCCAAGTAGTGGCACCAGAGCCAACATAGGACTGTGCTTCAAGAACCGTCACAGACTTGCCATTGCTGCCAGTGAAGGTGCGGCCGGTCGAGGTAATGTAGTTAGAACCACCGTTACCGTCGCGCTTGCAGTAAGCCCAGCCGTCGCCCCACCACCGCTTAGAACCAGTGTTGGCGTAACCGCCTTGCCAACCGCCGCCGCCGCCAGAAGGAGCTTCGACGCAGTTCTCGGAAGAACCGTTGACAATACCTCCCAGATAGGGGTTGAAGTTACCGCCGGAAGAACCGGTAGCGAAGGTGCCATTGCCGCCGCCGTTACCGCCATTGACGGGAACACCGTACTGCACATAACTGCCGGTAGAATCCAAGGCACCGTGCTGGTTACCGCCGCCACCGCCTGCAACACCGAGCATATACTGTGCTGCAGTTGTGGTATTGCCGTACTCAGCAAGACGACCGGTGCCCATAAGACCGATAGCGACTGTCGTAGCACCGCCGCCAGAAGCGCCAAGCAGGTTGCCGTGACCATTACGGGTAATCATGGGAGTACCGCCATTACCGCCACCGTTGTAGCCGCCAGGAAGAGGACGCTTAACTTCGCCACAGGCATTGCCGCCGCCATTCTCCCAGTAACGGTTATCGACCGTACCAGAACCGCCCTTGACGAAGTAAAGCTTAGCGCCCTGCTCAGCCTGAAGGACAAGGCGGACACGACCGCCGGAAGAGGTGTTGTTGTTCATGGAACCGCCGCCTGCACCGTAAAGCACGACTTCATAGGTGCCAGCATAGGTGAAGGTGTATTCACTGTAGGGGTTAGAGTAGCTGCTTGCGCCTTCCAGCTTATCATCGACCTTAGGACCGGAGCCCTGCTCATCGATGTAGAAATAGACCTGGTCCATATCCGCATTGTCGGTGGGAGCATCGTAGCAGACATAGTAGACTGCATTGCGCCACCACCATTCCCAAGTGGCTTTGTCGAGGACATTGCCGTCCTTGGTGCGGTATGCGAAACCGTGGGTGCCAATCTTACCGATGTAATCATCGTCGCTCGCAGTTACCTGCTGGAACAAATCATACCAGTTATGACCGGCACTGTCGCGCACAGAGGAGTCGATAACCACGGTGTCGCGGCTGTCAATGGTTGTACGACTGTTGACGGGAGAGCCTGCCGTGAAGTAGGTCTCCATGTACCGGATACCGTTAGGAGCGATGATTGCGAGGTTTTTGTAGTTGTAGACTGCACCGCCGTTATTTAGCGCATCGTTGATAGCGGAAATGCTCTTGAGGTCGTTGATGTTCTTGTAGCTGCCGTTCTCTGTGGTGATGGTGTTGTGCTTTGCAGTAGCCTTATTGGGAACATTCGCCTTGATAGAGATGGTGTAGTCCAGGACCAGTTCAGCACCGTAAGAGGACTGGCTGAAATCCTTATAGATGTGGTCGTTCGGGTCAGCGGAATCAACGACACGGTTGAAGTTGTACGCAACGGTGCGTCCGCAGGTATACGGCTGCATGTTGTTGGCGTCCCAGTTCTTCATATACCGCTCTTCTGCTTCACACAGGAAGTAGTAGTGCGTATCGCCGAAATCCATCGGGTTCGTGGCGTTATCGATGTACAGAGACACGATAGCGTTCCACTCATTGTAGGTCTTGTTGTTGAGGTTTGCTGCATCCGTGGGATACATAGCTTCCAGCTTGATGTAAGCGGAGAACTTGTTGAAAGCAAGACCATTGCCGCTCATGAACGAGCGTTCCATATCATCGACATTGTTGCTCAACGCATTGACATTGCCGATTTTCTGACCAACCTGACTGTAGTTCAGCTGAATCGTGCCGTCGCCGTCCGTGACATTCATGAAACGGTCCAGACGACCGCCGCCAGCGACATTGCTGAACTTCCAGCGAATCGTGGGTGCAGAGTCCTTGTTGCCGAAGAAGGTAATCTTGGTGGTGTAGACCGCCTTGTTATCGTTGGCAGCACCATAAGTCGTAGTACCGTCCTTGTGCAGCACATCGGGCGCAATTGCGTCCAAAGGCACATCGGTGGTACGGCGACCGTTGTTCGGGTTACTGGTTGCGGTAGTCCACGCCATGTTGCCGTTCTTGGAATCGAAAGAGTTCAGCAACAGAGACTGTGCTTTCAAAGGCGTCAGTTCAATAGGCGGGGCATACACGACCAGGTGACCGGTACGACCGTTCGGCTCATAGTTGGAAATCGTAGAATCGGCAGTGATTTCGTGCGCAGGAGCCTTGTAGCTGAACACACAGCGGAAATCCAAACCATCCCAGTCCATGGTCGCATTCGTCAGCGTCAGCGTGACGGTGGAATGCTTACGCATGGTAGAGATACCGGACTCGCGCAAATCGTTCAGGGGGTTCCAGAAAGCAGCAGGCCAGAAGGTGCGAGTACCAATCTTGGTTGCATCGATGTCAGAAACCTTGGTAGTGACAGTAAAGGAATCAGCCGGGAACAAATCCGGGTCACTGCCGACCTCGACCCAGGTGTTATTCTCATCGCGGTACTGGACCGTGTAGGTGACACCCTCATTGACACCCTTCCAGTAGTTGAGGTCAAAGTCGAAAGTCGTGGTTTCGCCGACAGGGATACGCTTATCGAAAGCCTGCTCAATGTACATAGGACGAAGTGCAGACTCGCAGTAACCGTTCTTGCCGTCCTCAGCCTTATCGAGGCTCGTATACTGCTTACCAGCGACTGTAAACTCGCACTTGAACTGAATCTTCTCGTTGCAGTAGTCGAGGGTCGTGTAGGTCACGGTGCTCTCGGTGTACGGGATATCAGCGTTGGTAGCAGCCGCCGTAAAGGTGGTCTTGTTGATTTTGCCCTTGACGACACCGTCATAGGTGGTGAAGGAAGTGCCGGGACCGCCAATCTCGAACCACTGGCTCATCTTGCCGCTCTCGGTGATGGCACGGTAGTACCACTTCACATTAGAGTCGGGAACCGTCTGGTCGTAGAACAGCTTACTGCCGACTGTCTTGTTGACAGGACCTTCCCAGTCTTTGTAATCGTCAATCGGGTCTGCGGTGGGTTTGAGGAGTTCCAGAGGATGAGTCTCGCAGTCATTCCAGAAATGATTCGGAACATCCACGACAATCATACCGTACTCAACCACGCTATGACCACTGGGGTCGATGACCTCAGCACGCTGCATACCGGTACAGGGTACATTGGAGATAACATACTTGCTATCACCGTTGACAACACAGTCGTAGTCAGTGCCATCTGTCGCATGGACGATAACGCGGTAGCCGGTGTAATCAGAAACACCATCATCCGGGAGCAGAGCATTCAAATCGCCAACAACACGGGCAACACCAGTGATACGGACATTGGGCTGGTTGTCGAGTTTCAGAACGGGCAGAGCGCCGACAGTTTTATCGCTGCCGAGGTTCCAGCCGTTGTTGCTGCCTGTAGTGAACATGCCGTAGGTGTTGCCGGTGTTATCGAACAGCGGCTTGCCGTTACTGGCAAGGTTCACATGGTAAGCATCGGAGTTCCAGTGACCGGAGAAGTTCTTGATAGGCTCCCAGCCTTCCGGCAGAGTCAGGTCGTCAACAACCTGATAGCAGCCGTTCAGAGGATACCAGAAAGAACCACCAGCCTGCAGAGCAGACAGAACCTGCATGTAGTTGACAGAACTCACGCGAATAACGAAGTGGCTGTCTTCCTGACTGTTCTGATTTGCTGCACAAATCTCGCACTGCTTGCGCTGAGAGATGTACATGACAGTGTTGGCAAACAGAGCAGATTCACCCTGCGTAGCGGAGTTCTCGGGCAAGTGACCAATCTGGTTCATCAGGAAGTTGCCGGTGCCGGAGAGGTAGAAGTTGCTGGTGCCGTACCAAGAACGACCCGTTGCAGGGTCGGTAATGGTCTTGGTGGTGGGGTACGGGTTATAACCGAACTCTGCACCGGTGACATTACCGCCTGCGTAATCGACCCAGATAGGACCGAACGCAACCTGAGAGTTGGAGTGAGTACGAGATGCACCGAAATTAGACGAAATATCGTACGGGAAGTTCGTGGGGTCACGATACTTGACTGTGGACTGTGCCTGAGAGTTGGAATAAGGCTTCAGACGAACACTCAGCTGGTCGCTGCCGTACATGATGCCAGCTTTACCGTAGGAGCTGTGGCTACCACCAGTAGACAGAATCATGGAGATAGCATCGGTCGGCAGGACAGTGCCGGAATCGATGTTACCGCCGTTAGCGCCCATCAGAGCGTTCATGTTCCAGTGACCGTTGTCAATGTTAGGAACAGAGTTCAGGACATAGTAGCGGGTAGACCCATCATTCTTATCGGGACCGAAACGACCACCCTCGTAGTAATCACGAGAACCGGGGTCGGTATAACCAGCAATGTGGGCATCATACCAAGAACCGGCATAGGCGTACATGGTATCGTGACCGACACACATGCCGTAGCCCTGGCTCAGGAAACCCTTGATGGCGTAGTAGGCTTTGCCGGAAAGGTCTGGCTCCTGCTGTACGCAAACACCCCAGCCGATAGAGTCGATGCGGTAGTTGCCCTCGGCGTCAATCATGTACATCTCAGGGTTGGCGTTAAACTGCTCAACCTGTACTGACAATACGGTGATATGCTGGCTCAAAGTTTCACCGTTGGGTCCTCTAAGCCAACCGTTGCTGGATACAGAGGGATGCGACAGGAACTTCGCATACATATGACCTGCGTCTGAAACCCAAGGGTTCAAGAAGACAACAGCGTCTTTGTACTTTGTACCAGAAGCACCCGTGCCGTAGTTGTTTTTATCGGCATCGCGGATAACAGCAGTATACGCAGGAACTTCAACAGCAGTACCGGTGACGGTCCAAGCGTTATTGCTGTTATGAGGACGGAAATAGACGGTCTGACCATACCATTCGGAGTTGACTTCGAGCATATTGCCATCCGTCAGCGGGAACCCCATGTACTGACGAGTTGCACCAGTGGGAAAGCCGTTATCGTCCAGAACATTAGCGGTTCCGACCTTTGAACCACTCCAAACACCGCCAATCTGAGTCCAGTAACGGTCTGCGGTGGCCTTGTCAAACTTACCGGCATTGAACCACTCGGTAACTTGGTCGTACATGTTCTTAGTGATGTACTCGTAGTTGCCGTTAAGACCCGTAATCCACTGGTTATCAGAGGACAGCGCAGGACCATTCCCGCCAGCGCGGGGAGCAAAGGAGCGTGCCAGCATAGCAAAGGTGGCGGGGGCATTATCCCCATCCGCTGTCTCTGCAGTGGCAATGTCAGTAGAAACAACCTTAAACTGGACAGTGGACAGGATGATATCGCCCGCCTTATCCTCATCGGTCAATTCGTTACCAAGTTCCTCCAAAGCCTTGAAGTTGGCTTCCTTGTAAGTCTCGTCGGTGACAGTAATCAGGCAGCGATAGCTTGCAGTGAGGTCATCCTCCGTAACTTCAAAGGTGTAAGTGGGCTCGGTAGCACCCTCGATATTCTGCCAATCAGTAGTCAAAGCGGCAGTGCTTTCGTCTGAAAACTCCCACTTGCCGTCATCGTTGAGATGTGCGGTGTAGGTGCTCTCTCCGTTAGAAGCATAGACTTCAACGGTGCCGTCTTCGGCATTGGCAGCGGTGATGGTGTATCCATCCAGAACGAAGTTTGGCGTATGCCAGGCAACTCGGACATCGCTGGAATCAGCACCAATTTCATCGAGAGCATCCACAATAGCATAGTACATCTCGCAACCCTGCCAAACAAAGTCAGGTGAATTCGCGAGTGTCTTTGCCTCAGTGGAGTCTTCCCAGACGAAATCGTACCAAGTAGGCTCGTCCTCTTCATACGGATAGATGGCATAGGATTCTTCAGAAGCAAAAGCTTGCTTCTTCTGCCACTGGTAGGTTACAGAGACATCATCACGGTTCAGCAGGGCATCCAGAGTAACTGTATCCCCTACCTCTGCCGAAATCTTATCGCCGTAATCAGGTGTTACAGCCTGAATGCCGATGAACGGCTCAGCTGTTTCCGGTGTGGCAATGACATCCTCGGAGGTATCGGACTCCGTATAGACGACATCTTCCGAATTTGCCGTATCATCCTTGACCGTGTCGGCCGTGGAATCATGCGTCAAATCCACTACATCAGTCACAGTCTGAGAGGGCTCAGGGCTTTCGACCGGCGTATCTTCGGATTCGGAATTTGAAGTGTCGGTCTTGTCAACGGATTCAACCGCATCCACTTCATCATCCGAAACCGGGGCCTCAGTTACTTCGTCGGACACAGTAGTGTTATCTTTGAATTCGTCCGCGAACGCTACGGTATTAACCGCGAACATAGAAAGCAGCATACTGGCCGCCAATGCAACAGAGGTCACTTTTTGTGCAATTTTGTGCATAATGCGTGTGTCCTTTCTGTACAGTGAGCGAATCAGCGTAAAACTTTGGCGTGGTCCTACGCAAAAATCGTCCCTGCACGATTACTTTTGCTTCCGTACATTTCCATTCTATGCAGTTCGCACATTTTCGCAACTAGGCAAAACTTATTTTTTATCGCAAAGAAAAAGTGCCAGTTACGCAGCGGTAAAAGGCACTTCATACAAATATTTTGGTTGAATTTTGTCGGGTATGCACAAGGAATAATATATGAATTCCGCAGACGGTTTTTGTGAGATGTGACTGTCGAAAATGTCGCCGTTTCTTGTAAAGTCGTAATTCGTTTTGTGTAAAGCGGAAATTCATTCTGTGCAAAGCAAAAAGTTGCTTTGTGTAAAGAGCGCCATAATGTAAAAATACAAATTCATGGTATAATATATGTGTAGCACAAAGGCTATGTTGAAACCGTGTCCTTCTTTTTGGGTGGCAAGATATAAAAAATCATTTTTCCATCTTTTGCTTCCCATGCTCTCACGGTTTTCCATTCGTATGCGAGGAATTGGTCATAGTCCTTATTGTCATCGACCGTATAGGTTTTGTCGTGAACACGGTCTACAAGCACTTCCCCTGTTTTGATATTCACAATAGCAAAATCAGTATAGGGGTTTGTGCAGCAACCATTTCCCATCAAATCATGTATTGTAATCACATTTATCACCTCAAATCACAAAAGGAGTTGTAAACCTATGGCAAAGTATACCGAAGCATACAATGACATTACTAACAGAAACATTGACATTATGCATGTGCGCAAAGAATGTGCTGTTGACCCTGCAGCTTACGAGCGCAATTATCGAGGTCATCTATTCTGTCCCGGCTGTGGTGTTGTTCCTCTTACCCTTGTTCATGATGAAGGGCGTTTGTACTTTCGTGGACATCCAAACGCAGTACATCCTGTTGGGTGCATTTTTGTGTTGGATGAGCACATTGTCAAAGATATTAGTAGGCTTCGCGGAGAAGACGAAGACCACGCTTTAGCTCAGCGAGATTTCTTGTTCCGACTTACATTTGTCACCCCTCTTCTCAATGCAAATCGGCAGCCTGCAAACGGCAATGGGAACAGGAATGATGCTCATGTAGAGCATCAACATCAAGTGCGCCAAAACCGTCTCCCGCAATGTCGTCTTGAGGAATTGCCGTATCGGATTGAGTCCAACAAATTGCCGGAAGGCGTATGCATTTATTACGGGGTTGTAAATTGCCAGTTGGTGTCCAATGTTACGAATGAGCGGTACAAAGATAAGAAAGAAGCCGTAAATGTGCTTCTCTTGAAAGAATGCGGTACAAGAGATACTCTCATGGCATTGACTTTGTCCGACGCGATTTGGGAGCACTTCGATACCAACACCAAAAATGCCCTTCAGGATTCAACAGTGCCAATACATATAGCTTTTTTGGCATTATCCAAAAACTTTAGCACATCCCTATTTAGTTCTCCGTACACTTGCTATTTGCGTTCATCTACTTATTTGATTGCTCGTGCGGATTAGTCCACACCAGAACGACAAGAACAGTTGTTTCGTCTCTAACATACCAGTCGCTTATGTAGTATTTACTCAACATATCCTCTGGAACATCTTTTACTGCTCCCTCAAATACTGTTTTTACTGATAGCACGTAGTCTTCCATTATTTCGATTTGCTGTGCCTTCTGGTCCTTTGTCTGCTCTAAAAGGTCTTTAAGTCTTATTGGCTTCAATGTCATCACCGCCTTTCACTCTTCTGAGCAGGCTCATCTGAAAAGGTTGGTCTGCTTTTTTGCTTTGTTGGTGCAATATAGAACACCACTTTCCCTTCAGCTATAAGCCACTTTTTAACTGCCCAGTGTTTGTATTGTTCGAATTGATAGTATTCTTCCCATTCTTCTTTGTTGCTTTTCTCGTATGCTTTATCGTATACTCTGTCTACCAATATTTTTCCCGTCGCGGCATCAATGAGTTGGTAGTCAAAGTAGATGTCTGTTCTGCAGCTTATAATAGTCTCCAGCTTCAATTCTACCGCCTCCTCATTTCACATAGAGTACGATTTCATCGACATCTGATGTTGTCCATTCCGTCACTTTCTCATCTGCATAGCGTTCCGGAACATCCTTCGGCTTACCACAAAAGACTTCTTCGTCGAAGTAACCATCAGCGGAATCTGATTTAAAACGGGCGATGTGAACTGTTTGCTCTTTGTCTTCAGCAAGTGCAAGGAACGATTTTACTGTTGGCTTCATGGATTCACCTTCTTTTTTTTGGGCGGCAGAATATAGAATATCATTTTCCCATCTTTTGTTTCCCACGCTCGAACCTGCTTGCGTGCATAAGGTAAGAACTTTGCGTAATCATCAACATCATCAACCGTGTATGTCCTATCGTGGACGCGGTCAACAAGCACTTCACCTGTTTCTATGTTGACGATTGCATAGTCAGTGTATGGGTCAATGCAACAAAAATTGTCCAATAAGTCATGTAAAGTAATCATAATAATCACCTCAAATCACAAAGGAGTTGTTAGTCTATGCCAAAGTACACAGAGGCTTTTTTCAACATCACACACAAACCGGTCACAATCATGCAGATACGCAACGAGTACAATCTCGACCATACGGTTTATGAAAGGCGGTACAAGGGACACATATTTTGCCCATACTGTAAAGCTGTTCCACTGACAGTTGTCCACACGAACGGTCTCCTTTATTATCGCGGACACCCACACGAAGAACACGGCGAAGGATGCATGTACACATTGAAAGAAATTGTAATCAAAGATGTCGAGAAAATTGGAGGCGATATTGAGAAGCAAGCTGTTTCTCAACTCGACATGCTTTTGCGTTCGATGGTTGATAACAATCAAAAACCGGATACCACAAAAACCGGGAACTCCGGACAAGATTGTAGAGACATTCCTGTTGTGCATCGGCAACAAACATTGCAAAAACGCCTTCCCCAATGCCGTCTTGAACTTTTGCCAGAGTTGTTAGCCGCAAACAAAGCGCCTCGAGAAGTCAATATTTATTATGGCAGAGTGCTTTGCGAAGTTGTTAGCGACAAAACCCCTTATAAAGGAGCTGATGTAAAGGTGTTAGTCGTAAAAGATATAGTAACAAAGAAAGTCATCATGGGGCTTACAATGTCCTTAGCTGTTTGGAGTCATTTTACAACTGACACGCAAGCATTGCTGCAAGCTGCACAGCAACCTCTTCATATTGCGTTTCTTGGCAGTCCATCATCTTTGCAAACCCAAAAACTAAAATTATCCCATATGTGCTATCTTAGAAGGTCTACATTCTTGCAAATCCTGGAGGGGTGGATTGCTTGATACAATTAAGCGCGTACCATCTGTTTCCACCTGCCAATTTGATATGATACGTTCTCCGAGTGCTTCATCCACATCTTTAACAACACCTTCAAATAGAGGAGCATCAAACCAAAGACCTTCATCAATGACAATTCTCTGCGTGGCAGGGTCCTTGGCTGTGCGCAGGAGTTCTTTCAGCTTTATCGGTTTCAATTCCGTCACTGCTCCTTTCTCTTTTCATTGTATTCAACTCGCACATTCTGGCAAACGAAAAAGCTGGGAATCTCGCAGATAACAAGTGAAATAGCATTCCGTAAACAAGAAAACTCGTGGCAGAGGGACGCAGTATCCCAGCGCTACGAGTTCTCTTATTTTTTGATGGCTGTGTTGGTAGGAGTTACTGCACCGATATGTTCGTGACATTAACGCCGCATCCTACCAAGCTAAGCGCAATAGCCGTAATCACGATAACTGCCAGTGCGAATCTCTTTTTCATTTGCTAACTCCCACCTTATTATAATAATAGACACTGCTTTTCAAAAAACAAACTCGTAGAAGAGTGTTTCTTCTACGAGTTGCCGGTTGCTTATAATTTACTATTTTTCAAAAAGTCATTGGCAAAGGATGCCCACATCTTCCGGAGGGCAACTCTTATCAGCCTCACCGGGAATCACTGTGCCCCACCAGTCGGTGCTGGAGTCTCCACCGCTCGGCTGAGACGGCTCCGGATTACTCGGCTGCGCAGGCTCAGGGTTACTGGGCTGTGCCGGTGCCGGGTCAGGCTGTGCAGGAGCCGGAGCAGCAGGCTCAGGATTGCTGGGCTGTACCGGCGTGGTGGGAGCGGACGGCGTAACCGGCGTAACAGGTGCCGGATTAGTCGGCGTCATGGCAGCAGCACTGTCGCTGGAACCGCTGCTTTTATAAGTCTTGTTGCT
>OLQW01000859.1_pt1 | contig 16057 bp, 17 predicted proteins | sample 1672901 | NCBI WGS metagenome assembly OLQW01 (sample SAMEA3136735, study PRJEB25190) | human gut metagenome | reverse complement strand
TCTCTATCTCGAAGCGGATGAATCCGTTCTCGGCGTAATATTTATTGCGCATGTCAGTCTGCATGTAAGACATCCTGCACGGTTGCCAATCAAAAATGCGAGCACTAATCGAATGTGCCAATTGAAGACATGCAAAATCCGCATCCTCAACAGGGTGCGGATTTGTCTCTAGGGCACTTCTAAAAATCTATGAGGCAGCTTCCAACTTCTTCTGGATTTTTAGAAGTGCCCTCTATGAATTCCATCAGAAAATGAAAGGTGAAAGTCATGATACATAAATATAAACTGGCTGGCTATAATGTCGTGTTGGATGTGTTCAGCGGCGGCGTGCATCTTGTGGACGAGCTGACCTACGATATGCTGGACAATGTTGCACCGCCTCTGGCAGAGGAATGTCCCCCGGAAGTTGTGGAAAAGCTGTCCCGCTTTTATGACAAAGAAGAGATTTTGAGTTGCTATGCAGAAGTCTTGGAAGCTTATCGGGAAAAGATTCTGTTTTCCGAAGATGACTATGAAAAGTATGCCAATTATGCGGTCGCTTCTCCGGTAAAGGCCATGTGTCTGTTGATTGCCATGGACTGTAATTTGCGCTGTGAGTACTGCTTTGCTTCAACAGGAGATTACGGTGCAGGCAGAAAGCTGATGACGGTAGAAACTGGAAAGAAGGCAATTGATTTCCTGTTGGAAAAGTCCGGAAACCGGGAAAACCTGGAAGTAGACTTCTTTGGCGGAGAACCGCTGATGAATTTTGAAGCGGTTAAGCAGATTGTAGACTATGCTCGCAGCAAGGAACAGGAATACCATAAGAACTTCCGCTTTACCATTACCACAAACGGCATGCTGCTGAATCAGGATAACATCGATTATATCAACCGGGAAATGTCCAACGTGGTATTGTCCATTGACGGCAGAAAAGAAGTCAATGATCGTACCAGAAAGCGGGTAGACGGCAAGGGCAGTTACGATCGTATTGTACCAAAGTATCAGGAACTGGTGCAGCAGCGTGGGGACAAGGAATATTATGTGCGTGGCACCTATACCAAGTACAACCTGGACTTTACCAATGATGTATTCAGCTTGCTGGATGCAGGGTTCGACCAGATCTCGGTAGAACCGGTTATGGCAGATCCTAGCCAGCCGTATGCGCTGACTGAAAAGGACTTGCCGGTGATTTTCCGGGAATACGAACGCCTGATGGAACAAATTTTGGAATATGAAAAAACCGGCAAGAAGTTTAACTTCTTCCACTTTATGCTGGATCTGGATCAGGGGCCATGTGCCATTAAGCGGCTGCGTGGCTGTGGTTGCGGCAATGAATATGTTGCGATTACACCGGACGGAGATATTTATCCCTGTCATCAGTTTGTCGGCATCGAAGAATATAAGATGGGCAATCTGGATCAGAAGCAATTTAACTTGGAAATGAAGGCAGACTTTGCCCGGACGCATATTTACAGCAAGCCGGACTGCAAGGAATGTTGGGCACGCTTTTATTGCAGCGGAGGCTGCAACGCCAACAACTATCAGTATGCCGGAGATGTGCATAAGGCACATAAACTCTCCTGCGAGATTGAGAAAAAGCGCCTGGAATGTGCCATTGTACTGAAAGCCATTCGCATGGAACAGGCACAGGCAAAAGCCGAGGCAGAAGCTGCGGAACAGGCAGAATAAAACCAAACAAAGTCAAATAAAAAGCAGATTCCAATCTTTGAAAATTGGAATCTGCTTTTTTGTTGCTGAAAATGGGATTACTTGCTTTCGGCACCAATCTGAATGGCTTTCATATTGGCTTCAATCAGATGCGCACGTTTTGGTGGAATGCACTTTTCCATTGCCTTTTGTACGGTCTCCATGGAGAAGAGTCCCGTATCTGCCAGCATTTTGCCCAGCAGAACCATATTGGCAGCGCCGTTTAAACCTGCCTGCGTTGCCAGGTCAGTTGCAGGCAGTGCAACTGCTGTGATATCTGTTCGCTCACAGGTTTCGTCTACGACGGAGTTATCCAGGTAGACACTGCCGCCAGGCTGTACAGCATCAATAAACTTTACAAAGGACGGGCCATTCATGGCAATTAAGTAATTCGGTGTAGTAACCAGCGGAGAGCCGATCAGTTCATCGGAAATACAGACGGAACAGTTTGCCGTACCGCCACGCATTTCAGGACCATAGGACGGCAGCCAGGAAACTTCCTTTCCATCCATCAGACCGCAGTATGCCAGAATCTTGCCGGCAAACAGAATTCCCTGTCCGCCGAATCCGGCTAAAATAATTTCTGTTGTCATATTACTTTGCCGCCTCCTCTGCTGTGACATCCTTATAAACGCCGAGCGGATAATATGGAATCATCTTATCCTTTACAAACTGCATGGATTCTGCCGGAGAAAGTCCCCAGTTGGTGGGGCAGGTAGAGAGCACTTCGATGATGGAAAGACCACGCTTTGCCTTTTCATTTTCGAACGCCTTGCGGATGGCTTTTTTTGCCTCCCGGATATGCGGAACAGAGTCAATGGCAACACGCTGTGCCAGTGCTGTACCGCTGAGGGTTGCCATCATCTCGCAGATGCGGATGGGGTAACCAGCAGTTTCTGTATTCCGGCCGAATGGAGTTGTTTGGGTAACCTGTCCCGGCAGGGTAGTCGGTGCCATCTGACCGCCGGTCATGCCATACGTGGTGTTGTTGATAAAGATTACTACGATATTTTCGCCTCTGGTTCCAACGTGAACCGTTTCAGCGGTACCGATTGCAGCCAGGTCGCCATCTCCCTGATAGGAGAAAACAAACTTGTCCGGGTTGGTACGTTTTACACCGGTTGCAACAGCCGGTGCACGGCCATGCGGTGCTTCGATGACATCGCATCCAAAATAGTTATAGGACATAACCGAGCAGCCAACCGGAACTACGCCGATGGTATCTCCTTCAATGCCCATTTCGTCCATTACTTCACAAACCAGACGGTGCACAATGCCGTGTCCGCAGCCCGGGCAAAAGTGCGTCGGTACGTCCAACAGTGCATGGGGTCTTTGAAAAACTGCTGCCATTATGCTTCTCCTCCCATTAACTTTTTGATTTCTGCCAATACTTCTGCCGGAGTCGGGATGACACCGCCGGTTCTGCCAAAGAAAGCAACCGGACGAGAGCAATTGATTGCCAGACGAACATCGTCAATCATCTGTCCCATGGACATTTCCACGCAGAGCAGCTGGCTGGCGTGGGCAATGGCCTGATTCAGTTCCTTCTTCGGGAACGGCCACAGCGTCTTCGGACGGAACAGACCGACCTTCAAACCTTGTTTTCGAGCTGTCATAACTGCGGATTTTGCAACACGGGCAGAAGCACCATATGCAGTAACCACCAGCTCTGCATCGTCACATTGATACAGTTCAGCATCTGTTTCGTGTTCTTCAATGATGGCATAGCGCTCGAACCGCTCCTTGACGTTCTTTTCCAGCAGCGGAGCATCTAAGTACAGAGAGTTGATGATGTGATGCGGACGCTTATTGCCGTGTCCGCAGGCAGCCCAGTCGGACTTGTCCGGAAGGGTTTCTCTTGCCGGCGGGAAGGTAACCGGTTCCATCATCTGACCGAGCAGACCGTCTGCCAGGATCATAGCTGGAATGCGGTATTCATCGGCCTTGTCAAATGCCTTCATGACAGTATCTACCATTTCCTGAACGGAACAGGGTGCGAATACCAGAATATGGAAGTCGCCGTGTCCCATTGCATGGGTTGCCTGATAGTAGTCGGACTGTGCCGGCTGAATGGAACCCAGTCCAGGGCCGCCGCGCTGTACGTTGATGATAACAGCCGGCAGATCAGAGCCAGCCATATAGGAAATACCCTCTGCCTTCAGAGAAACTCCAGGAGAGGAAGAGGAGGTCATTGCACGCACGCCAGTGGAGGCTGCGCCCAGTACCATGTTTACAGCGGCGATTTCTGATTCTGCCTGTAAAAAGACACCGCCGGCTTTTTCCATCCGTTTTGCCATGTAAGCAGCAAGTTCTGTCTGCGGTGTAATGGGGTATCCAAAGAAGCATTTACAGCCTGCACGGATTGCCGCTTCTGCCAATGCTTCGTTGCCTTTCATAAGACTTCTTTCCACGGTTTGAACCTTCTTTCTATTTTTCAACTAATATTGCACAATCCGGGCATATCATAGCGCACATTGCACAGCTGATGCATGCGTTCTGATCGGTGCAGATTGCAGTAAAATAACCCTTTGCGTTTCGTTTTTCTTTTTGCAGTGCGACAATCTGTTTGGGACAGACCGTGGTACAAAGACCGCATCCCTTGCAGCGTTCAAAAATAACCTGCATTTTTTCCATATCATTTCCCTCCTTCCAATGACAGCGATTTTCCGATGTGGACAGCTGCTTACTCTGGATCCTGATCCCAGATGGCTTTCACATAAACGGAAACCGGAAGACCGTTTGGAACCTGAACGGCCAAATGCTCTGGATAAGTGGTGTAAACCAGTGGTATGCCGGCAACAGCAGCGATTTGCTCGCCGTACGAAACCGATTGTTCAATCAATTTTGCAGTTGTTTCCCGTCCCAGGTTGGAATTGTTGACAATTCCAGTATGCCGCATCCGGGAAACGGCTTCGATTTCCTGCATCAGTTCCAATGCCTCCTGCGGCTGTTCCGTTAGATAGCGGTAGCGGTTGACCACATACAACATGTCCATATCTGCCTGATAAGCCGAAAGGGCATCTGCATAGCGTCCCAGACCGATTGCACCGGCATCATCGCCGCCTACATCAATGATCAGATAGCCTGGTTCATATGCCATTCGTTCAACATCAAAAGAAATGGCTGGAATATCCAGACTGGTGTTGGCATACATAGAGGCTGCAAGTGTGATGCCATTTTTTTCGAACAGATCTTGAAAATCTGCTGTTCGGAAGTATGGATTCACGATATCAAAATCAACAATGGTGACCTTTTCCTGCTGCTTTGCCAATTGCATGGCAAGGTTCACGGAGAGGTTCGTTTTCCCGGATCCGTAGTGACCGGTAATAATTGTAATTTTTTTCATAGCAACTCCTTTTGCGCACTTGTTTTTCTGACTTTTGTGCCATGCTGTTAGCTGCACAAGCATTCGATTCAAGCCGATTGAATCGGATTGCGCCAGTCTCACTGTATGCGTGGTGCATCTTTTATTATACCACAGGATTCACGGAAATGCAACAAAAAAGAATTGGATTTTTCTACAGTTCCTCCGGGTAATACATGCCCCAGTCCTGTCGAATTTTTGTCATGAGTGCCATGACATCTTTTGTATAATGGAGATATATATTGTCCGCTTCACCGGAGACTGCACGTTCCATGTCTTCCACTTCGTAGCGCAGGGCTTCCTTGGTATCGCCGGCGGTGATGGTTTCCTGATGTCCGTCTGCGTTGTAGGTAATGACTGCCGCTTCTCCACGTGGATAGTTGAAGAGCTCTACATAGCCTTTCTCAAAGGAAATGGTGCCGCGTTTCGGCTGCTTGGCATGCAGGGAAAGCAGCACCGTTGCCAGTTCTTCCTCCGCATTTTTCAGCAGAATGCCAGCGCTTTCATCGACACCGGTTGGTGCATACTTTACCTGAGACAGCACTTCTGTCGGCTGAGAGGAGAAGAACCACCGTACAAAGGATAGGGCATAGACCCCAATGTCCAGCATGGCACCGCCGGCAAGTTCCCGGCTGAAAAAACGGTTGGACATATCATATACCTTGTCGCTGCCAAAGTTCATCTGCACCAGACGAAGTTTCCCTAGGGTGCCGGCATCCATGATTTCCCGAAGTTTTCGATAGATGGGCATATGATAAATGGTCATGGCTTCTGCCAGTACCACATGATGCTGTTCTGCAAGGGCAATCGCTTCCTCCAGTTCCGCACTGTTTAGCGTAATGGATTTCTCACAGAGGACATGTTTTCCGGCAGCAAGTGCCTGCCGAAGAAAGCGAATGTGCGTATTATGCGGGGTAGAAATATAGATAATCTCTACATTGGGATCGGTAAATACATCTTCGATTTGATCGTATACGTTTGGAATGCCGTACTGTGCAGCAAATGCAGCTGCTTTGTCATGGGTACGATTTGCCACTGCATACAATGTTTGACCGCGTTCTGCCATGGCTTGTGCCAGTTCATGGGCAATGACCCCACAGCCCAGTGTTGCCCAGCGATATGGTTTCATAAGAAGTCCCTCTTTTCTAGAATCAATCACAGGGCATGCGCCCAGCATCTTCATTATACCCAATGTTGCAGCAGATGTCAAATTCGAAAGGATTCGCTGTCTTTTCGGGAAAAAGAGTTGACACCCTTCTCCTTTTCTGCTAAGATTAGGAATATACCAAGGAAAGAAGGTGGATCATGCGTCCCCGTTCGATTAGCTATCGGGTTGCCCTGGGTGGAATCATTGCATCGCTTTGCCTGCTGGCAATGTTTCTAACGGGTGTCATTCCTATTTTTTATATTTTGCTGCCGATGATAGCCGGCTTGCTGCTCAGCATTATGGTGACGGAAACCGGTACACGCTGGGCGCTGCTGACCTATCTTTCAGTCGGTGTGCTGTCTCTTTTTATGACGCCCAATAAGGATGCGGCAATGATTTTTCTGCTCTTCTTTGGCCACTATCCCATTGTGGTTCCTTTTTTACAAAAAATTCGATTGCCTTTTCTTCGCATTTTGCTGAAACTGCTTCTTTTTAATGGCTGTATGCTAGCGTATTTTGGCATCATGGTCTATGTGCTGGGCATTCATGATTTGCTGGAACAAATGGGAGAGTTTGGGCGTTATGGTGCATGGATGTTATTGGGAACCGCAAACATGATGTTTCTCTGCTATGATTATACCATGAAGAATAGCACCGTTTTATATGAGCGGTACTTAAAGCCGAAAATTTATCCCAAACAATAGGTATGTGCCGATACTTTTTGCGCATACTGCTAGCAGGAGGGATGCAGCATGCATACCATTGCATTATTTGATGTAAAATCATACGACCGAATTTGGTTTGATCAGCTGAATCAGCACTATCAAATCAAATATTTTGAGCCGAAATTAACCATGGATACGGTTTCTTTGGCTGCCGGCTGTCAGGCCGTGGTGCCGTTTGTCAACGATACCCTGGATGCAGCCGTAATCGATGCGCTCTGCCGACAAAACGTAGCGGTGATTGCCCTGCGGTGTGCAGGATTCAATCATGTAGACCGAGCCGCAGCAAAGGGGAGAATTCCCGTGCTGCGGGTTCCAGGATATTCCCCGTATGCAGTTGCAGAACATACGATGGGACTGCTGCTGGCACTGAACCGAAAGATTCACAAGGCATATTTCCGTACCAGAGACTTCAATTTTTCTTTGAATGGATTGATTGGATTTGATCTGCATGGAAAGACGGTGGGGGTAATTGGAACCGGGAAAATCGGGCAGGTATTTGCAAGAATCTGTAAGGGGTTTGGCATGCAGGTGCTGACCTATGACCCTTATCCGATCGAAGATCCTGCTTTTGAATCGGTTTCGCTGGAAGAATTGTTTCGGCGCAGCGATGTGATTTCGCTGCACTGTCCGCTGACGGAACAGACCCGGCATTTGATTTGCAGGGAAACCATTGCCCAGATGAAGGATGGCGTTTACCTGCTCAACACGTCGCGGGGTATGCTGATTGAAAGTCAGGCGCTGCTGGACGCACTCCAGCAAAAGAAGATTGCCGGAGCCGGATTGGATGTCTATGAAGAGGAGACAGACTGCTTTTTTGAAGACTGCTCTGAGCAATTGCAGCGGGATACAGTGTTATCTTTGCTGCTTTCTATGCCGAATGTGATTCTGACATCCCATCAGGCATTTCTCACGACGGAGGCGCTGCGGAATATTGCAGAAGTGACCTTCCAAAATTTAGATGCTTTTTTTGCCGGTGCACCGCTTCAGAATCAGATTCCAGAAGGTTAAAACCTGTATCAATAGGAATTGCTGGTTGTGGACGGAAACCAGGGCGCCTTGCCCTGGACTGCACCGGTTTCGTTTGAAAAGGAGAGTTATAAGATGAAATTACCCAAACAAGTTGCTGATCAAATAGAAGCCAATCAGTCGGAAATGCTGGAAACACTGCGCACGCTGATTGCATTTCCAAGCATTGCAACGGCGGAGCCGGAAGACGGCTATCCATTCGGAAAGCCTTGCGCCGATGCACTGCGGTTTATGCTGCAAAAAGCGGAGCAGATGGGATTTTCTGCTCAGAATTTTGATGATTACATAGGTTCTGTGGATTGGATGCCAGAAGCTCAGCAGCAGCCGGAACTGGGCATCCTTTGCCATTTGGATGTGGTGCCGGTGCTGGCAGAAAATTGGTCTTCTGACCCATTTGTCATGGAGGAACGGGACGGCTGTTTATTCGGCAGAGGCTGCATCGATGATAAAGGGCCTGCCGTTGCTGTCTTGTATGCGATGAAAGCCATTCGGGATGCAGGGGTTCCGCTTCAGAAAAATGTACGCTTTATCATGGGCTGCAATGAAGAAAACGGCTCTTCCGATCTGGAGTATTATCAGGCACATGCAGCAATGCCGCCGCATGTCTTTACACCGGACGGCAACTATCCTTTGATTTCCATTGAGAAGGGAATGCTGCGCCTGCAAATTCAGAAGCAAATCAACGATCCGATTTGCTTCATGCAGGCTGGAACAGCGCCCAATGCCGTTCCGGCTGTGGCAGAGGCACAGCTTACAATTGCACCGCAGGTACCGGCAGAGCAGGCACATTTGACGGTACAGGGCAATACCTGGCAGTATACCGGACTGGCAGCGCATGCTTCCACACCGCAAACAGGGGACAATGCCATTACGGGTTTGTGTACGGCACTGGCACAGGATGCTCGGTTTAGCGACTGTCAGGCTTTGTTGCAGCTTTTCCCGCATGGTGTAACCGATGGCAGCGGATTGGGAATTGCCTGCACCGATGAAACATCGGGTGCATTGACCTGTATTTGCAGTATGTTGACGGTGGAAGATGGCTGTATGACCGGTACGGTAGACATTCGGTTTCCGCTTTGTACTAGCAAGGAAGCGCTGCTGCAACAGCTTCAGGAGCGTTTTGCAGCATATGGCTTTTCCTGCGAAGCACTGCTTGCCAGCGATCCGCATTGTGTGCCGGAATCGGATCCGTTTGTGCAGACGCTGCTGGCAGTATATGAAGCAGAAACTGGGCAGCCAGGGCAGTGCCTTGCCATTGGCGGCGGAACGTATGTGCACGATATTCCAGGCGGCGTGGCATTTGGTGCAGAATTTCCCGGCTGGGATTATCACATGCACGGTGATGATGAATTTATGCCGCTTGCACATCTGATACAGGATGTGCGGATGATTGCGGCTGCCATTCTGGCATTGTGCGCAGAGGAAAAGTAGCTTTTTTAATGTGCGCAGGTTTGCAGAATGACGCCGGCTGCAATGGCAGAGCCAATCACGCCTGCGACATTCGGGCCCATTGCATGCATCAGCAGGAAGTTATTCGGGTTGGCTTCTGCGCCGACCTTCTGGCTGATGCGGGCAGCCATGGGGACTGCCGAAACGCCGGCACTTCCAATCAAAGGATTGATGGTTCCGCCGGATAGTCTGCAGAGCAGTTTTCCAAGCAGGATGCCGCACGCTGGTCCAATGGAGAAAGCGACAGCGCCCAGCAGCATGACCTTTCCGAATTCCCAGTGCAGAATTTTATCTGCTTGTGTGGTGGCACCAACGGAAACGCCTAGAAAAATGGTAATGCTATTCATCAATGCATGCTGTGCGGTTTCAGACAATCGGTCGCAGACACCGCTTTCTTTGAATAAGTTTCCGAGCATCATCATGCCAACCAAAACAGCAGCATCCGGTACCAGAAGGGAAATCACCAGTGTGACCAAAATGGGAAAACAGATTTTTTCCCGTTTGGATACGGTGCGCAGCTGCTGCATAGGAATGGCACGTTCTGCTTTTGTGGTCAGCAATTTCATAATGGGCGGCTGTAGGATGGGCACCAGCGCCATGTATGTATAGGCGGCCAGTGCGATGGTTCCTGTACTGATTCGGTTGGAAGTTCCGGTGAGCAATTGCGACGATACAAAGATGGAAGTAGGGCCGTCTGCACCGCCGATGATGGCAATGGAACCGCTCTCTGCCGGGGAAAATCCAAGCAGTGCTGCTCCGATATACGTGAAGAAAATGCCACCTTGTGCAGCAGCACCCAATAGAAAGCTTTTGGGGTTGGCAATCAGTGGGCCAAAGTCCGTCATAGCACCAATGCCCAAAAAGATCAGCGGCGGAAAAATACCGGCCTTTACGCCAATATATAACAGATCCAGCAGACCGCCCTCGTTCAGAATGCGTTGGTAGGAATACGTATGCGTAACGGGATCTGCCGTCCAGAGCTCTGGATGATAAAGTCCTGCGCCGGGCAGATTGGTTAGAAGCATGCCGAATGCAATGGGAACCAGTAACAGCGGTTCAAATTTTTTGGCAATGGCAAGATAGAGCAAGAAAAATCCCAGAAGCAGCATGACCAGTTCCCGCCAGCTCATGCCAACCAGACCGCTGGACTGCCAGAGGGAAGAAACAGTGTGTAGAATGGTGTGCCAAATGGTACTCATGACGATCTCCTTTCTGGATGGGGGAGAAATGGACGGGTTTGCTCTTGTATGGAAACGGCTGTCCAATTGCTGTGGAATGCAGCAGGTTGCTCTTTGCCGTCTGTCGGCAATGCAGGAGTCTTTGTGGGTTCTGGTTCCAATACGATAGCAAGTGCTGCTCCAATGGCAGCTGCCAGGGCGGTTTCTTCTGCTGCAAAGGAATTGGAATGGGGTGCCTGCTGGATGGGCTGCGGTGCTTCTGTCAAATTGGGCGGATCCATTGTAGTGGGCGGTTTGGCACGGCAAAGTCGGCTGCTGAGAGAAACCAGCCAGATGAGCAGTCCGAGTGTGCCTAACACAACCAAGAGACCGGTCAGCACCAATGCGAGAACATCCGCAGCAGTCTGACCTTGCAGAAGAAGACGGGACATTGAAAAACGCTCCTTTCCAAGAGACGGGAGTGGATAGTTTGGAAACAACGGTTGTTGAATCAATAGGAGGAATACAAACATGAATCATTTACGATCGCTCTTTGCAGCGCCAGCCAGTCTTACCATGCAGGCGACTGGAACAGGGGTAACGGATGCCACACCAGATAAAGTGGTGGATCAGGTTGCCGATGTGGTCAATCAGGAAGTCGATCACGCAACAAATGTACTAAGCAGTATTTTTAAGCCGCTGCAAGCAGCCATTCCGGATTTGATTTTTGCCGGCCTGGTTCTGATCTTTGGGCTTATCATCATCAAATTTCTGCTCAAACTGGCCGGACATGCATTGTCCCGCAGTCGATTAGACGGAATTATGGCGGGCTTTTTAAAGTCGCTGATTAAAATTGTTTTGCATGTGCTGTTGTTTATCATCGTCATGTCCATGCTGCATGTGCCAATGACCTCTATTATTACGGTGCTCGGTTCTGCCGGTGTGGCAGTTGGTCTTGCGCTGAAAGACAGCCTTTCTAACTTGGCAGGCGGATTTATTGTTCTGTTCTCCAAGCCGCTGAAGGAAGGGGACACAGTACAGGTGGAAGGCTGTACCGGAAAGGTAGAATCCATCAGCATTCTGTATACCAAGATCATTACTCCGGATAACACCACGGTCTATATTCCAAACGGTACCGTTTCTTCTTCGAAGATTATCAACTATACCGATAAGGAACTGCGACGGGTCGATTTTGCATTTGGAATTGGATATGAGAATGACATTGAGCAGGCACGGCAAGTGATTTTGCATACTGTTTCGTCGCATCCGCTGGTTTTGTCGGATCCTGCACCAGAGGTACATGTCAATGCCCATTTAGATAGTGCTGTGGAATTAAAGGCTTGGGTATGGGTCAAGAGTGAGCATTACTGGCCGGTTTATTATGCTGTCATGGAGCAAGTGAAACTTGCATTTGATCAGCATGGCATCAGCATTCCGTATCCGCAGTTGGACGTACACCATCCGGATGCTTCTTCTGATCGTTGAAAACAAAGCGGTGGATGTATGGCGTGTCTGCTTTTTTGCTTTGGATGTGTTTAGCATGCGCTGAAAAATGCATTTTATACGGAAACAATTAGTCGAATTTTGTATAAATATAAAATATTTTGTAAAACCTCAACTTTTTTCAAAAAAAGACTTGACAAAAGGGGCTTACATGCGTATAATGTAAGTATCCTTTCTTAAAAATTTTTTCATAAAAATCCCCTTACTAAAAACCGCATCAGTCCCTCTGATGCGGTTTTTACTATTCTGTTGAAAAAAATTGCCATAAGACAGGCAAACCCGGAACGCAAGGTTGCCATTGCGTTCCGGGTTTCTTGTTAGAAGCAGCAAAATGAAATCCATGTCACTTCTCATTTTTTGGTAGGGACAGCATCTCGCAGAATGCTGGCACGATAGGCTGCCGCAGCCTGTTCCTGCTTGTTGTCTCCAAAGGCATAGTATACATGATCTCGAATGGGATCCGGCAGGTACTGCTGTTGTACATAATGGTGGGGGTAGTCATGCGGATAGAGGTAATGCTGCCCACGCACTGTGGTTTCTGCACCGTCAAAATGTTTGTTTTGCAAATGACGGGGAAAGTCCAATGCACCGTAGGTTTGTACATCTTCCATTGCTGCATGCATAGCACGATAGGCGCTGTTGGATTTAGGTGCTGTTGCCAGCAGGACGATGGCTTCTGCCAGCGGAATCTGTGCTTCTGGCAGTCCCAGCTGCAATGCACTGTCCACACATGCCTTGGTGATGGCGATTGCCTGCGGATAGGCAAGTCCGATGTCCTCCGCTGCAATAACCAGCAGCCGCCTGCAAAGGGAGAGCAGATCACCGGCAGTCAGCAGGCGAGCAGCATAGTGCAGCGCTGCATTTTCATCAGAGCCCCGAATGGATTTTTGCAGGGCAGAGAGTAAGTCGTAGTGTTGGTCGTTGTTGCGGTCGTACCGCATGTTGCTGCGCTGCGTCAGTTCTGTTGCCAGTTCCAGTGGAACTGTAATGCCGGACTCCTCTGTTTTACCGGACAGCGCACAGAGCTCTACGGTGTTGAGTGCCTTTCGAACATCTCCACCGCAGCCTCTGGCGATATAGGCGGAAACGCCTTCTTCCAGCTGAATCTTTTGCTGCAATTCTTCCTCCATGCAGTGAAAGCCACGCAAAACGGCACGCTCCAATGCAGCAGGAGAAACCGGACGAAATTCAAAAACAGTGGAACGGCTGATGAGGGCGTTATAAACTGCAAAGTATGGATTTTCCGTGGTGGAAGCAATCAATGTGATTTGTCCGTTTTCGATATATTCCAGCAGGCTCTGCTGCTGTTTTTTATTCAGGTATTGAATTTCATCCAGATACAGCAAAATGCCGTTCAGACTTGAAAAAGTGCCAATTTGTGCGACAACTTCCCGAATGTCTGCTGTAGAGGCAGAGGTACCGTTTAATTTATGTAATGTCATGTCCGTTCGGTCTGCCAGAATGCGGGCAATGGTGGTTTTTCCAACGCCGGACGGCCCATAAAAAATCAAATTGGGAATGCGGCCGGTTTCCAGAATGCGGCGCAGCGGCTTTCCGGGGGCAATTAAGTGTTCTTGTCCCACTACATCATCCAGTGTTTTGGGACGAATCTGGTCTGCAAGTGGAATTGCCATAGCGTGGATGCTCCTTTCTTTTTGTCTTGGATTGGTTTGAATCATCGGCAAGCTATGGCACATTATACCACAAATTTATTTGTTTTGCAATCTTTTCAGTGCTTGGATAATAGATTCTGATAGAGTGTACCAAGCGCAGCATCATAGAGCCGATTGGGTTCCACGTTCTCTGCAATCAGACGGTTTGCAAAGGAAATGGTTTCTTCCAAACTGTCGGAATAGGCTTGCAGGCAGGCATTTTCCCCTGTTCGCATATCTGTCAGAGAAACGCCGTATACAGCCGCTTGTCTAGATTTTTTTGATGCCTGGCAGGCAGTAACCTGATAAATAACCCGGTTCATCCCATATACTTCCATGTAAACAATGGTGTGTGGGTTGGTTTGATTTTGCAAATGCTTCATGTAAAGTCCTCCTGTTGATGCAATAAAATGGTTCTTTCTAAGCATAACATAGTTTTTGGGAAATGGGAATGGGAGAAAACGGCTGCTTTTGTCCCATTCCTGCTGATTTTGTCAGGCGCTTCCAAAATGCAGGATGGATCCTTGCGGAATATGGTGAAACTGCTCAATTCCAGTACGGATATTTGTGCAAAATGACACTAGAAAAAGAAAAAAGATGTTGTTATAATAAAAAGAATAGGGAGTCTGGGGACAACGGAACAACTGGAACTGGATGAAACAGATTCCATCAATTGGAGAAAGGAATTATTATGATGAAAAACAAATGGATTGCGGCATTGACCGCATGCTGCATCGGCGCCGGGGCGTTGCTGAGCAGCAGCCTGCTTTGTACAGCGGCAAATAATCAGAGCACCCACGTAGGTGACAATACTTATACCCTGTCTGTTGTACCGGAGCGAACCAGTGTTTCTGCGGAAGAAGTTGCAGAAGGAAACGTGACCGTTCATACAAAGGTGTATATCAAGGGCAATTCAGACGGCATTTTTACATCTGCATTTTTGCGCTGTAAGACAGACAGCAATCAACTGTATTTCCGGAATCTGACAACACCCAATACCAAAACAGAAACAGAGCAAACATATACCTACAGCGGCGGTACTTTTTCCACCAAGTTTTTGCCGTATTGTTTCGGAAAAGTGAGTGCAAGCGGAAAGTATAGCACCAACTGCTTCCTGCCGTCTGCGGCAGATATTGCCAACGAACCGAAGTTCGGAGCAGATTTGTACAGTGACGGAAAAGGTGGCGTATATTTTACCATTACATACTATACCGGTTATGAAAAAAATGAAGATGGCAGCTATAAGCTGGACAGCAATGGTCGTTACATTCGGACCGGAAAGACAACAGAAACCAAGTACTGTGATGTAACCGTGGACAAGGATGGAACCGGACATTATTCTTTTGATTATCTGGATCAGACCTATTTCAATCAGCTGACTTGTAATGCAACCATTCCGCATTTTGAAGCAAACTTGCCGGAAGGCACCAAAATTCCGGGCACCAATGATACATTGAGCTGGTATGCCGGAGATATTTCAAACGGGGCAAACTTCTTGGGAGAATCGGATGAGTTCCCTTATATGGAAATGGACTTGGTGATTCAGCAGGGAACTTCCAATGGTGTGTATACCATTTCCTTTGATGACTCCTACTGCAAGCTGAATAAAGTGGCAAAGGAATACTATAATTTGGACTATGAACCGGCACAGATTACAGTAGGGGAACCAACGGTTACTGTAACGGAGGCTACACTGCCGTCTTTCCTTTGCTATGCGTCTTCCGATTTGACACCAATCAGTCCGGCAGATTTCTATGCGGATCAGGCAGATACCAAGATTATGGCGACGCTGAGCTATGCAGATGGCACTACAGAAACCAAGGATATCACAGATGTAGTGCGTGGAGATGGCAGCACAGCCAGTGCATTGTATGCGCAACAGTCTGATCCTTATTGCAGTGTAGAGGTTCCGCTGTTCTATGGCAGCCAACCTTTGGTAGATGCAGATGGCAATGCCATTACACAGAAAATTTTAATTGGCAAAAAAGGTGACGTGAATTTTGACGGAGATGTGGGGCTGGAAGATGCAACACTCACATTGACCTACTATTCGGAGCATGCAACCAATAATACTTTCTGGTTCTATGATGACATTGCAAAGGAACCGGAATTGGAAACATTGGCATATTTCCTGGCTGATATTGATACGGGTTCTCAGAACTATGGAGCAGATGGCGGTGTGATCGAATTATCTGATGCAACGCAAATTTTGACTTATTATTCGGAACGGGCAGTTGGTAATCAACCGTACTGGGATGATCTATTAAAGTAAATGACAATTCAAATGCATATACACCGGCAGGTTGGAAGATGATTTTCAATGATGAATTTGATGGTGCATCTCT
>OLQW01000857.1_pt1 | contig 16062 bp, 27 predicted proteins | sample 1672901 | NCBI WGS metagenome assembly OLQW01 (sample SAMEA3136735, study PRJEB25190) | human gut metagenome | reverse complement strand
CATTTAATTTATTTTTAAAAGAAGTGTCGCACTTGGATTGACAATTCATCTTATACAATAAAAAATGAACTAGCACAATGAGTTAATAATATATCATATATAAATACTTTTTAGGAATTTTAGACAATCTACTAGTAAATGAACAAATTAATAAATTAATAGAATGCAATACTTTTTCCGACACAAATAATAAAATAAGTAAATTACTCAATAGTAATAAGAAGTTAATTCATAATCTTAAGTAAAAAAAGAAAAAACTATACTAGAAAATCTATTTATTACTGTTCTAGTGATTTATTCTGAAGAAAATTTCAAAAAAATCTTAAAAAATATTGAAAAACATATTGAATGTATCAACGAACTTAATATAGATATTGCACAAATATATAATAATATTTCTTTTATCATGTATATATTTCATTAAAACATATAGGCTTTTGGGAAGAACGAAAATAGCATATTATTTTATCTCATATAAAATTCTTATTAAAGTCAAATACTAAACAAATCAATCTTTATGATTTCATTACACTACTAAAAGTGTTAATATAAAAGATTTTTAGTTATTTTCAGCAACAATAATATAATTTTTTAGGATTTTGTTTAATTTTCTAGACTTAATAAGATTTTCCTTAAATTTAGTTAGTAATAATAAAGAAATATACATAGCATACTAACCTAAAATCATTTGATAATATTTTTTATATCACTTTAAATTTATTTTCTATTATTTTTTTTATCATCATGATCTTTTATATTTTGTCTAATCCTTGTATCATATTTTTGAATTTTATTAATAACATTCATCATATTTTCTTCTTCTTTTTTATTAAATAAATACCTTGTTATTACTTTTGGTAAAATCATAAATGAAGATATAAAGGCTGTTGCCATAGCCCCCATTACAGATACTATAGATGCAATATCAAATGACTCTTTTGGATATTTAAAAATATTAAATAAACAAATTATTAAAGTAACAATAAAACTTATTGCTATCCATTTTAAAATACCTGAACATACATAAAAAAATTCTTTTTTTAGTTCATTCTTTTCTAATATATTAGCTTCTAATGTATAACTATATGTTTCTAATATCCTTGTATAACATTCATTATGTTCATTCATACTACGTTTATCATTCGTAATATATTCATCATCAAATTTCTTATTCTTATTACTTAACGATAAACTATTCATTGTATCTATGAAACCAGTTTCATCAATAATCTTATCCGAATCATCAAATCTTGCATTTTCTTGACTTGATGATAAACTACTCATTATATTTATGAAATTATCTTTATTATCCATCTTATAAACCTAATTTTAATTCATCAATTCTATAATTTACAGCTGTATAAGATACTTTAAAGACTACTGTTAAAGCATTTTTTACTAAATCTATATCTTTATATTCCTTTAAAAGCTCATAATATTTTCGTCCAAATATATCTTCAGGCATTAAAAGATTAGCAGCAAATTTATTAGCTCTATATTCTTTTATTTTCTTTATATTTTCATCATCTGTTCTATAATATGCCTCATAGTATTCTTTACCTTCAACAGCATCAAAAATATAATGTGCTAATTCATGTGCTATAGTAAATCTTTGATGACCTATACTATCTTGTCCATTTACTATAATTACTTTATCAGAATATTTTCCAGCTAACTTTTCTTTTAAATTTAAAGCTAATAATCCCGATAACTCTTTTTGAGGAAATTGACTATTTTTAAATAAATCAAAACCTAAATTAGTCATTAAGCTGGTTATTTTTAAAGGTGGTTCTTTATCTTTAAAAAATACTTTTAATATTTCATTAGAAACTAAATTTGCTTGATTAATTATTAAATTTTCATCAATATCATCAATATTTTTATCACTATTATGATATTCATCTTTTTGATATTTATCTTTTAAATTCAATACTATTTGCTCTAGTGTCTTGCTCATCTTTCATCTCCCCTTATATATTTTTATTTTAATAGTTGCACATATGATTAAAAATAGTATCATAATCAAAACCAAATATACTATATTCCGATAAAATACTTTCTATTTGTTCTTTAAACTCTTCATCTATTAATTGTTCTTGTCTATTTTTATCATTAATATTAGTGCTAATAGATTTAATATCTTTTTTTGCATTTTTTATCCTATCTAAAAACTAATAACAAGTAAGAATACTGTCTGTACTATCATCTTTTAACGTTTTTAATACGTATACCATGCTATCTGTTTCTGTTGCTTTTGGATGATTAATATAGTATTTTCTTTCTGTATCTTCAATTCGTTGTAATAAGTTTTTCATATGTCATTTCCTTTTTTATTAGCTATTCTTCATCATCTTCTGGCTCTCCCCAGCCCTGATTAGGATCATCTTCTGCTGGATCAAGATCTTCATAATTAAGAGTTGGATCTTCACAAAATTTTAATGGATACTTCATCATAGGATAATCTTCACCATGTAATTTATTCCATTTCCAACATTCATCTAGATCGATGCCGATATGTCTATTATGTTCTGTATCATCATTGCATAAATCAGGACGATTCCATTTAGCAAGTAATTCATATGCATCATATCCGCCAAATACACCATAACCTTCATAATTTCTTTCTAAAATTTTTTCATTATCTGGAGTGACTAAATAAACAGGAAAACTTCCATCTTCACAATCCCAAATAGTAATAGCTCTTTTTGTATCACTTGTTTTCCAACTAAACTGTCCCATACTGTTTTACTCTCCTTTGTTTATTTTTTATAGTTATCTATTCAGACTTTTTATTTAATTTTTCAAGAAATTTTTTATACGCAATATCTGCTTCTTTTAATGAAGTTTCACCAATAAGTTTTCCATCTTTAGTGAAATAATTAGTAACAGTATACGCTTTATCATGCTCATCTGTTTTTACAACTTCTACGCAAATAACTTCTTTCATAGAGACCTTTTTAACATATAATATTTTATCTTCTTCCATTTTAGTTCTCCTTACTATACTTTTATATTGTAGCCCATATTATTATATAATGACAATAGCCTATTTAACTCTTGTTTTTCATACTTATTTAAACAAATTCCATTTTTAATTTTTGTACGTAAATTATTATCAAATTTATTAATTGTTATAAAATGTTTGTTACTAATAAAACATGTTTGATTATTAGCATGTATCATATCATCATTTTTAATGCCTATAAAATCAACTTTAAAGTTATCATCACATATATATCCTATATCTCCTGAGTCTCCATCTAATAAATTAATATTCATTTTTCCATTTGTAATTACTAATCTATTTTTTTGATAATTCTTACAGTTAAAGTCAATTATCGCATTAAAAAATTCTTTATTGAAATCGTTATTATTCGTGTTATAAATTTTAATTTTTTCATAATAATTGTCAGAACTAATTTTTTTATAAACACATAAATATAAACCAGATACACTTATCTTATAATCATCTAATATAATGTAATCACATTCATATTTTTCGTTAATTATGCTTCTAATATTGATATAATTATCAGCGAATTTATCAAAATCTAGATTGAAATCAAACAATAATAAATTAAAATCTTGTTTTAATTCATTTAAATTAATAGAAACTCCATAATCAAATATCGTATTAAGGTCTAAATTAAACATATTAAAATAATGAATATCATCATTATCTTCTTCGGATTTTCTTAAAATACTAGAACTTAAATATGACATATCATCATTTATCATAACTACTAACAAATATTCTGGAGCTTGTTTAAGTTTATCATGATTTTTTTTAACTTTATCATAAATATTTTTTATACTAAGATATTTTTTCTCAATACTTGTCAAATAACATCATTCTTTCTCTAGTTTATTAAGTTTGTTCAATAATAGTCTATTAGCCTTATATGATTTATTATTAATCAATAAATTATTTAATATACGAATCATATCTGTAAAAATATGTTTATTCATATTTGTTTTACTTATGTTGTCAATCTTATCTAGTAGCCCTCTTAATTCAGATATGTTAATGTTAAATGTATTTTTATATACTGTATCATCTTTTTTACAATTTTCTAAGATATTATATAATCCTTCTTTTGACATAGAAATATGTGTAATATTTTTATTATTATTCATTTGAATTATCCCTCTGAATACTTTATCATCATTTTATCATAAGCTTTTTTAGCGTCATCATAATTATCATACATGGAAATTGTTTCAAGTGTAGCATCTTTTAATTTCACAGTAATAACTACTCTAATAGAAGAAAATTTTTCTATTTTTATTTTAATTACTTCAGATAATAAAACACTTGCTATATTTCCGACTAAAAAACGATCATTCTTTATCATATCGTGATTTTGTGCAGAGATATCTAAATGATAATTGTCTACATACAAATCATAGTACTCTCCTCCAGTAACAAATCTACCAGGTCCTCGTTTACAATAACCACAAACCATATTATATGGTGAAGTATTGTATATACAACTTTTTTTACAACTTAATGACACCTACTATATCTCCTTTCATATTTATTTTAAACATGAACTATCTATTAAGTTTAGCATATAAGTTCTCGTTCTTGCTGAATTTATCGATACTTTAAAATAATTAGCCATTTCTGTCATATCTATCATATTATTGTTACTATACTTATAAAAAACTTTTAAAAATATAGTTTTGGGCATAAGTAAAGATAACGCAAAATATTCTGCCTGTCTTTCTTGCTTTAAAGATTTAAACTTATATTGTTTGTTAACAACAATATTATTCCATAAAGAAAAATTCGTTCTATATCCCATATGCAAAAATATATGTCCTAAATTACAAGCTATAGTAAAGTTATTATTGCTATTTTTATTTAAAATAGGTAACAATATATCAAATTTTCTATCATGAGTTTTTATTATATTTCCATCTATTAACTCATAATAGTTATTTTTATATACTATTTTTCCGCCAATACTTTTAAGAACTTCTTTCATATTCATAATAGGTATTTGTATATTATAAGCATCAATAATCTTTTCAGTTAAGTCATCTATAAAAATAGCTATATTTTTATTTATCATATTATTATACATCATTAAACTAAACTCATAGTCATATAATCTCGTAAAAATTCTATTGCACATAAACGATAATCTTCATCTTTCTTCTCTCCATATAACGAAAAGTCATTACAATATACTTGTTCTTTGTATAAAGAAAAATAAATCAATTTTAAACTATTGTTATATACTATAACATATTCTTGTTGATCACAAATTAAATCTTCTTTTTCTATTTTAAACAATTTATTATTGTTAAAAAGTTTAAAAATAATATCTTTTTTTATACCAAACATACGATTATATAAATAATCATCATAAAAAACAAGAAATTTTTTAAATTTTTTTGTTCTTGTTTCTAAGCTATCATAATCTTTTGATGTACTATCAAATGTTTTATGATTATACATATCTAATATTAAATCAATAAATTTATATAATTTTTTTAAATTTCTTTTTTGATCAATTTTCTTTTTTAAATTTATAATTGAATAATTCATTTTAAAAGATTTCATCTTTTTTTTAGAAAAATTTAAGCTTACTATAGTATGATTTTTATAACTAATATAAGGAAGACTATTCTTTATATCGTAAAAACTATAAAATCCAGATTTTCTTATAAATGAAATTGCTATAGGTTTATTCTGTTTATTTTTAACAATATATAAATCTTTTTCTAATCGAAGATTGTATAATACTTTTTTTATATCACTAATTTGAATATTATATTTTTCTAAACTATCTTTTTCTATTTCTTCATACGCTTTTTTATAGTAATTTAAATACTTATAATAATTATCATTATATTCATCTCTCTTTTTCTTCTCAAGATAACTATAATCATATGCAGCATATTTTATGAAATTATCGCATAAATATAATAGGTTAGTAAACGATTTTAAAAATATTTCTTTATTTGACATATATTATTTATATTCCTTTCTATTGATTCATATATTGATTAATTACTATAACAGTTATTCCTCCCATTAAAGCTGCTCCTAATCCTATTAGAAAATATTCCATCTTTATATTTGCTCCATTTCCTTTTTTAAATTCCAATATTCTGGACTTGATTTAAAGAATGTTTCACAAAAAGTTATATTATTATAATTTTGATCATCCTTATCGGTCCATTCATAATCATCATACTCTCCTGGACGTTTTATTAATTGATTAAATAAGCATCCTTTACAATAATTTTTATGTTTTGTTTTACAATTTAATATAATTGTATTAAATGCACTTTTAATTGATCTTTTACTTAAATTAGTTTTTTTCTTCATGCTTAACAGTACCTTCTAACTTCTTTTATAACATTGTTCTTTATTAAACTATCCATAATTTTATAAAAGTCAGGTAAATATTTTACAAATCTATCTGTCCCGCCAGTTTCTAGTCTTAATATACTATCATTTTTCTTAACTAAAAAGAATAACATAAAATCTATTTTTTTTATCCAACATTCTTCTTTATCATATTCTTCTTCTTCGAATCCAAATTCTTCTAGAAGATCTTGATTAAGTACTATATATGTTTTGTTACCGTATTCGTTCATTGTTATCTGCTACTAAAAACATAGACAAAAGTGTGTATGCCTTAGAAATATTCCTTATTCATCGTACTCGCTCTCGCCATCCCGAAAGATAGGCTACTGGCATTTGTATAGCACTCCAAAGGCGTAAATTCCCGACTAGCCATCGGTACATATATCGGAACTTTTGTTGTTAAGTTACCCGATATTTTTTAGCATCTCGCAAATTTAGCGAAGCATTGAAATCTCTATCTTCCGTATAGCCACATTCAGGACAAACATACACACGGTCTTTTAGTTTCAGACCTTTATGGATATGCCCGCAAGCGTGGCAGGTCTTGGAACTTGGATAGAATATGTCAACCATACGAAATTCTATGCCAATGATTTCTGTTTTGCGCTTTAGCTTAGTCAGCAAGCGATTGAATCTCTGTGCTGTAACAGCTTTTGCCAGATGCCTGTTCTTCATCATACCCTTAACATTCAAATTTTCCACTGTTATAAAGCGTGGTTTTTGCTTTACCACTTCATGGATGACTTTGTTTTCATAATCTTCTCGGATTTTGTTAATACGATGATGCAGTTTCTGCACCTTCAGCTTTTGCTTTTCTATGTTTGCAGAGGCAGTAGCAATCTTACCACCTTTCTTTTTCTTAAACTCATATTTACGGCTAAGGCACCTCTGCTTTCTCCGAAGCCATTTCTCCAGTCGTTTGACTTTCGAACTCTTATTGACATTTTTGAATGTCTGACCATTGCTTACAATAGCCAAATCTTTTATTCCTAAATCTATTCCTATGCCATCGTTTGTAGTATGATACGATGCTTCTAAGTCCTTGTTGTATTTAGATTTTTCATCTATATCCACTACTATAGATACATAGAACCTGCCAGCCATATAAGATACTGTGCCATTAATGACTTTAGTACCCACAGGTAAGTAGCCAAACTCTTTAAGCCTGACCTGTTTTAGTGTTGGTATCATCAGCTTATGTCGCCATATCGTCCAATCGCCTTTGTTGTTCTTGGGGAAATACAACTTTACATCTTGTCTGGATTTCTTTTTAAACCGTGGAAATCCAGATAGACTATTAAAGAATCTCTTGAAAGCTGCCTCGGCATTAACTAGCGACTTCTTACGAGCCTTAGAACCGCACTCGTTAATCCATGGCAATTCTGACTTCAGCTTGTGATTTACATATTTATCAAAATCATTAGCGGATACAAAATGTTTCTGACGATTATCCAGCAAGCCACGCTGATACATCTTGTATATTTTACGATTGTAAGCAATATACTGATTATACAAAAACCTTGCTATGCCAATTGAGCGGATGATTTTCTCTTTCTGTGCTCTAGTCGGTGCTATCTCTGTCTTGAATGCCTTTAACAATACTCTCATCCCCTTCTATCTGTTTTTTGTACTTGTGCAGTCCATATAGTTTGCATGAAAATACATGAAGTATACTTACAATGTCCTGTATAAGCTCATCATGTGGTGATAGTTTCTCGTTTTTTACGACTACTATTTCAACATTGAACTTGTTGCAGAATTTTTTAAACCAGTCAAATTCAAATCGTACAAACCTGTCTTTGTAAGATACCAATATCATCTTTATTTTGTTTTCTATGACTTCATCGAGCAGTTGGTTCCATTTTTTGCGATTATAGTTCAACCCACTGCCATAATCACGGATAATTTCATCGACAATTAAGCCCTTAGCATTTACCAAATGCGAGCTTATATCCCCATAAATAAATTTAGGGGCTTTACGCTCGCATGTTGTAAGATACGTTATTAATTATTGTATTGTCTTTGAAAAATATTCCTATTACTAACCAATATAAATAATCTATTTCTTTATCTGGTAAATCATCAGAAGTATGAATATCTATATAATAAATATAATTATGTTCTACATATTCTTTTGTTATATCTTCAGGAAAGAACATACTTTCTTCTATATATTCTTTATGAAAATTTTCCAATATATAAATTTTCTTTTGTTCATCTGTAAAATTCATCAAATCTATTCTGTTTTTATAATATTCATTAAACGTTTCATTATAAGTTTCTTTTTTATCTATCAGCTCTAAACAATAATCTAAATATTCATTCCATTGTCTATTTGGATTTAATAATTTTACATATATCTTATTAATACTTAATTCATCTTTATCACACTTAAAAACTTCAACAGATTGTTTTAACTTATCTAAATGAATACTATTATTTTTTGAAGAAACTAAGAATATGTCGTGAGTTTCTTTATAACTCATAATATTATTCTCCTTTATTAAGTCATAAATATTAATATTAGTATGTTTAAATATTTTATCGATAGATGTTTCATATTCAACTAATTCTTCATCTGTCATATCTTTCATGTTTTATTACTCCACTTATATCTCGTATATGATTAATGTTAACTCTTTATAAGTGTTTTCTCTTATCGGTTTAAATTTTAAACAAATTAAATCAATTACTTTATCTATTGTATTCATCTTAGATTCTGCTGCTTCAGTTTTTATTTCATTAAGAATATCATCAACAATTTTTAACAAATGCTCTTCATAGTCTTTATCTAACCTTTTGCTTTCGTCAATATCATATTTTAATTCTCTTGTAAAATTATAAATTTGATTCTTATAATCAATACCTATTTCTAGTATAATTTTTATTTGTGAGTTCTTATAGTATTTTAATATTTCCATATCATCATCACACCTTTTAACTAATTAAAATATAAATTTTTATATCAAAAATATGCGTAAATTCTATATTCTTAAAACAAGAATACATTTGATAACTATTAACTATTTTTTTATCTTCATAATCTTTACCTAGTTTTATATATTCTATATTACTATAATGGTTATTAAGTCTATAATATATTCTTATATCATTATTTTCTACTGACAAATACACTCTATCATTATTGTATAAAGTATATTTTTTTTCTGATAAACATATTTTATTGTCTTTTAGAAATTTAGATGGTAAAGAAATAACTCCTAAAACTTTATATCTATTAGTAATCGATATGAATATGACATAAAAATCATTATTTTTATAAAATGATATTTTATTAATTTCTTGCATATCTGGTATAAAATAAGTTCCTATTAATGTTTCTTGTTTATCATATAGGTTTACTGTAAAATAAGGTATCATGTCATATTGTTCTTGAGATAAATTGATCTTAGCAAAATATCCATTAGAAAAATTTATTTGATAAAAAGATTTAGAATATGGGTATTGACGTTTAAAATTCAATGCTTCATAAAAATATTTACTATCTATAGAAGCATATTCAATAAAACAAGGCATTTCTATTCTCCTCTTAAATCTATCATATATGCTTTAGGAACACCATCTATAATCTTGCATCTACTAGATATCCATTTTTGACATAGAATAGAACGATTATTATATATTGGGAAAAGCCGATAATTATAAATCTGTAAATGATAATTCTTATTTTCTTTCTTTTTTATGAATAAATCTATATCTGGATACTTTTTATCAGATCTATATCTAAATAGAAATCTTTTATCATTAAAAGTAGATTTGATTTTACATATTTTAGACCGTGATAGAACTATTCTATTCAAAATAATTTTATTACATACATTAATGTATATTTTATATTGTTTATTATTATGTTCTATTAAAAAGTGATTATTTAACTTATCCAGCAAATTAGAGGTTCCAATATTAAAAAGATTTATACAGAACAAAAGTTTATTACCTTTATTCTGTATAATCAAATATCCTTTATGACAAATAGATTTTTCATTTACATAATAAGCACTAATAGGAACTTCCTTAGTACATTCTTTCATGTTTTTTATTTCATGATACAGAAAAAGTAGTGGAATATAAATATTCATATAAATCATTATTATTCCTTTTGTATATTAACTATATATACACATTCATCTAAATCTTTATATGCTATCCATTTACCATATAATTCTTTATTGTTATTTTTGGAAATAGGATATAATCTACGAATTACATTATTCTTTTTAATTAATACTCCATAACAGTTCATACAATTATCATATTCAGAAGAATATTTGAAAATATCTACTTCTAATTGCTTTTTATTGTCTTTATAATGAATTTTATGGTCATGTAAGTTCTTAATAGATATTAAATCACTAGATAAATTTATATTGATATAATCAATGTAACAATCTTTTTCTATTATTTCAATATTATACGTATCTTCTTCAAAAGAAACAGAATATATGTTTGGTAACATTATTCTGTTAAAATTATCCATATAGACAGGAATTTTATGTGAATTATACAAAACTATACTAATAGAAATTTGATCGTGATTTCTTTTTATCATTATACTAAAACCATTATCAAAATTAACATTTATAAAATTATCGTCATATAAATTGATTAAGGCATCATAAAGATATTCTTTTAATAACGAATTTATTTCTATTGTTTTATAATATATAGCCATAATAATGTACTCCTTTTTACTATTTTTCTTTTATATAATATGTTTCACTACTATAAGTAGATTTTATATATACCTTCTAAGTTTTCTTTGGTAGAAGATCGTTCCACTGCATTAAAACCATTAACAAATAAGCTTGTACTAAAAACATTCTCATATCCATAACGTTTTAAATTACTAACTATAAAAGTTATTTTTTTATCTTTAATATAAAGTATTTTAATGTTGTAACCAATAGAATTATTTAATACATATTCTTTTATTTGTTTAACTTCATTATAAGATAATATTATAACATATTTTTTATCGTGCATTATATAAAAAAATATTCCCTTTCAGCAAAATACTATGATTACTAATCAAATTAACATATGAGTATGATGTTAATAAAACATCATCAGCCATAACAACAACATCATAAATATCATTATTTTTATCTTGAGAAATAAAAAGTATTTTTATTTTTTTATTATTTATTATAATAATTTTACCATAATACTTATCATTACATCGTTTTATTCTTTCAATTTCATTATTAGATAAAATAACCACATGATTTATATGATTGATATTAGACCAATTCTTAGGAATTTGTCCACAATTAAATCTAAACATACATGTAGAACAATATTTTCCATCTTTAAAATAATTCTTTAGTAAATTAATAGCTTCTTTTTGTTCTATATTTTTATTCTCATAGTCATGATAAAAACAAGGATCTTTACATCTTATATCACGCAGCTTACAATTTATACAATTATCAAAAGCATTATCGTTATAATTTTCTTTACAATAATTTCTTAATATTGTTATTGCATTATTTATATCTTTTATAGACATTTTTTATCATTTCCTTTTAAAAAATCAACCTCCACTTAAAGGATCAATACAATCCCACATATAATTATCAAACTTAATAACTTCTGATTTAATTACTTTTCCTTTAGACACTTCTATATCTAAATTAAATTCCATTCCTCCTTCAAAAGCATATATTTTTAAGTCTATATTATATTTTTTAGAAATTTTTAACAACTGTTCGGTATAAATAGTCCATGCGAACTTAGCATCTAAGCATACGATTACTTCATCTTTTTCTTCGTTATAATAATTACAACTACAATCATCTGGATATACAAAACCTCGTCTAATTCCTTCTATATATAAACAACTAAGATCTTTAGATGATGTATAAGTTATATTTCCATATTTATCAATATAAAATTTAAATTTTTTTACGTTATTTTCTTCATAATTTATAGAAATTAAACCATTTGTTAAAAAGTTAACAACATCTTGTTTTGTACCTCTTATTTTCAAAATTCCACAACACCAGTTTGGCATATATTTACACCTCTTTTAAATTAAAAGTAAACTTTCTGCCTGGAGCATAATAGATACTAATTTTTGTATATAGTATCCTAGCATTTCTTTATCAGAATAATCTATTTCTTTTTCTATACAAAAATCGTTTGTTATGCAGAAATCATTTGATGCAACTATCTTTTTTAATAGTAATATCTTATTTTCATCATTTAATCCTTGCATAGTTAATCTGCTAATAGAATTTTTATCATCAGTTATTACTATTCTATTAAAATTAAGAACTTTTATATATATTTCAATAAAATCGTTATCCATATTCATGCAAGGAGTAACTATAGAATATACTTGTTCTTTTTTATTATTGCTTATTAATTTTATTGTCAAATTATCAATTAACCATTCTTGATATTTACATATTATATTAATCATATTCATTAAAATTCCTTCTTTAAAGCCACTATTGTTCTTGAAGTAGATGGCATATAAAATTGTTGAGATTCATTATTTTCTCCTAATTCAAAAACAATATCAATTGCTTTTTTTAATGTTTGAATATTCATATTAATTAAATTTGCTCCTATTTGACAAGCAGTATTAAACATATCAAGTGTATTGTTTTTAGATGTAATCCAACAATTCTTTTTAAAATCCCAAACCATATCAATACCATATATATAATTATATGCAACACATTCTTTAGCTATTTTAGCTAATTTATAATAAAATTCATCTTGTTTTTTTATATTAATTCTCATATGTTTTCTAATACAATTAGCCACATAATTATCTTTTAATTTTAAACAAATCATTTTTATCTCCTCACTTCTTATTAGTTTTATTTTTTAAATGTTCTTTTTCTTCATTAGTCAATAATTTTTTTGAAGGCTCAAAAAAAATAACATCTTCTAAGTCCTCATAAGTATTACACACCCAACAATTTACATTCTCTTTATCATTCCATACGCAATAGTCACATGACGGACGTATCGTAAAAATAGAATAGTCAATACAAGCAGTGCAAGGATATTAATCTGGATAAGATTTATCTTTATATACACACATAGAACAATCTTTTATCATTTTATCGCCTTTCAATCATATTCCTTTTTTATAATTTTATAAGATAAATTTTTTGTTTCCTCATTACTTATAATACATACCTCATGCATGTCAGCTATTTGAATACAATAACCTTGATACATATCATTTATAATATCAAAATTATTGTTAAAATCATAAATAAAATCATTTAACTGTGATCTTATTTTATGTACATTAAATCTTTTTGCCCTACATGTATTATAAATACTAATTATGAATCGAATATTATCTTTATTATCTATAAAATTAATAATAAATGATAAATCATTTTTTAAATTAGTACATTCTAAACCTGTTTCTATTGTTTTATATACTTTATTTTTGATATCTTCTATATCTGTATAAGAATCAATAAAAACAACTCCATCTATAATACCTTTTATATCAACCAATGTGTTTTCATCTATTTTCATCTTCTTTACCTCTACATTTATTGAATTATTATTTATATCTGTTTTAGACAATTTAAAGATAGATGCTAAAGCTAATGCATTTGGAGTACGTTTATTATTTTCCCACATACTTATTGTACTTGGCTTTACACCTATCTTATTAGCTAATTGTTTTTGAGACAAATAATTTCGTTTTCTTATTTGTCGAATAGTATCTCCTATATTCATAAGCTATCATTCCTTCTTATTATCAATAATCAAACCTTTTATAGGAGAATATCGTTCTTTCACAATAAAATCTCCTACAAAGTTTGAAGAGTTTTTATTTAAAACATTTTCTAATGGTTTAGATGTAGTCAACTACCGCCACTTCTATAAGTGGCGGCTTGTAAGTCGGAACTGCATAGGTAGTAGCGACATCTAAAAGATGTCTCCCTAAATCCGCCTACATTATCGGGTGGTTGACGACACCCGCTTTACCAAGGAGATTTACTCCGAGGTAGTTGATATTCTTTCGTAACGAGGATTATTATCCCCAGAAATCCACATCGTGCCGAGGAGCTGGATATTCATTGCACCGATACGGTCATCGTTGGACCTGTAACCGCACTGACAGCTATACAGATGCCTGTGATGGTCACGATTTTCTTTATGGATAGTACCGCATTTAGGACAACGCTGGGAAGTGTATCTTGCAGACACTTTCAGAACCTCGGAACGATTCTCGTGAGCCTTGTAAGTTAAGAACTGTTCCAACTGGTAAAAACTCCAGCTTCTCAGGTCATAATTCTGCTTTGCAATTCTGGAAAGGTTAGAATCCTCGAAGCTGACGCCGGTCAAATCCTCAAGTACAAATAGTGTATCTTTGCCGTATTTCTCAACGAGTGTCTTAGAAATCCGATGGTTTACATCAGACATCCAACGGTTCTCTCGCCCGGAAATGGCTTTTAGTCTACGCTTTGCAGATTTTGTACCTTTGGACTGAAGCTGCTTGCGTACTTCTTGGAATTTATGGCGTTTAGTGGCAATCTTTCTGCCAGAGACAAACTCAGTTTTACCTTGTTCATCGTAACTAACCGTAAGGAAACGAAGTCCACGGTCGATACCGACAACATGGCGAACGTTTTCCTTCTGAAAATCTTCAACAGCTTTGGTGATAGGAATATGGAGATACCACAAACCTTTGAGTTCAATCAGTTTAGCAGTACCAAGGTCATAGGAGCCATCAAGGTATTCAGCGAAATGCTCGCTTTCAAAGGTACATTTGGTTCTCTTGCCGAGTGTGTTGATGGACAGGGTTTGCCCGTCATCCACGAAACTGTAGTCTCGGTTGCGAACCAAGTCAGCCTGCGGCCGGCGAAAGAATACGGGTTTCCAGAGCCATTCCAAATCCTTAGGGATGCGTTGCCAGTTACCATCCTCATCCTTGTATCTATAAGGCTTTCGGAATAACTGTTGCTTGACTGTCTTGTATCTGGCAATCGTCGTCTTGATAGAAGACTGGGTTAATTGAGACTTCAAGCCGAACAAGCCACGAAGGCTACTATACAGTTTCTTGTTGAGGCTTTGGTAAGTCAAGTCGAACTGATTGTCGAAGATGTATTGAGACACGAAGTTGCAAGCCTGACGGTATTGTTCCGTCATTTGACGGAACAATACTTCCTGTTCAGGAGTAACATGTATGCGAAGTTTTATCGTTTTGGTTAGGTCGGACATATTCTCACCTGCCTTTCTAAAGCGTATATTACTTCATCAAAATTATTATAGCACTATTTTTGCTGAAAATCTATTGTTTTTTATTGAAAGAAGGGAGTGGGTATTCCTCCCCGACCTAAGAGGTCAGGGTATCCTGCCCGCGATAAGATGAAATACTTTTTTCCAGCTAGATTAGTGTTATAAACTTCTTTTACTTCTTCTAGTAAAAAATTATCCATTACAATTAAATAACTAGGACTTAGCTCTTTCATTTTTATAATATAATTATCATCAGTAATAATGCCTGAATCGTATACGTATCCTTTATTTAGAACATCTTCTGGTTCAATAGGTTCAAATACAGATATATTGTCTCCAGGAATTAATTCCATAAAAGATTTAATTTCATATGCTTTATTATTAATTTTTTTTAATGTTAATCTTAAATTATTATTTCTATTCATTCTTATTTT
>OLQW01000853.1_pt1 | contig 16090 bp, 15 predicted proteins | sample 1672901 | NCBI WGS metagenome assembly OLQW01 (sample SAMEA3136735, study PRJEB25190) | human gut metagenome | reverse complement strand
GAATTATGAATTGGAAGATCTATGTGAGGAAGGATCTGACAGTAGCCAAGGCATCGGAATATTACTATGAATTTATCGAGGAAAATTCCTTTCGTCCGGTGAGTGAACTGGTGCTGCCGGAAGATGGTGAATTGTTGAAAGAGGCTGTTGCGGCGGAATTGTTCGCTCCACTGGAATTAATGACAGTTCTCAGCAATCTCAAAGATAGTACCCGGAATGTGTATCTGCGTATGGAACAGAGTGAACAGACAGAGGACGGAATTCCGTTGTATCAGATCACACTATCGGATCTGCATGATCTGGAGAATAGAACGGTACAGCTGGAACAGAGCATTTTAAAGTATCGTCATTTTATGACATTGGAAGATGTTTATTACTTTGAATATCTGATCGACAGCGATCATATCACAGTGTATAAATATGTCAATGAACGGGCAATGAATCAGTTTGAGGGTCCGTTGAAGGATCTGATCCGGATGGAGGAGAAAGCACATACAGACAGTAACATTTCCGAAATGGAAGAACATCTGCAGGCGTTTTGTGCCCATTTGCGTAATGGTGAAGATTCCTTTGAAATGAAATTCAACGGTCAGGAAGAAGACGAGAGAATGTGGACGGTGAGAGCCTCTCGGATTCCGAAAAACCGGAACATGCTGGCCGGTATCATAGATTCTGACAAAAACCGTGAGCAGGAAGCCTACTATCTGACTCCGGCAGCCTGGGATGCCGGAACAGGTCTGCTGAATAAGCGGGCATGGACGGAATATACCATCGAACAGCTGAATCGGAAGGACGGTCGGATCCGCTGGCTGGTGATCATTGATGTTGACGAGTTCAAACATATTAACGACACCTATGGACATATCTTCGGAGATCAGGTGATCCGTGGAGTGGCAGAGATCATGCAGGAGCTGGTAGGGCAGAGAGGTGTCATCGGCAGATTCGGTGGAGACGAGTATGTGATTCTGTTAGAGAAGGTTGAGACCAGGGAACAGTTGAAGACCCTGCTTAAGACCATTGCGAAGGAACTCAGGCTGGCATTCGATCCGAAGATCCATGTGACGGCTTCTATCGGTGTGTCGGAATATCCGGTGGATGGAACGGAGTATGAGTATCTGATGCGCAAGGCGGATAAAGCTCTGTATCTTGCCAAGGAAAAAGGCAAGAACCGACACATTATATATGAAGAGCGTCTGCATGGAAAGCTGGAGACCGACGATATGCAGAACATGGCTATGGCCTATGCGGTATCTAAGGAGAAAAAGCGGGAAGTCATCACGAAGATGATCACCGAACTGTGTGTATCCGGTGTGAACTCCATTGTAAAAAAGGAAGAACGTCTGCAGCAGATCCGCAGTCTCTTCGATCTGGATGGAATCACGATTTATTCAGAGTCGGGAGCGCAGCTGGTATGCCGGAATGGTAATTACATGGTAGAAGTACCGGATGGAAGAGGACTTTTTGAAGATGAGAAGTATCTTGCGCTATTCGGGGATGATGATAATTTTATAGAATCCAACACATTGAAACTCAGATTCCAGGATCCGGCGGCATTTGCCGTGATGCAGAAGCAGGAGATCAGGGAGTCGTGGGAATGGAGGCAGTTGCGCTTTGCGTATTAAACTGTACCATTGACCAGTATAAAGAATTTCCGTCACAGATCCGTTATGTGGTATATCAGGGAAAACCTACCCAGTATGCGGTTGTCACAGACGGAGCACTTCTTAAAAGACTGAAAGGCCAGTTTGAGGACAGGACCAATGCCTATGCGGCAGCAAAGGCAGCCATGGAAGTGTTCAGTAACTATGTGAATCATGGCACAAAGAGAACACTCCCGGGATTTAAGACAAAGGATTTCAATTACAAATTCTTTATGACTCCGGCAGCATTTAAGGCACAGAACCTTAATTTCAGCAAGCTGGAATATGAACAGTACAAAGGACATGTATTCTTTGTGGACTGGATTTCAGGGTGAGTACATTAATGCTTTAAGTTGGTGAAATATGAAGAGGATTGTTATAAATTCCTTGACAAATAAATTTTGTATTTGTATACTTGCAGATATATGATATAAAAAAGCACAGATGGGAAAGAGTAACATAGGGAAAACAGACAGAGAGCTGCCGGCAGGTGAGAGGCGCGTGGGGAACTTATGTGAATACCTCCCGGAGCTCTGCACCGAACACCTCAGAGATATTGTAAGGTAAGTAGACTGCAGCGGAGTGGCATCCATTAACATGCTTAAGTAACAGAGAGAACCGTTGTTTATCATAACAATGGCATGGTTTGTTACTTATTGAGGCAGAGAATGCGAGTTTTCTGCGAATTTAGGTGGTATCGCGGGACCCGGTTCTCGTCCTAAAGGGGCATGAGAACCGGGCTTTTTATATTTGCAGCGGCTTTTTTCGTGAAGAGAGAATGACAGTTTGGGACGAGCTGAAAGCCCGTGGTCTGATTGCCCAGGTAACAGACGAAGAAGAGATCAAAGAAATGGTAAATAATGGAAAAGCCACATTTTACATTGGCTTTGACCCTACCGCAGACAGCCTTCACGTAGGACATTTCATGGCGCTTTGCCTGATGAAACGTCTGCAGATGGCGGGAAATAAACCAATCGCATTATTAGGCGGCGGAACAGGTATGATCGGTGACCCGTCCGGAAGATCTGATATGCGTCAGATGATGACAGTGGAGACCATTCAGCACAACATCGACTGCTTCAAGAAACAGATGGAGCGTTTCATCGACTTCTCAGACGGCAAGGCATTAATGGTAAACAATGCAGACTGGCTGATGAATTTAAATTATGTAGAAGTACTTCGTGATGTTGGACCACATTTCTCTGTAAACCGTATGCTCTCTCACGAGTGCTACAAACAGCGTATGGAACGTGGACTTACATTCCTTGAGTTCAACTATATGATCATGCAGAGCTACGACTTCTACATGCTGTATCAGAAATACGGCTGCACCATGCAGTTCGGCGGTGATGACCAGTGGGCAAATATGCTTGGCGGTACAGAGCTGATCCGCCGTAAACTTGGAAAAGACGCTTACGCCATGACGATCACACTTCTTCTGAACTCCGAAGGTAAGAAGATGGGTAAAACACAGTCCGGTGCTGTATGGCTTGACCCGGAGAAGACTTCTCCTTTCGATTTCTATCAGTACTGGAGAAACGTGGATGATGCAGATGTTATCAAATGTATGCGTCTCCTTACCTTCCTTCCGTTAGAAGAAATCGATGAGATGGCGAAATGGGAAGGAAGCCAGTTGAATAAAGCAAAAGAAATCCTTGCATATGAGCTGACAAAACTTGTTCACGGTGAGGAAGAAGCGAAGAAAGCACAGGAGAGTGCACGTGCACTGTTCAGCCAGGGAAATGCTGATAACATGCCAACAACAGAACTGGAAGAAGCAGATTTCCAGGATGGAAAGATTGATATCCTTGCAGTTCTCGTAAAGAGCGGACAGGCATCTTCCAGATCTGACGCAAGACGTGCCGTAACACAGGGTGGTGTTTCTGTAGACGGAGAGAAAGTAACAGACATTACAACAACATATGCTCCGGCAGACTTCGACGGAGAAGGTAAGATCGTGAAAAAAGGAAAGAAAAACTTCCGCAGAATTGTTGCAAAATAATTGAAATGAAGTAGAGAAATAGTGGCTGTTACTGTAGCATTAAGTTGGATACAGTAACGGCCGCTTCTTATAAGGAGGAAACAAAAATGGCATTTAAAGAAGTAAAGATTGAGGAACTTTCATTTAACCCTTTTACAAAAATCAGCAAGGAATGGATGCTGATCACAGCAGGAGATGAAGAGAAGCATAATACAATGACAGCCAGCTGGGGTGGTGTTGGAATTATGTGGGGGATGAATGTGGCTACAGCATATATTCGTCCGCAGAGATATACGAAGGAATTCGTAGATGCAGAAGAGATGTTTACACTTTCTTTCTTTAAGGAAGATTATAGAAAAGCATTAAATCTTTGTGGTTCCAAGTCAGGTCGCGACTGTGATAAAGATAAAGAAGCAGGTCTGACACCGTATTACACAGACGGAACAACAGCGTATGAAGAAGCAGATCTGATCTTTGTCTGCAGAAAGCTTTATGCACAGGAGATGAAACCGGAGTGTTTTACAGTAGACGGACCGGATGAGAAATGGTATCCAGGCAAAGACTACCATACGATGTATATGGGTGAGATCGTGAAGGTGCTTGTGAGAGAATAAGTAAAAGATTTCAGCTGGTCAGATTATGAAGTCGAAGAGCCGGAACAATTAAAATAAAGAGTAGTTACACTGCTTGCAAATAATAGGAGAACTCCTTTCAGTTGTGATAAGATGCAGTCTGAGAGGAGTTTTTTGTAGAATAGAGTAAATAAAAATGCTGTACAACTTGAAAATCTTGATAAAATATGGTAAAAATAGATATAGAAAATACCAGGAAAGCGGGCGGTAGAATGGAAGAAGTAAAAACAATAATACTGAAGGATGTATTGCCTTTTGTGGATCCGGTGGCAAGATCCCATGCGAGAAGAGTTCTGAAAGATGCAGAAGGATACAAGGAGCTTGTGATTGATTTCCGGGGAATTGAATTCATGGGGCGCGGTTTTGCGGATGAAGTGTTCCGTGTGTTTCAGGAAGAGCATCCGGAGATAAAGATTACACCGCTTCATGCAAGCACATCCATGTTAGCGATGATTCGCCATCTCGGAGGAAAACAACAATAAATGATATTTACAGATTCCTTGTAAACCGTTACAATAGGAAGTCGGGGCGTTTGTCTCTGATATCTTATTTTTTAGAAGAAAAGGAACAAGGAAAATGGGGATTTATCTGATTGTATGCCCGCTGGTGTTTCTGGCGGGCTTTGTTGATTCAATTGCAGGAGGCGGCGGACTTATCTCGCTTCCGGCATATATGTTTGCCGGGATTCCGGTGCATAATGCAATCGCGACGAACAAGCTGTCATCTTCAACAGGAACGGTAGTGTCGACAGCGAGACTGATTAAGAATAAGAAAGTAGACTGGGGATTTGTACCAGGAACGGTGATCGGAGCGTTGATTGGTTCTGTTGCAGGGGCGAATCTGGCGTTGATCATCAGCGACCATATTTTGAAAATGGTATTGGTTGTGATCCTGCCGATCGTAGCCTTCTGTGTGTTGAGAGACAAGAACATGGATGTGGAAGTTCCGGTCGGAATGACAAAGAACAAGCAGTATCTGATCGCAATTGTATGCTCTTTGGTGATTGGTTGTTATGACGGATTTTACGGTCCGGGAACAGGAACCTTCTTGCTGCTTGTATTTACCAAGCTTGCGAAGATACCATTGGAGAAAGCGACAGGAAATGTGAAGATTGTGAATCTTTCTTCCAATATTTCAGCATTAATTACGTTTATCTTGGCAGGGAAAATCCTGTGGGGACTGGGACTGGCAGCATCCTGTTTCAGTATCGCAGGGCATTACGTAGGTGCAGGAATGGTTGTGAATAATGGGGTGAAAGTGATTAAGCCGATTATTCTGATCGTGCTGGTGCTGTTATTGGTTAAGGTTGTGTCTGGGATATAAGTAACTGTTCAGAGCCAAGCAAAATTTCAAAAAACAGGTATAAAAGGCTTGCATTTTTAAGGCTGTTTTTGAAATTTTATTTGGCGGATACGCCATACCGACGAAATGCGTAGCATTTTGGAGGTTGGCTCTGAACAGTTACGAATATAATAAGGAAATAAAAGAAGCAGAATCGTGGGTGGAAATGATTCTGCTTCTTTGTGCATAGGCTTAACTTTTATACAAAATAACATAAATTTGTCAATTTTTATAAACATTATAATATAATACTCACATCACCAATCTCAGCACTCTTGTCTTATCCAATATAAAAATCGAACATACCATAAAAAGATGTGCAAGCAGTGTACTGACGATCACACCGTTAGACGTAAGCAGGAATCCGGTATAGAATCCAAACCAGCAGACGAATCCGGAGTAACTTGCCATCAGGATAAGCAGTGGCAATTCTTCCCAGAAGCCGTGAAGTGTGCTTAAAAAGTCATCCATCGTAAAATCGAAGTAGATAAAACGACCAACTGCAAGCGTGATGAAGTACATCATCAGTGAATCGTAGTTATCATCATTGTAAATAAACTTAATATAAAGAAGAATCAGTATAATATAGAAGGAAGATACCAGTCGAATGGACGCCTTCTGGTTGGAATCTATTTCTTCCAATGGTACAAATACAATATCAAGCCATCCATTTAAGATAACGGAGAAGCAAAGGAAGAGTAAAAGGATAATATCCTGATACTTCTGCCAATAGATGGACACGCCTGGAATCCTCTCGTCAATAACATAGTAAAGAGACAGAAAGATCAGCACGGAGGTGCTGGCGAAGACCATCTCAAAGAAACTTTCAATAATGCTTCTTTTTCGCTCCTGATGGTGGCGGTTGATACGACGGATTGCTTTGTGAGACAGGGAGTCATCCTGCAGTCGTTGGCGTGTTTTCAATTTGGCTACGCCAAGAACAATACCGATCACAACGGCCAGCCCGATCAGCGAGACGAGCAGGTAGATTCCGATGTATTCAAAGTTAAAGTAGTGTGTAACATAAGTTCTCATTAAAATGCCTTCTTTCAAAATCCTTAGTAGATGGTAAATATTTCTAACCACCTTAATTTTAATTATAGCACGGTGATGCAAGGGATAATCAGGTTTATGGTTAGCGTATACTTATAAGATTTATAAAATAGTGGACAAAATTCAACCTAGTCAAAAGAAATAAACTATGTTAGACTATCGATAGATTGATAAAAAGATAACAAGTATGGTATCTGTACAGAATGGATTGCCAGTCGTATGTAGTGCGAACAGTAATCAAAACAGTTTACCAATGAGTGGAAAAAGGACAGGATGAGAATATTGAAAGCAATTGTATTCGACGTAGACGACACATTATATGATTTATCAACTCCATTTAAGCAAACATGCAGGGAGATTTTCCCGGAAGATACAGATTTAGATCTGGAAGGTGCGTTTCTCGCAAGTAGAAGATACAGTGATTCCGTGTATGCACGGTGCTTGAGTGGTGAGATGTCAATGGAAGAGATGTATATCTATCGGTTTAAGAATGCATTTCTTGATTACGGGAAGAAGATCAATGCGCTGAAAGCTCTGGAGTTCCAGGCGGTTTATGAAGAAAAGCAGCAGGAGATCAGGATGACGGATGCAATGAAAGATTTGCTGCAGAGTCTGAAAGAAAAGGTGACTCTTGGAATTATTACGAATGGACCGGCGCAGCACCAGTGGGATAAGGTGAATGCACTTGGAGTGACGGAGTGGATCCCGGTAGGCCATATATTTATATCAGGGGCGCTCGGCGTAGCAAAGCCGGATAAAAAGATTTTCAGCAGGGCAGCAGACAGATTGGGGATTCTGCCGGAAGAGATCTGCTATGTAGGTGATTCTTTTGAAAATGATATTGTTGGGGCAAAAGCTGCAGGATGGAATGCAGTCTGGTATAATCATCGCGGACATCAGGCAGCAGGTGATGTAAAGCCGGATGCAGTGGTAAGAAGTGAGGCAGAATTGATTGCATGTCTGGAGAAGATCAGCACAAAGGAGTGAGCGGAATATGCAGAAGGAAGCACCGGTACCTAAAAGAACGTTGGGACAGAAAACAGAAGACCGTCTCATGAAATTTATTTTAGATGAGCCGATCAGAGTTGGAGAGAAGATTCCTAATGAATATGAGTTGACAGAACTTTTTAAGGTTGGAAGAAGTACAGTACGAGAAGCCGTGAAAGGATTAGTCTCCCGTGGGGTTCTGGAAGTGCGTCGTGGAGATGGTACTTATGTGATCAGCACGAGTTATATGGAAAATGATGTTCTAGGATTTGCTTCTGTTCAGGATAAGTATCAGCTCGCAATGGATCTCTTTGAAGTACGTCTGATGTTTGAACCGGAGATTGTAATGCTGGCGTGTAAGAATGCGACAGAGGAACAGATCAAAGAGGCCGAACGGCTTTGCAAGGAAGTAGAAGACTTATATAAGCAGGGAATTGATCACATTTATAAAGATATCGAGTTTCACTGTTATCTGGCAAAGTTAAGTGGAAATGTAGTTGTGGAACGACTTCTTCCTGTAATCAATACAGCAGTAGTAACATTTGCCAATATCACATATCGAAGTTTGAAAGAGGAAACGCTGACCACACATCGTGAGATTGTGAATTCATTGAAGAAGAGAGATGCAGTGGGAGCGAGATGTGCAATGATCATGCATCTGACGTACAATAGACAGGTTATTGTGGAACTTCTGGAAGAGCGGAAGAAGAAAAAGAATATCTGAAATACATCTGATGTTTAAAAACAAGAACAAATGTATTTAAAGAAAAAATAGGAAAAATATACAAAAAAGAGTAGGAAACAGTAATGTTATCTACTCTTTTTTTGCACATTATGTAAAAAAGAAAGTAAATACATCATATGTATTGAGCGAAAAATAAGAGCCGACATATAATAAAGGCACATTCAAAGAGACGTCGATTTTGAAATGAGATTTGAAACAGTAAAACAAGAGTTGAAAAAAGAAATGAAGAAAAATGTTTGAGGAGGAAAACACATGAGTGAATTTAGTGCATCCCCGGAACGGTTGATATTGGGAGCGTTGCTTGGATTTGCCGTATTATTGTTTTTGATTATTAAAGTAAAGATTCAGCCTTTTATCGCGATCATGTCATCTGCATTGATCATTGGTATTGCAGTAGGAATGCCGTTCAGCATGATCACAGATACGATTGCAGAAGGCGTTGGAACTACCTTACAGACAATCGCAATCCTGATTGGTCTGGGATCTATGTTTGGAGCAATCCTTCAGGTATCGGGCGGTGTTGAAGTTATCGCGGATACGTTGTTGAAGGTATTTGGAGAGAAGCGGGCACCGTGGGCACTTGGAATTACAGGATTGATCGTTGGAATGCCGGTTTTCTTTGAGTCAGGACTTCTGATCTTAATCCCGGTAGCATTCGGTATTGCACGTAAGACAAAGAAATCTGTATTTTGTTATTCCATTCCGCTGCTTGCCGGACTGGCAATCGGACATGCATTTGTACCACCGACACCGGGACCGGTGCTTGTGGCAGAGATGCTGAACGTACAGCTCAGTTATGTGATCATGCTTGGAATTGTTATCGGAATCCCGGCAATGATCCTGGCAGGACCGGTGTTTGGTAAATTTGCAGGAAGCAAGTTCTTCTGTGATGTACCAAGCTCTTATTTGGAAAACGAGAAAGAATCTCAGGAAAAAGAAAACGGAAAGAAACCAAAATTTGCACTGATCGTAAGCATTATTCTGCTTCCGTTATTCCTTATCATCCTGAATACATTATCTTCCATTATTCCATTTATGGCACCTGCACAGCCGGTACTTGAATTCCTCGGAACTCCGGTAATCGCACTTCTGCTTTCTACAATCTGTGCGATGCTGTTCTTAGGACTTCCGGCAGGATTTAATCTTGTAGAGATTACAAAGGTTATGACAAACTCCTTACATTCTTGCGGAAATATCATCCTTCTGATCTCCGGTGGTGGAATGCTTCGTTTCATTCTTCAGAACTCTGGAATCGGAGAAGTATTTGGAAACTTTGTAGGAGCACTTCCACTTCCAATGGTTCTGATTGCATTCCTTGTAGCAGTTGCAGTACGTGTATCTGTTGGATCTGCGACAGTATCTATGACAATGGCAGCAGGAATCATTGCTTCTATGCCAATGGTAGCAGGACTTAGCCAGCTTCAGTTAGCAGCGCTTACAATCGCAATCGCAGCAGGTGGAACAGCATTCAGTCATGTAAACGACTCCGGATTCTGGCTGTCAAAATCTTTGTTCGAGGTAGATGAGAAGACAAACCTTAAGACATGGACAGTGATGGAGACAATCGTAGGATTAGTCGGAGCAGTCGGTGCGACGATTGCATGGTTTATCGTATCTTAATATAAAAATGGAATTGTGACCAAGGGAAAAGAAAAGTAAGAAGAGAAGATTAGAGTTATTAAATGATCAGATTGAATAAATTCTGGAGGAAAATATCATGGAATTAAAAAGTCAGGAAATGAGAAAACTTGCACCGGAGCTTGATCCGCTGCGCATTGGAACCGGATGGAAGAAAGAAGATCTTGGAAAAGTTCAGGTTATGGTTGAAAGTACTTATGGAGACAGCCATCCGGGAAGTGGACATCTGAATATTTTAGTAGAAGAAGTAAGAAAAGGAATCGAAGAAGAAGGCGGTTATGGAGCACGCTACTACTGTACAGACATCTGTGACGGTGAGAGCCAGGGAACAGACGGTATCAACTACAGTCTTGCCAGCAGAGAGATGATTGCCAATATGATCGAGATTCATGAAAATGCAACTCCGTTTGATGCAGGTGTATATCTGTCAAGCTGTGACAAAGGAATGCCGGGAAATCTGATGGGACTTGCAAGAGTGAATATTCCGGCAGTTGTAGTTCCGGGAGGAACAATGAACGCAGGACCGGAGATGCTGACACTTGAGCAGCTTGGAATGTACAGCGCTAAGTTTGAGCGTGGAGAGATCGATGAAGAGAAACTTGACTGGGCAAAATGTAATGCATGTCCAAGTTGTGGAGCATGTTCTTTCATTGGAACTGCTTCAACAATGCAGATCATGGCAGAGGCACTCGGACTTACACTTCCGGGAAGCGCACTGATGCCGGCAACAAGTCCTGACCTGTTAGCATTTGCAAGAGAGGCAGGCCGTCAGTCCGTACGTCTGGCGAAGATGGAAAATATGCGTCCTTCCGATATTGTAACAATGAACAGCTTTGAAAATGCAATCCTTGTACATGCAGCAATCTCAGGAAGTACAAACTGTCTGCTTCATCTTCCGGCAATTGCACATGAATTTGGCATCGAGATCACAGGAGATACATTTGACAGACTTCACAGAAATGCAAGATATCTTCTTGATATCCGCCCGGCAGGAAAATGGCCGGCAGAGTGTTTCTACTATGCAGGAGGAGTTCCGGCGATCATGGAAGAAATCAAGGAACACCTGCACTTAGATGTTATGACAGTAACAGGTAAGACATTAGGAGAGAACCTGGAAGAACTTAAGAAAAACGGTTTCTATGAGAAATGTGATAAATGGCTTCAGGAATTTAACCAGCGTTACAATATCAATGTGACAAAAGAAGATATCATCCGTCCTTATGACAAGGCCATCGGTACAGACGGAAGTATTGCAGTACTGCGTGGAAATCTTGCACCGGAGGGAGCTGTGATCAAGCATACGGCATGCCCGAAAGAGATGTTTAAGTCCGTACTTCGTGCAAGACCATTTGACAGTGAGGAAGAATGTCTGGATGCAGTACTTAAGCATAAAGTACAGAAAGGTGATGCAGTCTTCATCCGTTACGAAGGACCGAAGGGAAGCGGAATGCCGGAGATGTTCTACACATCTGAAGCAATCAGCAGTGATGCAGAGCTTGGAAGAAGTATCGCACTGATCACAGACGGAAGATTTTCCGGTGCATCTACAGGACCGGTAATCGGACACTGCAGTCCGGAAGCTGTTGACGGAGGCCCGATCGCTCTTGTAGAAGAAGGAGATCTGATTGAGATTGATGTTATGGAAAGAAAACTGAATATCATCGGTATCGCAGGAGAGAGAAAGACGATGGAAGAGATCGACGAGATCCTGAAAGAGCGTCGTAAGAACTGGAAACCGAGAGCGCCGAAGTATAAGAGTGGCGTTCTGAGAATGTTCAGCGAACATGCAGCTAGTCCGATGAAGGGTGCTTATCTGGAATGGTAAAGGGTGAGACGTATGAAAAATACAGAGCATAAATTTATAACAATTGGTGAGATCATGCTTCGGCTGACCCCGCCGGATTATGAAAAGATCCGAACAGCGACAACATTTGAGGCGAGATATGGAGGAAGCGAAGCCAATGTTGCCCTATCTCTTGCAAACCTTGGAATCGATTCAACATTTTGTACAGTTGTTCCGGACAATAGCCTTGGAAAAAGTGCAGTTCGTATGATGCGAAGCAATGATGTGAATTGTGATCCGGTAATCTATTCCACACCAGAAGAAACACCGACACACCGTCTTGGAACATATTATCTGGAAACAGGATATGGAATCAGACCAAGCAAGGTTGTTTACGATAGAAAGCACAGCGCATTCAGTGAATACGATTTCGGAAAAGCAGATTTTGAAAAAATATTAGATGGCTATACATGGCTTCATCTTAGCGGAATCACTCCGGCACTTGGAAAAAGTTGCAGCGAAATGATCCTTACATGTCTTAAAATCGCAAAAGAAAAGAAGATGACAGTCAGCTTTGACGGAAATTTCAGAAGTACACTCTGGAGCTGGGAAGAAGCAAGAGATTTCTGTACGATGTGTCTTCCATATGTGAATATTCTTTTCGGAATTGAGCCATATCATTTATGGAAGAATCCGGAAGATACCAAAGCCGGTGATGTGAAGGATGATATTCCGTATCAGCCAGGTCTTGAGCAGCAGGAGAAAGTATTTGAAGAATTCGTAAAACAGTATCCGAATCTGAAATGCATTGCAAGACATGTGCGTTATGCACAGAGCTGCAGTGAGAATAGTCTGAAGGCCTATCTGTGGCTGGATGGAAAAACATATGAAAGCAATACACTTTCTTTCCATATCTTAGACAGAGTCGGAGGAGGAGATGCTTTCGTCAGCGGAATTATTTACGGGCTGATGAATCAGTACAAACCGGAAGAGGTCGTGAACTTTGGTGTTGCAGCAAGTGCTGTAAAGCATACAATTCACGGAGATGGAAATATTACAGATGACGTTTCATTGATTCAGCATGTGATGCAGATGAATTTTGATATTAAGCGATAAAAAGGAAGAGTTAAGATGAGTATAAATGAAAAATTTCAGAAACTTGGTGTAGTACCGGTTGTAGTAATTGAAGATGTGAAAGATGCACTTCCGCTTGCAAAAGCTCTTGTTGAAGGAGGACTTCCTTGTGCAGAAGTGACATTCCGTACAGAAGCAGCAGCAGAAGCAATCCGTCAGATGACAGAAGCTTACCCGGAGATGCTTGTCGGAGCAGGAACAGTTCTGACAACAGCTCAGGTAAATGAAGCAGTTAAAGCAGGAGCAAAATTCATCGTAAGCCCGGGATTTGATCCGGAGATCGTAGATTATTGTCTCGCAAGAGAAATACCTGTTTTACCTGGTTGTGCAACACCTTCAGAAGTAGCACAGGCAGTAAAACGCGGAATGGAAGTTGTGAAGTTCTTCCCGGCAGAACAGGCAGGAGGACTTCCGATGATCAAGGCAATGGCTGCTCCGTATCATCAGCTCAGATTCATGCCGACAGGTGGAATCAATCCAGAGAACTTAAAAGATTATCTGGCATTTGATAAGATTCTTTGCTGTGGCGGAAGCTGGATGGTAAAGGGAAACCTTTTAAAAGAAGGAAAGTTTGATGAAGTCTGCAAGCTGACAAAAGAAGCAAAAGCAATCGCAGACGCAGTTAGAAAATAAGTTAGAAAACCATATTAAGTTAACCCCCTAAAAGAATACAAGTAAAATTAATCGTAGATCAACTCTTGGAAGCTGTAAAAAAGGAATTGTTACTATACTGCCATGATAGTAACAATTCCTCATATAGCTTCTTTTTTATTTTCTTTCATATTAACAATATCTGTACATGTGTAATGTGAATATGTGTCAAACCTTGAAAACGTGTAAAATATGATGAATAAAAATCTTGAAAACGTGTAAAATACGAAAAAATAAAACTTTGAAAACGTGTAAAATAATAGTGACAAAAACTTTGAAAGTGTGTAAAATGGAATAAAAGTACTAGGTTTGCAAATAATAATGAGAGTTATTAAAAAGAGGTGGACACTTTGAGAAGGAAAATATATACAGAATTATTGAAATGGAAGGAAGAGGAAGCAGGGAGAACAGCTTTATTAATTGATGGTGCAAGGCGTGTAGGGAAGAGTTACATTGTAGAGAACTTTGCAAAGCAAGAATATAAAAGCTACATTATCATTGATTTCAACAGAGTGAATCAAGAAGTGACAGAGCTTTTTGAAAATTACCTGAATGATCTTGATTTGTTTTTTATGTATTTGTCGAATTATTATAATGTGAAATTATATGAGCGAGACACATTAATTATTTTTGATGAGGTACAACTCTTTCCACGAGCAAGGGCTGCAATTAAATATCTTGTAGCGGATGGCCGATATGATTACATTGAAACAGGATCGCTCATGAGCATTAAGAAGAATGTAAAAGATATTGTGATTCCTTCGGAAGAAAGACATCTTCGAATGTATCCTCTGGATTTTGAGGAATTTTTATGGGCATTGGATAATGAGAGTTTGATGGATTTTATCAAAGTGTTTTTCGAAAAGAAAAAGCCGCTTGGTGCAGCACTTCACAGAAAAGCTATGGATTATTTCAGACAGTACATGATTGTTGGAGGAATGCCACAGGCTGTAGAAAGATATGTAGAGACGAAAGATTTTGAACGTGTCGATCGTGTGAAGAGAGACATTCTGGAATTGTACAGGGCAGATATCGTAAAGCATGCTCAAGGATATGAGATGAAGGTAGAACAGATTTTTGATGATATTCCGGCACAGCTCCAAAAACATGATAAAAAATTTAAACTTTCATCATTAAAGAAAGAAGCAAGATTCAGAGATTATGAAGATGCGATTTTTTGGTTAAGTGATGCAATGATCGTGAACGTATGCTATAATTCGACAGCGCCAAATATCGGATTAAAATTAAATATGGATCGTGTAACAATGAAATGTTACATGGCAGACACAGGCTTGCTTATAAGTCATGCATTTGATGAAAATGGAATTGTGAGTGAAGAGATTTATAAAAAATTACTGTTTGACAAACTGGAAGTAAATAAAGGAATGATTATGGAAAATATTGTTGCACAAATGCTTGTTGCAAGTGGCCATAAACTTTATTTTTATAATAACCCATCTCGTGATGATGCAAGTCTGAGAATGGAGATTGACTTTCTAATTGCAAAGAGCAAAATTACAAGTAAACATAACATATCTCCAATTGAAGTGAAGTCTGGTGGAAAGTATACATTAACGTCATTGAAAAAATGTACAAGTAAATTATATATGTCTTTTTGACTATCTTTTTATATCTTCTTAAATGTCCGCAAAGCCTTATTTTATCGGCTCTACGGGCATTTTGCTTTTGTGGTAAACCTCACATATCTAGGTCTATCTTCTTATATTTTCGCTATCAATCGTGGTTAAAATCGTGGTAAATACTTCTATGCAATTAGACGCTGAACCTCTGATTTTGCGGTATCTATGGACGCATGAGCGTACCAGTTCATTGTGATACTAATGTTTGAATGTCCCATGATATACTGTAAATCTTTTGGGTTCATGTTCTTGCTTGCCAGCCTTGTGCAGAATGTATGGCGTAGCGTATGCGGTGTGATATGTGGCAAGGGGTTGTCCTTATGGTGCTTGTTGTATTTCTTTACCATACGGACAAATAAAGTGCTGTAATCAATCGCAACTTTTGGCTTGCCTTTCTGATTGACAAATAGGAAGTTGCTCCGTCCGTCTATCACAAATGGTTTTGCCTTTGGGCGTTTCTTTATCACTCGTTGAAATGCTTGTATCGTTTCCTTGCTTAATGGCACTTGCCTTGTTCCACTCTTTGTCTTAGGCGTTTCAATATAATAACCTTGTTCCTTACTCTTTAGTAACTGGTGGTCGATAACTACAACCTCATGGATAAAATCAACGTCCATGATTGTCAGTCCGCACAGTTCCGAGATACGAAGTCCAGTTTTCAACAGTATCAGCACATCATCATAATACTTATGATACACGTTATCTGTTTTAATGAATGACAATAAGGCTTGTTCTTGTCCCTCTGTCAATGCCACTTTCTCTTTGGTATCATTTTCTAGGACTTCACTCAACTTGAAATCAAAAGGGTTCTTCCTTACACAATCGTCTTGTATGGCGATATAGAATGACGCTTTTAACGAGCGTT
>OLQW01000824.1_pt1 | contig 16534 bp, 13 predicted proteins | sample 1672901 | NCBI WGS metagenome assembly OLQW01 (sample SAMEA3136735, study PRJEB25190) | human gut metagenome | reverse complement strand
ATAGCGCTTCGCGCCGTCGTCAGAGGGGCGTAGCCGAGAAATCTCTATGGCAGAATGCTCATTGCCTGATGTGAGGTGGCACCAAAACATCGTTTCCCCTCGGCGCATACATGCTGATTCCCGCAGTGCAGTAAAGATCGAGGGCTACGCCCCTCTGACGATGCCGGAGAACCCCAGTGACCAGTGACTAGTGACTAGTCACTAGTCACTTTAGATTTCTAATCACTAATCACTAATCTCTAATCTCTAGCTACTAGTCCCCAGTCACAAGTCCTTATTCACCGGCGTCCTGTCCGGTTCACCGGAGAGATTCCTTGCGATATCCGTTGGCACGCGGCGGTAGGGGAAGGTTTTCAGGATATCCTGCATGAGGTCATCGAAGATGTAGCGGTTTCTGACGGTGCCCTCTTCTTCGCTGTTCCAGTAGGTCGCGCGGTCATCGCGGACGGACGGCTCCCCTTTCTTATAGGAGTAGATATCGAAGACAGCGCGCGTCTCTACGATGTCATCGGCGTCAGAGAAGAAAGAGTGGCGGTAGACGACCTGCCGCCACTCGGTAATGACAGGCATGACGACGATGTCTGCATTTGCTTTCTCTGCGAGCTCCTTCAGCTGCGAAGGGGAGTAGAGGGCAACATCGTACTCGACCGGATCCAGCGTGCGGTAATAAGGATAGCGGAAGATCCTTCCCATTTCGCGGTCCACATAGACAGCGGCTTCATCACCGCTTCTGTATCGCGCCGGGAGCAGGAGCACGGCGCGCGTATTCTCAAAGTATCCCAGACTCCGATTCACCGCCGGATCAGCCGCCCGGGCGGTGAATGCAAAGCCGATGAGGCAGAAAAGGCTCATGAGCAAAAGAAAAATTCGTTTCATAAAAAGACCTCCTTTGTTACTATTGTAGCACCAAAGGAGAGGACAGGGCTAGGGAAACACTGATTCAAGCGCAGAGTCCTAATCTCTAATCCCTAGCCACTAGTTACTAGTCACCAGTCCCTAGTCACTAGCCCCTAGTCACCAGTCACCAGTCACCAGTCCCTAATCCCCAGTCACTTTCCTCTCGATCCACCACAGCCGTCCGATGAGGAGCAGGGCAGAGGTGCCGACGCCAAGGTCGATGCACTGCCAGTAGGACTCGGGGCCGTGGGAGAGCACATAGTCGAAGAAAAGGCCGGAGGGGAAGCAGACGAACCAGTAGGCGATGAGCATGAGGAAGAAGGGGACTTTCGCATCCTTATAACCGCGCAGGATCCCCTGAATGGGAGCTGCGATGTCATCGAAGAGCTGCCAGCCGGCGCAGTAGACGAGGAAGAGGCTGCCTAGAGCAATGACGGCGGGATCCGCGCTGTAGAGAGAAATGATTTCTTTTCGGAAGAGGAGCGTTGCGCTGATGGTGATGGCTGCGCCGGTGAGCGTGGTGAGGAGCCCCAGTCTGGAGTATTCGCGGGCAAGGTCATAGCGGCGCGCTCCGACCTCATAGCCGACGAGGATGGTCATCGCCATGGAGCAGCTCATGGGGATCATGTAGATGATGCCGGAGAAATTGAGCGCCGCCTGATGCGCCGCGATGGTTTCTGTGCCGAATTTCGTGATGAAGATGATGATGAAGCCAAAAAGGCTTGTTTCCATGAAGATGCCGAGCGCATTCGGGATGCCGAGAGCCATGTACTCTTTCCAGACGAAGAGGCGGCTTTCCGGGGAGGAAAAGAGAGCGCGGCCCATGAATGGCTTTTGAGACAGGATGACGGCAAGAAAGAGCAGGACGAGAAAGACGTAGGTGAGGAGAGTTGCAATGCCGGCTCCGACACCGCCTAAGGCGGGAGCTCCCCATTTCCCAAAGATGAAGGCATAGTTCAGAAGGCCGTTCACCGGGAGGGCGAGGAGGAAGAGACGCATGGAGATCGTCGTCGCTCCCACGGTGTCGGTCAGTGAGCGGAGCGGCATCGCGAGCATTTCAAAAAGAAATGCGCCCACAAGTGCGAGCATGTAGTTTTTCGCGATGGAGGAAACTGCGGGGGCAAGAGAGAGTCCTGCAAGGACCGTATCGATGAGGAGATAGTAGAGCAGGGCGAAAATGAAAGAGAGCAGGAGTGCGAGGTAAAGTCCCGTGCGGATGACCATCGGGATGCTTTCCTTTTCTTTTTTCCCCATGAGCTGCGCGGCCATCGGTGTCGCCGCGGTGAGGAGGCCCATCGCGGTCGTCTGGATGGGAAGGAAGAGGCTGGCGCCGATGGAGACGCCGGCAAGGTCGTTTGCACTGACATGACCGGACATGGTCGAGTCCATGAAATTCATGCCGACGGTGGAGACTTGGGCGATCAGGATCGGGATCATGGTCGCGATCAGTTTTTGGAGATGAGAGAGATTGATAGACATAGGGGATCGTATATTTGAAAAATCCTTGCTGGCTGAGACCAGTAAAAAAGAGTACGAAAAAAGGAGCTGCCTCTTGGCAACTCCTTCTATTATAACCGAAATTCTCAATTATTTCATGTGAGCGGCAGCCCAGTCAGCCTTGAAGCGGGCAATGCCATTGTCGGTCAGCGGGTGCTTCATTGCATCCATGAGGACCTGGAAGGGGACGGTCGCGATGTCAGCACCGGCGAGAGCGCACTGGGTGATATGCTGCGGTTTTCTGATGGAAGCAGCGATGATCTTCGTCTCGATGCCGTGAAGCTCGAAGATCTCGGAGATGGTCTGGATCAGTTCGACGCCGTCCCATCCGATGTCATCAATGCGGCCGACGAAGGGAGAAACGAAGGAAGCACCGGCGCGTGCAGCGAGCAGGGCCTGGTTCGCAGAGAAGATCAGGGTGACATTGGTGCGGATACCAGCTTTTGCGAGGCCTTTCACCGCTTTCATGCCTTCTGCGGTCATCGGGATCTTGACGACGACATGCGGGTCAAGGGCAGCGAGGACTTTGCCTTCTGCGATCATGCCTTCTGCATCATCGGCGAGGACTTCTGCGGAAATCGGGCCATCCACGATGGAGGCGATTTCTTTGATGGTGGCGTGGAAGTCTTTGCCTTCCTTGGCGATCAGAGACGGGTTCGTGGTGACGCCGGAAATAAATCCCATATCATTGGCTTTGCGGATGGCTTTCACATCAGCGGTATCGATAAAAAATTCCATATGATTCTCCTTCTGCGAGCGCTTGTGCCTCGCTAATAAGTATATACTTTTTAATGCTTCCTACATATTACACTATTTCAGGAGAAAGTCAAGAAAAACCGCAGCGAAGGCTGCGGTTTGAGTAGCCCACGGGGCGGGCCGTTCTTGGATTGGGGATGAAAGCTCTGCTTTCGAGTGAGGAGTGAGGAGTGAGGAGTGAGGAGTGAGGAGTGAGGAGCGCTGGTGCGGCGCATAAAAATATGGAAGCGCCGCAGAGTATAAATAATGGAGATGCTCCAAAGTAGTATTTAAGTCCAAAAGTCACTAGTCACAAGTCACTAGCTACTTGAGGCTCCTAATCCCTAATCCCTGCGTTCAAATTTCAGGGGAAATGAGGATGAGGAATGAAGGCGGCGGCTTCGCCGCTTGATAGGAATAGCCTTCCCCTCGAGGGGAAGGTGCCCCGAAGGGGCGGATAGGGCACTGGCGGTATGAAAGAGAGTGGGGAAATACATTTCAAGTAGGCGATTTACGACAGTACCCTATCCACCGCTGGCGCGGTCCCCCTTCCCCATGCGGGGAAGGCTTAGACAGAGCGATGCTTCGCGTCGATTTTTATAAAAGGCGATGCCCGAAAGCAGTATTCAAGTCACCAGTCACTTTGCGCTCCTAATCCCTAGCCACTAACTACTCATCCCCGATTTCAAACTTCAGAGTTAACCATTTGGGCGGCTTCGCCGCCAATATATATTTTGCAGCGAAGCTTCCCCACAACCCAGAACCTCGCCAACCTGAACCTTGAACCTTTTATTTTCCCTTCATTCGCTTCACATAGACCATCAGGACTGACATATCCGCCGGAGAGACACCGGAGATGCGGGAAGCCTGCCCCAGAGAGAGCGGACGGATCTGATCGAGCTTCTGGCGGGCTTCGATGGAAATGCCGTCCAAGTGGAGATAGTCGATGTTCTCTGGCATCTTTTCCTTTTCCATGCGCTCGGCCTTCTTGACGGCAGCTTCCTGACGGGCGATATAGCCCTCGTACTTCACCGTGATTTCCATTTCCTCGACGGCTTCCGGATCGAAGGCGGGGCAGCCGAGGACGTCGACCATGGTCCTGTAGGTCATCTCGGGACGTTTTAAGATCTTATCCGCGCCGATGCCTGTCGTGAGCGGAGCGGATCCGACGCTTGCAAGCGCTGCATTGACGGCCTCCTTGGGCGTGAAGCGCTTCGTCCGGATATAGGCCATCGCTTCTTCATAGGCCTCTTTGCGGGCAAGGAAATGCGCATAGCGCTCTTCTGTCACAAGGCCAATGTCATGGCCCTTCTCGGTGAGGCGAAGATCCGCATTGTCCTGACGGAGGATCAAGCGGTACTCGCTGCGGCTGGTCATCATGCGGTACGGTTCATTCGTCCCCTTCGTGACGAGGTCATCGATGAGCGCGCCGATGTAGGCTTCGTGGCGGGCGAGGATGAAGGGCTCTTTTCCCTTGATCTTGAGCGCCGCATTGATGCCGGCCATGAGCCCCTGTGCCGCAGCTTCTTCATAGCCGCTCGTGCCATTGGCCTGCCCTGCGGAGTAGAGGCCGGGGAGCTTCTTCACTTCCAGCGTCGGGTAGAGCTGGAGCGGGTCTAAGAGATCATACTCGATCGCATAGGCCGGACGCATGAGCTTCACATCCTCGAGCCCCGGGATGGTACGCAGGAAGGCATACTGCACGTCGATCGGCATGGACGTCGACATGCCCTGGACGTACATTTCATTCGTGTCAAGGCCTTCCGGCTCGATGAAGAGCTGGTGCCGCTTCTTATCGGCAAAGCGGACGACCTTATCCTCGATGGACGGGCAGTAGCGCGCACCGATGCCATGGATCTTGCCCGCGTACTTCGGGGCGCGCATCAGGTTGTCACGGATGATCTGGTGCGTTTCTTCATTGGTATAGGTGAGCCAGCAGTTCCGCTGATTTCTGTCCTCCCGTTCATTCATGAAAGAGAAGGCATGATTCATCGGATCGCCCTGCTCAAGCGCCATATGGTCCAGATGCAGACTTCGGATATCGACGCGGCTCGGCGTACCTGTCTTGAAACGAAGAATCTTGAGCCCGTGCTTTTTCAGATTCTCTGACAGGCCGACCGAGGGGCGCATGCCATTCGGGCCGCCGGAATACATCGTCTCGCCGATGATGATCTCGCTGTCGAGGTACGTCCCGGTCGCCAGAATGACCGCCTTCGCGCGGTACTCTTCATGGAGCTCGGTCGTGATGCCGACGCATACCCCGTCTTCCACGAGGATGTCCATCACCTGCACCTGCTTCAGGTCAAGATTTTCTGTATTCTCCACCACCTTCTTCATATAGGTGTGGTACTTGTTCTTGTCCGACTGCGCGCGAAGCGCGTACACCGCCGGCCCCTTGCCGAGATTCAGCATGCGCATCTGGATGGCTGTCGCATCGGCCGCAATGCCCATCTCGCCGCCCAGCGCATCGATCTCTTTCACAAGGTGGCTCTTCCCCGGCCCGCCGATCGCCGGATTGCATGGCATCATGGCGACGTTTTCCAGAGAAATCGTGGTGAGCAGCGTCTTCATCCCCATGCGCGCTGCCGCGAGCGCCGCCTCGCAGCCTGCATGGCCTGCGCCGACGACGATCACATCATACGTATCAATGAGATACATGGTATCCTTCTTTCTTTGCTTCGCAGAAATTGGTTCTCTGCGCTTGATTATATTCCAAAGTCTTATTATATAAAATTTTGACGTGTATTTCAAAGAAAGAATAGAGGAAGGTTGGCGGGTTTGGGTTGGAGGGTTCAACAGGTTCTAAGGGTTCGGAAGGTTCAACAGGGTTGGTGCGGCACATAAAAATCAGAAGCGCCGCGGAGATTTGAAACTAGCGATTTTCTCGTATCGCAAACCTAATCCCTAGCCACTCATCCCTAATCCCTGCTTTCAAACTTCAGGATTCAGGGTGAACACAATGAGAAATGGTGGTGGCGGCCTTGCTGCGAAGTATATATGGGGCGATGCCCGAAAGTAGTATTCAATTCGCTAGTCACTTGAAGCACCTCATCCCTGCTTTCACACACGCATCTTTTATCGGTCTGCAAGAAAGATTTCTCGCTTCGCTCGAAATGACGACACGGGGAGTCTGATGTCTCCCAGTCTCCAGTCACTAGTCACTACTTCCCCACGCAGAATCTTTCGAAGATGGAATTGATGAGCTCCTGATCCACCGTGTCTCCGGTGATTTCTCCCAGCGTATGCCACGCCTCGGTGACGTCGACGACGATGCAGTCCGCCGGCATGCCGCACCGGATGGACTCTTCGGCGCGGCGGGCAGCCGCGAGAGCTTTCTTCACCAGATCCACATGCCGCAGGTTAGTCAAGAAAAGCTCACGGCCCGCGGAGACATCCTGAAGCCGAGTGATATGATGGAGCTCCTCCTCCAGCTCGGCCATGCCGCTGCCGTAGCGAGCGGAGATCGGCACGACCGGAATATCCCCGGCGAGCGCTTTCACATCTCTCGTCTCGATCTCCTGCGGCAGGTCATACTTATTCAGGATGACAAGCGCCTTTCTTCCGTAAAGAGAGGTGAGCAGCGCGCGGTCCTCTTCCGAGAGCGGGCGAGAGCCGTCGATGACTGCCATGATGAGGTCAGCCTTCTCCATGGACTTCTTCGCGCGTTCGATGCCGATGCGCTCGATCTTGTTATCTGTCTCACGGATGCCGGCTGTATCCATCAGGATGAGCGGCACACCGCCGATCTTGATGGACTCCTCGATGGTGTCGCGCGTCGTCCCGGGAATGTCCGTCACGATGGCCCGCTCCTCCTGCAAAAGTGCATTCAAAAGGCTCGATTTCCCTGCATTCGGACGGCCCACGATCGCCGTGCGCAGGCCATCGCGGATGATGCGCCCCTCTTCGGAGCGGGAGAGCAGCGTCCGAAGCGATGCATCAATGGCAGAAAGCCCCTCTTCGATCTCCTCATTCGTGAGATCCTCCAGGTCTTCCTCCGGATAGTCGATGGTGACTTCGAGCTTGGCGATCAGATCCTTCAGTTGGTCGCGCGAAGCACGCACGAAGGAGGAAAGCGCGCCCGAGAGATGGCTTTCTGCCTGCGAGAGCGCCGCCGCCCCCTTCGCCTCGATGATATCCATCACGGCTTCCGCCTGCGACAGGTCGAGGCGGCCATTCAGGAAGGCCCGCTTCGTGAATTCACCGCGGTGCGCGGGGACGGCCCCCTTTTCCAGAACGAGCGAGAGCGTCTGGCGGAGCGCCTCCATCGAGCCGTGGATCTGGATCTCCACGACATCCTCGCCCGTGTAGGAATGCGGCGATCTCATGTAGACGGCGAGCCCTTCGTCTACCTGGCGGTCCCCCGCCATGACGCGGCCAAAGTACATGCGGTACGGCTCTGCCTCATGAAAGCTCTTGATTTTCTTCGTATGAAATACGCGGTCTGCGACATCCGCCGCCTGCATGCCGGAAATGCGGATGATGCCGATCCCGCCCTCGCCCGGGCTGGTCGCGATCGCCGCGATGGTGGTTTCTTCGTACATAGATGGGTACTCCTTCGTAATAGGTATGCCACTAGCTACTTTTATTCTTTTTCTATTATAACGAACATAGGGGGAAGTGGCTAGGGAATTTGGGGTTCAGGGTTCAGGGTTGTGGTGGCGGCTTCGCCGCAGTATAAATAATGGCGATGCCCGAAAGTAGTATTCAAATCGCTAGTCACCAATCACTTGAGGCACCTCATCCCTGCTTTCACACACGCATCGTTTATCGGTCTGCAAGAAAGATTTCTCGCTTTGCTCGAAATGACGATACGGGGGTCTGATTTCATTCGTGAATACCATATCTTCAAAACTCCGCGGCGCTTCCCTGTTTTTATGCGCCGCACCACTCCCTCTGAACCCTCTGAACCTGTAGAACCCGCTTTCCCTCTTTCGCAAATAATCAAAAGGGGGCGGCACGCCCCACGGGCTAACCCTGAATCCTCTCCGCTCTTAATTTCTTTAGCATCTCATGCTATAATATAAAAAAAATCTAAAAGGCAAAAAGTTCGGTAAACTTCCGACGGAAAGAGGCCATTCCCTTGACATCTACGAGCGATACACCGCAGAGCCTTTTGCGAGAGGCTCACATGGAGATGATATTCTCCCAGCTGTTGGCCTTGGACCAGATTTCCGACCGCGCCACCTACGATGCCCGCATTCCCTCCCTTCTGGGAAACATCGGGCAGATCACGCGCTCGGATCGTGCCTACATTTTCAGCATTCACGAAGAGGAAGAGTGCTATTACCGGAACGACTACGAATGGTGTCAGGATGGAGTCACCCCGCAGATCGAAAACCTGTAGCTTGTCCCCGCCGCCCTCATCCCGCTCTGGGATCACACGCTCCGAGGCGGAAAAGCCATCAGCCTCTGGGATCTGGAAACGATCAAGGATGCTATGCCCGCAGAGTATGACATCCTGCATGCGCAGGGCATCCACAGCATCGCCGTGCTTCCTATCTTTGCCGCCGGGAAATTCGTCGGATTCATCGGCCTTGACAATCCTGACCACGCCATTTATGACATCGCTTCCAAAATACTGCAGGTCATCAGCGGCCATTTGGGCTGCATCCGCTCGCATCTTGATGCCCAGGAAACGCTGCGCGAAAGCCGCGCCCGGCTCAAATCTCAGCTCATCTCCCTCCGGCGCGAGACCTATCTGGTCGATGTCCTCGCCTCGGACTACCGCTGCATCCTCCGCTGCAATCTCACGCAGGATACCTTCGAGACGGTCAAGGGAGTCCCCCGCTGTCCGACGGATACTTCCGGCATCTTCAGCGAGTGGGTCCACAAAGCCTATGACGAGTACATCATCCATGCCTCCACGCCGGATTTCCTTTCCTTTTTTTGCCAGAAAACAACTTCTTGCCGCGCTTTCTGCGAAGCAGATCCTGCGCTACCGCTTAGAAGTCATTCCCAATGAGGCCGGCCATCGCCACCTCGAGATACAGATCGCCCCGCTCCACTCCATTGAAGACGACCAGCATAAGATCGCGATCGGCATTCGCTCCATCGATGACCTCGTCCTTCGCGAAAAACGTCTGGATAAAGAAAAAGCGAAAGCGAAAAGACGGCTGCAACTCCGTAAAGAGCTCATCAGCACGATCGGGAAAATCTACCACGCCATCTACTTCTTCGATCTGGATAAAGGCACTTATATGGAAATCACTGCCAACAAAGATTTCCAGCACGCTCTCGGCAGCGAGGGATGTTTGAGCAAAGGGATTCCCATCACCGTGAAAACTTTCATCGCTCCCGAATGCCAGGCATACATGAAAGCCTTCCTCGAGCCATCCACCCTCTCCAACCACCTTCGCGAAAGAGACACCCTCACCATGGCACACCGGGATCACAATGGCATCTGGTACCTGGACCGCTTCATCGTGAAGCAAAGACATACAGATGGAAGCGTCGCGACCCTCCTCTACACCATGCAAGACATCGACGAAATCAGACAGAAAGAGCTCAGCTATCAGGAAGAGCTCCGAAAGAGCGCCCGCGAAGCCCAGATCGCCAGCCAGGCGAAGACGGATTTCCTCCGCCGCATGAGCCACGACATCCGCACCCCGATCAACGGCATCCTCGGCATGATAGAAATAGCCGATAGCCATCCCGCTGACATCGAGAAGTTGCGGGACTGCCGTCATAAAATCCACGAAGCCGCCAACATGCTCCTCGCTATGGTGAATGACATCCTCGACATGAACAAGCTCGAGTCCGGCAGGCTCGAGCCGGAAAGTGTCCCCTTCGACATCTTGGAGCTCCTCACGGAAGTGAATCATCTGGCTGAAATACAGGCCCCTGCCTACGGCGTCACCACCCACGTGAAGAATCCCCCTTCCCGGTCCGCCGCGTCATCGGCTCCCCCACCTTCCTTCGCCGCGTCCTCTTGAACCTTGCCGGCAATGCTTTGAAGTACAACCGCCGCGGCGGACGCATTGATTTCTCCTGCGACAAGATCGAAATCAAGGGGGATACGGCCTACTTTACGCTGACCTGCGCCGACACCGGCATCGGTATGAGTGAAGATTTTCAGAAACGCGCCTTCGAGCCCTTCACGCAGAAGTCGAATACAGCCCGCACCCGCTACATGGGGACCGGGCTCGGCCTGGCCATCGTGAAGGAACTCGTGGAAAAAATGGACGGCACCATCGCCCTTGAAAGTCAGGAAGGTGTCGGCAGCCGCTTCAGCCTCACCGTCCCCTTCACCATCGACCATGCGCCGCAGGAAGAGGAAAAAGCAGCCAAGAGCCCCGTCTCCCTCGCCGGTCTTCACGTCCTCCTCGCCGAAGACAATGAGCTGAACCGCGAGATCGCAGTCTTCCTCCTCGAAAAAGAAGGCATGGAAATCACCGCCTGTGAAAATGGCGCCGAAGCCGTCAAAGCGTTCCGCGAATCACCCCAAGGCTACTATGACCTCATCCTCATGGATATCATGATGCCCGTCATGGACGGCTATGAGGCGAGCCGGCAGATCCGCAGCCTCCCCCGCCTTGATGCTACGGTCATCCCCATCTTCGCCATGACCGCAAACGCCTTTCAGGACGACATCGAAAAGAGCCATAAGAACGGCATGAACGAACATCTCACCAAGCCTCTTCATACGGAGGTCGTGCTTGCCACGATACGGAAGTATGTGAGATAGAAGTGACTGGTGACTAGGGACTAGGGACTGGGGATTAGGGATTAGGGATTAGGGATTAGGTTTGTCATGCACAGACGCCGGATGCATTCACGTATCCGTATGAATGCATATATAAGACAAACACAAATGCGTTCGCCCTTGGAAAAGGGCGCGGCCAAAGGCCGGGATAGACTGCCCCGAAGGGGCAGAATTCTGCAAAACAGTACATAAAGATATGGGACAGCACGCCCCACAGCCTAAGTTTGAAAGCAGACTACTCTTATTCCCTGTTTACGAAGTCTCAAAGGTTAAAGAAGCTGACTCTGCGATTGAATCCGCGTTTTCCTCATTTCTCATTCAAAAAGGCGATGTGAAATAACGATCATCTCATTTTCGCGTTCAATCTGCCGCGGGGGACTTGCAGCTCTCATAGGAGTGACCGGGAAACCTTATCCCAGCTGTCTTTCATGCCATAGTCACCCTATCCGCCCCTTTCGGGCACCTTCCCCTAGAGGGGAAGGCTGCGATACGAGAATACCATCTTCTAAAAAAAGGCGGCGAAGCCGCCACGAGAGCCCTGAACCTTGAACCCTGAACCAAATGAAAGCAAAGTAAAAAGAGGCTGTGAAGAAATGGGGATTCATTTCTTCACAGCCCCTTTTTTTACAGCGTCACCATGAAATGTCCGATCAGCATCTCAAGCGCCCGTCTCACTGTCTTTTGGAAACGCTCTTCTGCGAGCGCATACACCTCTTGCGGTGCGATGGATTCACTCTCCGTCCGTTTCGCCACGACACCGCAGACAGAGCCGGCACGAAGGCCCATGACGCTCGCCAGCGTGAAGAGCGTCGCATTCTCCATCTCGAAATTCGTGCATCCCATCGCCTGAAAATCAGAGAGAAGCCCCTGATACGATGTCCTGACATAGCCGGAGAAGCTGTCATAGCGCTCCTGCCCCGGCCAGAAGGAATCGGTCGAGATAGAGACGCCGACCTGATGCGGCACCTTGAGACTTTCCGCGGCTTTCATGAGCGCCAGTGTCACCGTCATATCCGCCGCAGCCGGATACTCCGCGGGTGCATATGCCTTCGAGGCGCCGTCGCGGCGCACCGAAGCCCGATTGATCACCAGATCGCCGAGCTCAAGTCCCTCCTGAATGGAGCCCGTCGTCCCCACGCGGAGAAAGGTCGTGACCCCGAGACGCGCCAGCTCTTCCACCGCAAAGCTCATGCACGGCCCGCCCATCCCCGTCGACATGACAAGCACCGGCTCACCGGAGACGCGGGCCAGCCAGCTCGTATAGTCGCGATGCGAGGTGAGAAAAACGGCAGACGGATCCAGCGCCTTCGCCAGCCCCGGCACCCGTCCCGGATCGCCGGGCACGACCGCGTAGCGCGCGCCCGCCAGATGTTCCTTCGTAAGACCGGTGTGATACATGACCTCGCCGGCCTTGGCATAGTGATAGTTTCGCATAGTGGGCCTCCTTTTGGGTGACTGGGGACTGGAATACGACTTTCGGGCATCGCCCTTTTATACTCCGCGGCGCATTTCGTCATCCTGAGCGGAGTGAAATGTCGGATGTTCGATCATGTAAAGGCGGAACAGTGAGAACTGAGTCGAAGGATCTGGCGCCACACCACCCCCGCCCTACCCATAGAACCTACAGAACCTGATAAACCTCTTTCACACTCAATCAAAGAGCGCCCTCCACGGGCTAACTCTGAACCTTGAAGTTAGAAAGCAGGGATTAGTAGCTAGGGATTAGAATCCTCAAGTGACTGTTGACTGGTAGCTGGTGACTTAAATACTGCCTTCGGGCATCGCCATTATCTATACTCGCGGCGAAGCCGCCACCTTCATTCCTCATTCCTAATTCCGCATTCCTAATTTTTCCTCTTGCGCCCCTGCCCGTTTTTCTACCCACATCTTGTGCATATACAAGAGACGAGGGAAATGGTACAATGAAGTTATTCACAAGTCCGTTTGAAAGTTACGGAAAAGCGTGTGGAAAAAGTGCAGGAAGCATACACTAATTCACAGACTTATCCACTTATCCATAAAGATATTCAACCGCCGCTTTCTCCGATGCCGTCAAGCCTCTTTCCAAAGAGGCCGATCGGAGAAAACGCCTTATTCACAATTATTCACAAAGTCATTCACATACTCACAGCCACGGCGGCTGCCCTATGTGTGGCAAGCGAGGTACCCTATGGACTTCTTTCAATTATGGGACCAGATACTGGACTATATCGACCAGTATGACCACCCGTACTATGACATGTTTTCCAACGAAGTCTTTCCTATCTCCATGACAGAAAGCACACTGACGATTTCGCCCAAAAACAAACGGCGGAAACCATGGATCGAAAATGTATATAAAGGAAAGCTGGAAAAAATTATTTTCGATATCACAGGGAAGCAACTTTCCATCGAGATTTCCGATATCATGAACCAGCCCGCGGAACCCGCGCCGATGCCAACGCCGTTTCCGGAAGCCGGTGCATCCAGAAAGGCAGCGGAGAGCGATGCTCCCTTCCCGATGATCCATGAGACCGCCGATACCCCCTATGAAAATACGCCGGCGCCTCTCCCGGAGCCTGATATCGATGATCCCTTTCCGAAGGAAGCCATGCCGCCGGATTTTTCCAAAATCAAGCCGATGACAGCCGATGAGGTCCCGCTCCCCGACATCCGGGAGCTCGGAGAAACCTCCCTCTTCGATGCGCCCATGCGCAGTGAGCCGAAAAAGAGAAATGCCTTCCTGCCGAATCCGGTCAATGAAGAATATACCTTCTCCACCTTCGTCCATGGCAACTGCAACGAGATCGCCTTTCAGGCCGCTTATGCGGTCGCCAAGACGGCCGATCATCCGGATCAGGCCGACCAGAAAATGAATCCGCTTTTCATATACGGGCCCTCAGGTCTTGGCAAGACGCATCTGCTCCACGCCATCTGCAACTACATCCACGAAAACAAGCCGGAGCTTTCCGTCCTCTTCGTCTCGAGCGAAACCTTCACCAATGAGCTGATCGATGCCATCCAGAATCACACCATGCCGAAATTCCGTGCCAAGTATAGAAATCTGGACTTCCTCCTGATCGACGACGTGCAGTTCTTCGGCTCCAAGGATGCGACGAAGATGGAGATCTTCAATACATTCAATGACCTCTTCGATAAGAAGAAGCACATCATCATGACGAGCGACCGCACGCCGCAGGATATCGACAAGCTCGAAGACCGCCTGCAGACGCGCTTTTCCAGCGGGCTCGTTGCCCCGATTTCTCCGCCGGACTATGAAATCTGCTGCATCATCCTTCAGCAGAGAGCAGAAAAGCTTGGCATCACGCTCCCGAAAGACGTGGTCGACTATATCGCAAGTCATATCAATACCAATGTCCGTGAGCTGGAAGGGGCTTTCAATAAGCTCGTCACCTTCTCGCAGATCAAGAAACAAACGATCACGCTCGCCTTCACCAAGGATGCGCTGAAGGACCAGATCCCCCTCGACAACCGTCAGGAGCTTACCGTCGACTTCATCATCGATACCGTATGCCAGTACTACGGCGTCAAAAAGGATAAGCTCCTCGGCCGCGGCCGTCCGCAGAAGATCGTCATCCCGCGCCAGATCGCCATGTACCTGTGCCGCAATGAGCTGAACGAGTCCTACCCGACGCTGCGTGACTATTTCCACAGAAAAGACCACTCGACCGTCCTCTATGCCTGCGAACGCGTGGAAAAAGACATCGAGCGCGACCCGCAGACCCGCGCTTCCATCGAAGCGATCCGAAAGCTGCTGAAACAGCGAGGGTGAGGGGAACGGATTCGGGATTCATGGTGAGCCTGTGGGCGGGACGCCCCTTTGATTACATTTGAAAGCCTTGCTTGAATGAGAGAAATGAGAAATGTTGGTGCGGCGCATAAAAATATGGAAGCGCCGCAAAGTATAAATAATGGCGATGCCATGAGCTGGCATGCCAGTGACTAGTCAATAGTCACTTGAGACTCCTAATCCCTAGCCACTAAATTTATGCGCCGCACCAACACTTCTCACTTCTAACTGGCGAGAAGAGCTTTCATCCCCAATCAAAGGGGAACCCCGCACCTCGGGCTCACCATGAACCCCCTGTGAACAACCCCATTTCCCCGTATCCAATATCCTGCGGGAAAGTTGTGAAAAACGACAGTTTCCCAAAAAGCTGTGAAAACCGTGAATTCTAAAAAAAGTTATTCAATCCTTTTTAACAAACCGCGAAATCCGAGAAAATCTCACTTTTCACAGAGTTATTCACTTATTCACATCGTCCTACTACGGCGACTACTATCTTTTTATCAATCATCGTTATTTTTAGAGGTGCTGCCATGAGAGTCATTTTCGACAAAACGAAACTGTCTGATGCGATTGACCGCGTACAGCGGGCTGCACAGGCAAAAATTACATCCAATACCAATAACGGATACTTCATTGCTGCAGAAAACGGAAAAGTCGAGCTGCAGGCCAATGATTACACCATCGGGATCAAAACAAGCTGCCCTGCCATGATCGAGGAAGAAGGCATTATCGTGATTGCTGCCAGCCAGCTGCAAAGCACGATCCGTATGATGCCGGCAGGGGATGTCGTCATGGAAAAGAAAAAAGAAGAAAATATGGTTTCTTTTACCTGCGGCTCTTATTTTGCCCGTTTCCCGACCCGCGATATCAATGAATTTCCGGAAGTCAAAGAAATGGAGCATACCAGTCACGCGACAGTTTCCTGCCATGATTTCAAAGAAATGACCAGTCAGGTCTCCTTCGCCACGGCTTCGGACAAGCAGAAGCCTCTCTTCACCGGCGTGCTCTTTGAAGTCAGCCAGTACCGCTTCATCATGGCGGCGACCAATACGCACCGCCTGGCTGCCAAAGAAATCACCCTGCCGGAAGAAGCGAGCGCAGAAGGGCGCTTCGTCGTATCCGGCAGCATCCTTTCGGATGTAGTCCGCCTGCTGCCGGACGAGGAAGGCAGCACCGTCGAAATTTCATGGTCCCAAAACCATGTCGCTTTCACCTTTGGCAGCACGTACTTTATCACCAGTCTGCTCACCGGCGAATATCCGGATTACCACCGTGTCATCCCGACCCATCACGATGCACTCGCGACCGTCAATGTCCACGATTTTCAGGAAGCCGTCCGCTTCGTCAGCCCGATTTCCAGCGGCGTGGATTACCATACCATCAATTTCATCTTCCATGAGGACTCGGTGGAAATCTATGAAGAAGATCCCTCTATCGGCCGTAGCAGCACATCGATCCCGATCAAGCTCGAAGGCGAGCCGATCAAGATCACCTACAACTGCAACTATATCGAAGATATCCTGAAGCATTCCGAGGGCGAAACCGTCATTCTGCACCTGCAGAAAAACGGCCCGCTTCTGGTAGAGCAGGAAGAAGATAAGGCCTACCAGTATGTCGTGACACCGATGAGGGGGAGACATTGATGGAGAGCATAGCCGTCTACGGAGACTACATCCAGCTTGACCAGCTTTTGAAAAAGATCGACGCGATCAGCTCCGGCGGAGAGACCGCCGCTTACCTTGCCCGACATCAGGTGCAGCTGAATGGCAAGCCTGTCCATGAAAAACGCAAGAAGATCCGTCCCGGAGATGTCCTTGCCATCGATGGCAGGGAGTATCAGATGAAAGCTGAATAGGGAAAAGGAGCTGTGAAGAAATGAATCCTCATTTCTTCACAGCTCCTTTTTACTTTGC
>OLQW01000823.1_pt1 | contig 16537 bp, 11 predicted proteins | sample 1672901 | NCBI WGS metagenome assembly OLQW01 (sample SAMEA3136735, study PRJEB25190) | human gut metagenome | reverse complement strand
TTGAGCCAGCTCTTTGAATTTCACTTCGCCGTCATTCACACTTCCCATCACGCATTTTCAGCAAAAGATCGTAGACTTTCTGAATACTTACCCAGACTGGTTTTCCTTCTTTCCGATTCGGATCATGAACAACTGTATTTTGCTCCCGATTGAAGCAGAATCTCAGGACACCGCTTTGCGAATCTTCTCGACATTGAATGACCGCGGAAAGCCACTGTCTGATGCAGATATCTTCAAGGCGCAATTTTACAAGTATTACTCTGCCAAAGGCGAGCGGGAAGTCTTTATCCAAAAGTGGAAGGACCTCGAGGTACTGTGTGATTCTATTTTCCATCCTATTACCGGCACTCCGATGGATGAGCTTTTCACACGGTATATGTACTATGAACGTGCAAAGCAAGGCATCAAATCCTCGACAACGGAGGCGCTGCGCAAATTCTATGAGCGGAATGCTTACAGCTTGCTAAAAAATGACCAAACTTTTGAAAATCTGATCAATCTTGCAGATTTCTGGAATGATGTGCAGAATCAAAATGTTGAGCGCTTCTCTGACCGAATTCTTCGCAGGCTCTTTGTTCTGAACTATGCTCCCAACGGTATGTGGACCTATTTTGTTTCGGTCTATTACATGGCCAATCGGGATTCTGATGGTCTACTGAACGACGATCGTTTCTATAGCTTTCTTAACAAAATCACCGCATTCATCTGGGCATATGCCGTTACAAATCCGGGCGTAAATGCACTGCGCACTCCCATTTTTGCAGAAATGACCAACATTGTAACCGGGCAACCTGTTCGGTTTTCTGACTATTTGTTTGATACGCAGAAATTGCAGAACGCTTTTGACAACTATACCTTCAGCAACAACCGCGCGATCACAAAGGCCATGCTGACATGGTGGGCATTCCAGAACTCCTCCCAGGAGCTCTTGTCCCTTGAAAGTGTACTTGAGATCGAGCACATCTACGCACGCAACCGCCAGGAAAAGGAGCACTCGCTTTCCAATCCGAGAAATGTTGAAAGCCTTGGCAACAAGGTGTTGTTGGAAAAGCGCATCAATATCCGCGCTTCTGATTATCGCTTCAGCGATAAGGTCAAGTACTATACCGGTTTTGAAAACAACCGGAAGCAGAAAAAAGAGGGTACAAAAATCAAGGAGCTTACTGACCTCGCTGCGAAAGCCACAGATTTTACCGAATCTGACATTGTAGAGAGAAACGCCAAAATCATCCTCAGCTTTGTCACCTTCATGCGCAACAACGATCTTCTATGTGAAGATTAAGCCCTTCTATGATCGATGCCCGTCTGATTTTCAGGCGGGCATTTTCTTTTGCCGGAATATGGTGTTTCCACTTTTGTCGTGGTACAATAGAAGCAAGAATCATTTTTCAGGAAGAACGTCCTGCCATCCGATTTATAGGACACCCATTGTTGTAAAATCAGGATGTCCACCTATCACAAAAACAAGGAGCAACGTATGCCAAACGATAAGATCACCGCCGTAGGTGCCAACATTGCCGAAAAAGCCGCCATGATCTGGAACGTAGCCGATATGCTGCGTGGGCCGTTCAAGCCCCACGAGTACGGTCTGGTCATTCTGCCCATGACCGTGGTGAAGCGGTTCCACGACTGCCTGCTGCCCACCCATCAGGCGGTGCTGGACACCTACGAAAAAGTGAAAAAGCTGCAGGTCATCGACGGCTTTTTACAGAAAGCCTCCGGTTACCAGTTCTATAACACCAGCCGGTTCACCTTCGAGACCTTGCTGGCAGACCCGGACAACATTGAGTCCAACTTCCGGGATTACCTGTCCGGCTTCTCCGCCAACGCACAGGACGTGCTGGCAAAGTTCGACTTTGACAACATCATCAAACGGATGGTGGAGAGCAATACCCTCTACCTCGTTATCAAGGAGTTCGGCTCCGAGAAGGGCTATCTCGGCCCGGACAAGATCAGCGCCGTGGACTGCGGCTACATCTTCGAGGACCTGGTGCGGCGGTTCTCCGAGAGCTTTGGGGAGGAAGCAGGAGCCCACTTTACCAGCCGGGATATCATCTACCTGATGACCGACCTGCTGCTGTCGGAAGCCGACCTGGACACCAGCAGCATGACCGTTTACGATATGGCCATGGGCACCAGCCAGATGCTGAGCTGCATGGAAGAGCGCATCCACGAGCTGAACAGCGACATTGAGGTGACCTGCTTCGGGCAGGAGTTCAACCCCTCCACCTTTGCCATCGCCAAGGCGGACATGATGATCCGGGGCGGCGACCCTAACAATATGCGGTTCGGTGACACTCTGTCGGAGGATCAGTTCCCCGGGTTCACCTTCCAGTACATCATCTCCAACCCGCCCTTCGGCATCGACTGGAAGCGTGAGCAGAAGGCGGTGGAAGCCGAGGCCGCCCGGGGCGAGATGGGGCGTTTTGCCCCCGGTCTGCCCAAGATCAGCGATGGTCAGCAGCTTTTTGTGCTGAACGGCCTTGCCAAGCTGGCAAGCAAAGGCAAAATGGCCATTATCCAGAACGGCTCTCCCCTGTTCAGCGGCGATGCCGGCAGCGGACCCAGCAACATCCGGCAGTATATTCTGGAAAACGACTGGCTGGACTGCATCATCCAGCTTTCCACCGATATGTTCATGAACACCGGCATCTCCACCTACATCTGGGTGCTCAGCAAGGATAAGCCCGCCCACCGTGCGGGCAAGGTGCAGCTTATTGACGCCAGCCACTGCTTCGAGCCACGCCGCAAGAGCATCGGCACCAAGCGCAACGACATTACTGATGCCTGCCGGGAGCTGATCGTCACCGCCTACGGCGAGTTTGCCAACGGCAAGGTGTACGGCGATAAAAACGGCATCTATTGCGAGAGCAAGGTGTTCGAGAGCGTGGAGTTCGGCTACAATAAGATCGTGGTGGAGCGCCCCCAGCGGGACGAGGCGGGCAACGTTATCCTGAAGCGCGGCAAGCCTGTGCCGGACACCAGCCTGCGGGACACCGAAAACGTGCCGCTGGTGCAGGATATTGACGCCTACTTTGCCCGGGAAGTTCTGCCCTACGCCCCCGACGCCTGGATCGACCACAGCAAGACCAAGGTGGGTTACGAGATCCCCATGACCCGCTATTTCTACGAGTATCAGGCGCCGGAAGCCGTGGAGGACATCGTGGCGCGCATCACCGCACTGGAACAGGATATCTCCGCCGGGCTGGCAGAGCTGTTTCATAAGGAGGGCTGACCATGGCGCGGAAAATGAAAGACAGCGGCATTGAATGGATTGGGGAGATCCCGGAGGGGTGGGAAGTTGTACCGGTAAAGCGCCTTTGCACCATGCAAGCCGGAAAAAACTTAACTTCCGAGCAAATTGCCCCTGAAGGAACATACCCTGTTTATGGTGGTAATGGTATTCGAGGCTTTTTCTCCGATTATAATTGTGATGGGCAATTTTTGACGGTAGGACGTCAAGGTGCTTTATGCGGTAACGTACACAAAATCAACGGAAAGGTATGGGCAACTGAACATGCTGTTATTACCACCCCCTCTAGCTATACAATCCTCGATTTTCTTTATTATCTTTTAATTGGAATGGACTTAAATCAATATGTTTCCTCAACCGCCGCACAACCCGGACTTGCTGTTGGAACGCTGCTGAATTTGAAAACGTGTTATCCCTGTTCTACATTAGAACAAACGCAGATTTCTAATTATCTTAATGCAAAATGTTCTGAGATTGATATCATGCTCACCAAAACCCGCTCCAGCATTGAGGAATACAAAAAGCTCAAGCAGGCAGTTATTACGCAGGCTGTGACCAAAGGCGTGCGTGGGGAGCGGGAGATGAAGGATAGCGGGGTTGAGTGGATTGGGAAAATCCCGAGAGAATTCGATCCCGTTCAGCTGAAATTTTTCTGCAAGCTAATTACAGATGGCACTCATTTTTCTCCTACAACTGTCGAAAACGGTTGGCCCTATATCACAGCTGGAGACGTTCATGGCATTGGTCTTGACTATAATTCTGCCAAACGTATTTCTGAAGAAGATTTTCAGTTATTAGTCACACAGGGTTGCCAGCCTTTAAAAGGTGATGTGTTGCTTGTCAAGGACGGTGCAACAACTGGTCGTGTTGGGTTTGTTGATAGTGACACTCCATGTGTTATTCTATCTTCTGTCGCAATGCTTCGTCCTGCTGACAATACCGATGGGCACTATCTTATGTATTTACTGGCATCTGATTTTTTGCAAAAGCAAATCCTTGTTTCAATGGCAGGTTCTGCTATGCCACGTACAACGCTAACAAAACTCACAAAATATATTGGTCTGCTTCCTCCTCTCCATGAACAAAAAGAAATTGCAAACTACCTTGACGCCAAGTGCGCCGAAATTGACGGGCTGATTGCAAAGAAAGAGCAGCTGGTAAAAGAGCTGGAAGGCTATAAGAAAAGTTTGATTTATGAGGTTGTAACGGGGAAGCGGGAGGTGTAAAATGGATGCAGATAAATCTCAGGATATTTTGGGCAGCATTTTGAGGGAAACTTTATCAACTCGTGCAGACGAATTGCAAAAAGAAGGAAAGTCCATTACAGACATTTCTAAAATCCTCAATGACGACAGAATATCTTCTATCGTTGAAAAGCTTCTTGAACGGGCTTCTTCTGACAATGTTTCCTTTTACAAGTTACATCTTCATGAAATTATCGAAGATGATGATATTGAAAAGAATCGCTTTCTTCAGCATCACCGTTCAATTTGGGGAAAATGCTTTGAAGCTTCCCGTGTTATGTATATAATTGCTGTCGAAGGCGCAGAATCTTTCTGTCAGTATGTAACCAATAATATTCCGGTTGATACCTACAAATCAAAGCATTTTACATTTTTAGCTCTTCAACATATTCATGGCCGTGTCTGCCAACAGTTCGCCGAAGTGCTTTGTCTTATGGAAAACGGTTTTGCAGATGGAGCCTATGCTCGTTGGCGTTCAATGTTTGAATTGTGCTGTACGGCTACTTTTATCTCTGAACAGGGTGAGCAGATTGCTAGACAATATATCGCAGCTTCTAATTCTGACAATCAAAAGTACGAATGGGCAAAGGGTGCAAAAGATCAATCTGGAAAAGAAATCATAATAAAAACTTTTGCCGCTCTTCAATCACACTGTCATGTTAATGAAAAGTGGAAACCACAGTATAAGCTTGCTTGTTCCATCATTCATCCTACTCCTCAAGGAACAATGGGGCGTTTGTCCAACGCAGACAATTCCAACTGTGTTCCTGTAGGACAATCAAATTTTGGCATTTCTATTCCTGCGGAGCATTCTGCCATATCATTAGCATGGGCAACCAACATTTTTCTTACTGTGTTCACATATATGGATGGTCTATCAACTTGTGAAACTCTAAACAAATGGATTGATGTTATTCGTGAGTCATATTTTTCTGCAATGGACAACTTCAAAAAAGAGGAGGGGGTAAAAGATGACCACCCCTGATGTAAATACTATTATTGCAACTTCCAGTTCTGCAATAAACTGGGTTACAGATGTAATCGTTCCACTAACTTCCGCCTTAATTGGTGGTTTACTTGCTTTATGGGGTGTTCATATCACCTTAAATCACGATACGTCCGACCGTGCTCGCACCCAAGATGAACTTGCACGTCCATTTTTCACCATTCTTGATGCAGGTGATAGTCGGCAAAATGCCACCTCATTATGTATATTTGATTTTTCAACGCTTTCCTCTGATGGTGAATGTCAAGACTGTATTTACATGCTAAACTCTGATAAAGTTGAATTCATTATTGAAAAAATCACTGTTTCCGGACATGATTTTCTTCCCGGACGGAAAGAACTCATTTCAAAAGGCTTACCATTTATGTTGTTGCTCTCTGACCGTTCTCCACTCGATTATTCTAATACATTTCTCCACATAATTGACATTAATCATAAAAATCGAACATACAAATTACTTTCACAAAACAACATTCCTAAAGAATGGATTGAAGTTCAAAAGGAGGTCTAACCATGCCCCTCAACACCACCGAAAAGCAGTTTGAATCGGACATTGCGGCGGCGCTGCTCTCCCCTGCCGGGGGCTACACCCGCAACGGGGATTGCTACGACCCCAAGCTGGGACTGTTTGTGGATACCCTGATCCGCTTTGTACAAAAGACCCAGCCCAACGAGTGGGCATTTTTTGAAAAGCAGAACCCGGTAAACCCGGTGCGGAAGTTCTGCACGGCCTTTAACAATGCCTGCGATGCGGAGGGGCTGCTTTCGGTGCTGCGGTATGGGTTCAAGCACCGGGGACGGCGGTTCCGGGTGTGCTATTTTCAGCCGGAGTCCGCGCTGAACCAGAAGGACGCCCAGCGCTACGCCCAAAACGAGATCACCTGCAACCGGCAGTGGTTCTACTCCGACACCACCCACAACTCGGTGGACATGGTGCTGGCGGTAAACGGCATCCCGGTGTTCGCCTTTGAGCTGAAAAACCAGTTCACCGGGCAGACTGTGGAGAACGCCAAACAGCAGTGGATGCACGACCGGGACCCCCGGGAGGTGTGTTTCCAGTTCAACAAGCGCATTCTGGGTTATTTTTGCGTAGACCTGACCGAGGTGTGGATGGCCACCCGGCTGGCAGGCAAGGACACACGCTTTCTGCCCTTCAATCAGGGCTCCAATGGTGCCGGGCGGGACGGCGGTGCAGGCAACCCGCCCAACCCCAACGGCTATCTTACCGCCTACCTCTGGGAAGAAGTGTTCCAGAAGGACAGCATGATGGACATCCTGCAAAAGTTCATGAGCCTGCAGGACGGCAAGACCCTGATCTTTCCCCGGTACCATCAGCTGGACGTGGTACGCAAGCTGGTGGCAGATGTGCGGCAGAAGGGTGCCGGGCAGCACTATCTCATCCAGCACAGCGCCGGGTCGGGCAAGTCCAACTCCATTGCTTGGACGGCGTACCGGCTGGCTTCCCTGTTCAACACCGAGAACAAGCCGGTGTTTGCCAGTGTCATCGTGGTGACTGACCGCACCGTGCTGGACGCACAGCTGCAGGAGACCATCTCCGGCTTCGACCATACGCTGGGTGCGGTGGAGGCCATCGGCGAGGACAAAAATCCTGGCGACCTGCGGGATGCCATCAACAACGGCGCACGCATCATCATCACCACGCTGCAAAAGTTCCCGGTCATCTATACTGAGGTGAACAAGACCGCCGGGAAGAACTATGCCGTTATCATCGACGAAGCGCACTCCTCCCAGACCGGCACCTCTGCTCTGAAACTGAAAGCCGCCCTTGCCGACACCGAGGACGCGCTACGGGAATATGCCGATCTAGAGGGCAAAGCGGAGGACGAGATCGACCCGGAGGATGCACTGGTGAAGGAGTTGACCTCCCACGGACGGCACAAGAACCTGTCCTTCTTCGCCTTTACCGCCACCCCAAAAGCCGCCACGCTGGAACTGTTCGGCACCGAGTACCCGGACGGCAGCCACCACCCCTTCCACATTTACAGTATGCGGCAGGCTATTGAGGAAGGGTTCATTCTGGATGTGCTGCAAAACTACATGACCTATTCCACCTGCTTCAAGATCGCCAAGACCATCCCGGACAATCCCGACCTGCCCGCCAGCCGGGCGGCAAAGCTCATCCGCAAGTATGAGGAGCTGCACCCCTACAACATCAGCCAGAAGGCAAAGATCATTGTAGAGACCTTCCGGGAGACCACCAGCCACAAGATCGGTGGGCGGGGCAAGATGATGGTAGTCACCTCCTCCCGGCTGGCGGCGGTGCGGTACTTCCACGAGGTCAAGCGGTACATTGCGGAGCAGGGCTACGACGATGTGCAGATCTTAGCGGCATTCTCCGGTGCCGTACCGGACGGCGGCGTGGAGTACACGGAGCAGTCTCTGAACGTCCGCGCCGACGGCAGCCACATTGCGGAAAGCCAAACTAAGACGGAGTTCCATAACAACTTCAATGTGCTGATCGTGGCTGAAAAATACCAGACCGGCTTTGACGAACCGCTGCTCCACACCATGATCGTGGACAAAAAGCTGAAGGGCGTCAAGGCAGTACAGACCCTCTCCCGCCTGAACCGTACCTGTCCCGGCAAAACCGACACCTTTGTGCTGGATTTTGTGAACAAGGCAGAGGACATCCGGGAGGCATTCCAGCCCTTTTATCAGGAGACTTTTCTGGAGCAGGAGGTCAACACCGACCTCATTTACAAGACCCAGAAGGAGCTGCGGAGCTTTGCCGTCTATTCCGATGCAGACGTGGAAGCCTTTGCCAAGGAGTATTTCCGCAGCACCAAGCAGGATAAAAACGCCGTGGGCCGCATGAGCAGCGTTTTGAAGCCCGTGGCGGACCGCTACAACCAGAAAACGCAGGCCGAGCGGTACCAGTTCCGCCGTCTGCTGCGAAGCCTTGTCAAGTGGTACGGCTATGTTTCGCAGGTGGCACGGATGTTCGATGAAGAGCTGCACAAGGAGAACGTATTCTGCGCTTATCTGCTCAAATTGCTGCCGCCGGACGAGGTCTCTCCGCTGGACTTGGAGGGCAAATTGCAGCTGGAGTATTACAAGCTGCAAAAGACCTTTGCCGGTGCTATTGAGCTGGAACACGCAAAGGGCGTCTACGAGCCGGTCACCCAGAAGGGTGCTCTGGGGCACGACCCCAAGGAGCCGCTGGACGAGATCATTCTGAAGATCAACGAAAAGTTCAAGGGTGAGTTCACCAATGCCGACCGGGTGCTGCTTACTGCCCTGCATGACCGTCTGCTGGCCGACCCGAAGCTGGCAAAGCTGGCGCGAAGCTCCGACCCGCAGATCTTCACCGAGAGCATCTTTCCCAAAGCCTTTGACACCGCCGCACAGGACAGCTATCTCGAAGCGCAGGACACCTTCTCTTCCCTGTTTGAAGATACCAGCAAGTATAAGGCTATTATGTCGGCGCTGGCAGAGTGGCTGTATGGGGAATTCCGCAAGAAGTAAAACCGTTTTCCTTTTTGTTTGCTTAAAACAGCCTGCATCCACGGGATGCGGTTCAAGGGTTTGGGTGTTCCCCAACAAGCATTTTGCAATGCAAATGGTGTTTGTATAGACAGACACATTGCTTGCAGATGCAGACGACGGTCTGACCAAAATTGATACTACCTTTGATGGTGATACCGTCTGGCTGTCCATCGACCAGATGGCTGAGCTGTTCCAGCGTGACCGCAGCGTTATTGGAAAACACGTCCGGAACATCTTCAAGGAAGGTGAGCTTCAGAAGGAATCAGTGTGGGCAAAATTTGCCTACACTGCCGCAGATGGAAAGGTCTACGATGTGGACTATTACAACCTCGATGTCATCATCTCCGTCGGCTACCGGGTCAAATCCAAACGCGGCACACAATTCCGCATCTGGGCAACCGGCATCCTGGCAGTGCTGAGCAGCCTGCTCATGGCATTTGCGCCCGGCCTTTTCCTGATTTGTGCGGCAATGGGGCTGAACGCCCTGTCCAACACCATGTTTTCCGGCACCGATGCCGCTCTGACCTACGACAGCCTGAAGCAGGCCGGGCAAGAAGAACGGTATCTTTCCGTGGCCGCCAACCGCTCCCAGATCGGCATGCTGGCCAGCGCGCTCGGCTCCCTTGCCAGCACACTGCGGCGGTTTCTGCGGTTTTCCGGCTTTTATCTGGTGAGTGCGCTGTTCAGCAGCATTTCCACACTGGCCATGCTCCTGCTGAAGGAACCTGTGGTCACCGAGGCACAAGCCGCCCGGAGTTCCCATTCCCTGCGAGAGCTGCCGGGCCAGTTCGCGCAGCTGGTGCGGGACAGTGCCGCCGCCCTGCGCGGCTGCCCGCTGGCGGCAAAACTCATCGCTGCCGATGCGGTCATCTCTGTCCCCTGCTATCTGACCAAGATGTTCCTGCAGCAGCGGCTCGTGGAGCTGGGCTGGCCCACCGAGTGGCTTTTTCTGCCCTTGCTGCTGGTCGGCGGCGGGACCTTTCTGGTCGGCGCGGCGCCTGCATGGGGCGGCATTCTGGGCATGATGCTGGTGCAGGGCGTGCTGGAAGTCTGGCTGCTCCATGCCGACCAGCGTCTCAATGCCCTGATCTCCAGTGATCAGCGGGCTACCCTCATCAGTGTGGACAGCATGGCCTACAGCATCCTGATGATCCCCGCAAGCCCCTTTGTGGGTGCCGTGGGCGATCTCTTCGGGCAGGCGGGTGCTGGGCTTGCCCTGCTGGGCGTCCTGACCGCCGCCAGCGGGGCGGCGGTACTGGCCAAGCGCCGGAGCTGAGTTTTACCACAAAACGCAAAAGACCGCTGCGGCCTCCGGAGAGATCGCAGCGGTCCTTTCTTTTATGCTCAGTAGCACTTTTTGCAAGCCGTGAATCCGCGGGATTTTGCAGTGGACAGGCTCACTTTCTCAGGGCCTTTCATTCCGCTGCAGTTGGGGTTGCTGTGGTACTTCTTGCCGCCATGGGTGATCTGGCTGGTCGTCTGGCCGGAAGATGCACTGCCCGTGCTCTTTTTGCTGCTGGCAGTGCTCTTGCTGCCGGAAGTGGTCGTGGTCTTTTTGCTGCTGGCGGCAGCGGCGGCCTTCTGGGCATCCAGCTTTTTCTGCCCGGCCGTGTACAAAGCTGTCGTGTCGCTGGTGGTGCCGTTCAGCAGCACCGAGCCATTCTGGATGTCCAGAATGGGCATGCCGTTCACGTCCAGTGTGCCGGCATACACGCCGTACAGGGTCATCTGCTGTGCCGGGACCGCCGCCTTGAAGGCATCAAATTTCGACTTCTGCACGGCCACATACCACACGCCGTCGGCGGTGTCAAAGCCAAAAATAAATGCAGTATCGTTGCTGGTAGCCGCACTGTAATTGGGCGTACCGGTAATAGTGATGGGCTGTCCCAGCGGCTGAGACGTTGCCTGCGCATAGGGTACCGTCTGGCAGGAACTGCTGTCCACCGCCGCAAAGGCCGCCGGGCAGCACAACAGGCTCAGGCACAGGGCCAGTGCCGCTGCAAGAATCCGGAATTGTTTTTTCATCGCACACATCCTCCTCTGTTTGCCGGTCACCCGGCTATTTTACGGTTTGATCGTACCTCCTGTTTCTCTGTGCAGCAATTCCCAGAATGTGTTGTTTTTCGGCACATTCCGACGCATTCAGGAAGCAAGGTCAGTTCTCACCATATATTATACCGATTTATGTTCATTTACGAACCGTAATATGGCATTCATTTCAAGCAAAATTCACCTCATAATAGTATTGGGGTGATAATAATGGATGAACTCAGAATTAAAAAGCTCTCCGAACCTGTTACATTTACGATTCGCGTAGACAAGTCAATCGTCGATTTCTACGATGATCTTGCCGGAAAAACAAATCGCTCCCGCAATGAGCTGATCGGGCTTGCTTTGGACTACGCCAAGGATAAGATCATCGTGGAAGAATAAGCGTTCTTTCTGTAAACAAAAAATGCGAACGAAAGCATTTCTGCTCTCGTTCGCATTTTTTATTGCTTCACACAGCGTGTCGTGTTGCGGGCGCTCCGGATCAGATGCCGGCGGCAGCGTTCTGACCGGCAAAGCGGCCGAAGGTGGCACTGCGGCCTGCGGCGGCACCTGCCATCAGGCTGGGATAGCTGCCGGAGAAGTAGTTGCCACTCATGTCGCCGATGACATACAGGCCGGGGATGGCCTTGAAGTCCTGATCAATGGCGTGCATATTGTCGTCGATCTGGATGCCGTCGATGGTGCAGATCAGATAGCCGCCGGCCTGACGGACGCCGTAGAAGGGAGCTTCGCTCAGGGTGGACAGACGATAGTCCTCCTTACCGTAATCCTCGTCCTCGCCCTTGGCAGCCAGCTCATTGTAGCGATCCACCGTTGCGGTGAAGGTGTCCTTGGGCAGGCCCAGCTTGTCGGCCAGCTCCTCCACGGTGTCGGCCTGCACGATGTAACCCTGGTCCTGCAGATCGGCGTTCATGCCCTCGATGTACTCAATGGGGAACACCGGAGCGGTGCCGTTCACATGCGGGTACAGACGGCTGCAGCCGTGGGTGGCAAAGTGCTCCACATCCTCGGGGTACTTGCTGTCCCACACAGTGCAGTAGGTGTGGTAGGGCTGGCTGGCTGCAGCGTGCAGCACCAGATCGTAAGGCATGTACTCGTTCATGAAGCGCTCACCGTTCAGGTTCACCTTCAGGAACGGCTGGCTGCCCATCCAGAACAGCGCGCCATCGCTGGCCTTGCCGTACTCGCCGGTCTGGTCCGGCTTGATGGCACCGCGGTCAAAGATCATGGAGGTGTGGGTCTGGTCCATGATGGCACCGGCCCACAGGCAGGCCTTGATACCGTCGCCCTTGGCACCGGGCTTGGAATAGTTGATGCAGGTCTGCTCCACGCTCTGGGGCTGCAGGGCGTTCATCATGGTTTCATTGCCGCTGTAGCCGCCGCAGGCCAGAATGACGCCCTTGGATGCGTTGTAGCGCACATACTCGTCGTTGGCATTCTTGGCGATCAGGCCGGTGACGCGGTTGCCGTCCTTTTCCAGCTTGACCATGGTGATCTCGTACTGCACTTCCAGACCGTCGGCCTCGGCGTGCTTGAGCACGGCGTCCATGGTCAGCTGCTCGCTGTACTCGTCGCCGTACTGGGTGCTGTGGCCCACGTCCAGCACCTCGTAGTTGTCGTTGTCATGCTTTTCGTCGATCTCGTGGCGGAAGTCGATGCCGCTCTCGGCCAGTACGTCGGTGAACCAGTCGATGGTCTCACCGCTGCGGTCTGCCCACACCTGTGCCAGGCTGCGGCGGGTATAGCCCTGGCTCCAATTGCACAGGTAGCGCACAGCGTCCTTCTTGTTCACGTCATCACCGTCCTCCTGCTGCTGCTTGGAGCCGCAGGCAGCCAGCGTGTCGCGGATGCCGCTGGCCATGTCGTGGCCGAACTTTTCGATCAGGATGGTCTTGGCACCGGCCGCGGCCGCGGCGGCAGCGGCAAAGCTGCCGGAGGAACCGGCACCCACCACCAGCACCTCACACTCCACGGTCTGCTTGATGTCGCTCTCGGCCACTTCGGGCTCCTCGCCCAGCCAGTCGGCGGTGGAGGAAGTCTCCTCGGTGGTCTGCTCAGCGGGGTTGATGGCACCGCCGCTGGCCTGACGGATGCAGTCGGCCACAGCGTTCTGCACAGCCTTGCTGGTCACGGTGGCGCCGGTCACACCGTCGATCTGGCTGGTCTGAGCGTTCATCACCTGCTCGATCAGCTTGTCCTTGGCGGCCTGGCCGATGCTGTCGGTCTCGCCGGACAGGTCCAGCTCCACCTTGGTGATGGTATTGGCATCAAAGGTGACAGTAGCGGTGATCTCGCTCATGCCCTTGGCGGTGGCGGTGTAGGTGCCAGGGGTGTAGATGCCGGCTGCACCGGAAGATGCAGCAGCGGTGGAGCTGCTGGCTGCATTGCAGGCAGCCAGACCGGCTGCGGTGACGCTGCTCATGGCGGCAGCGGCAGCGATCTTCAGAAAGCCTTTGCGGGAGATCTTTTCCATAATAAGGTTCCTTTCTCTTCTTTTTCTTCGTGCTTTGTTCCAGAGTGGCAAAAATGCTTTGCCATTCTTGTTAAAAGTATCACATTTACAACCAAAGAAAAAGAAGTTATAATATCCCTGTAGGTATCAAGAAAAACTTGCGTTTTATTTCTGGAAAGGAACCTCCCATGACCATTCAGCAGCTGCGCTATTTTCTGGCCCTGTGTCAGGACCTGAACTATACCCGCACGGCCGGGCGGATGTATCTGTCCCGGCAGGCTCTGCGGCTGAGCATTGCCGCACTGGAAGAAGAACTTTGCGGCCCGCTGTTCATCAATGTGCGCAATCACCTTGCCCTGACCGAAAAGGGCCAGCGCTTCCGGACACAGGCCGCGCCGGTGGTGGAGCAATTTGACCGGATGTGCGCGCAGGCGTATCAGGATATCCGGTCCCCCGCCCTGCGGCTGGGCATCAGTGTGGCGTTGGTGCCCAGCTACCTGCCCATGCTGGGGGATGTGCTGGAGCAGTTCCGGCAGCAATACCCGGGCATCCCGCTGGAAACCACATTGCTCTCCAACGACGCCGTATGTGCACAATTGCAGAACGGCACGCTGGACGCCGGGCTGGTGATGGACCTGGGCGGCTGCGCGGCCGGGCTTGCCCGCACCGCGCTCACCCGGCACACTGCGGCCCTGCTGGTGCCCCGCTGCAGCCCGTTCTGGGGGCGCAGCAGCATCGCCCCGGCAGAGCTGGACGGCCAGCTGCTGTTGGTGCCGGGCCTTGCGCCGGAGCCGCTGGCCCCGCTGTGGAATACCCTGCGGCAGGCCGGTGCCCGCCCGAAGGTAGAGATCGGCGAGCAATACTATCAAGTGCTTTACCGCACCCAGGAGCGCAACGGTCTGGCCCTGGACCGGTTGGAGATCACCTCCGACCACTGCATGGACAATGTTCAGGACGTGGCACTGGACGGCATGCCGCCCATCTGCGCCGCCTTTTTGCAGCCGGAGCACGCAGAGCACCCCTGTGTCCGGCTTTTGTGTAGCTTTTTGCAGGAACACCTGCGCAATCTATGAAAGAAGGGACCCCTTATGCATTTTTATGGAACCATTGGCCCGGCCTGCGCCAGTGCCGGAACTCTGCGCCGCCTTGTGGACGCCGGCATGACCGGCCTGCGCATGAACCTTTCCCACGGGGCGCTGGCCGAACACGCTGACTGGCTGGCAATGATCCACGCTGTCGGCATTCCGGACCTGCTCATCGACCTGCAGGGGCCGGAACTGCGTGTCGGGCGGCTGGCCAGCCCGGTCACCCTGCCGGAGGGCGGCACGGTACAGCTGGGTGCAGGCGGCATCCCCTGCCCTGTCCAGCTCGTGCAGGCAGCCCGCCCCGGGCAGCAGCTTTTGCTGGATGACGGCAAGCTGCTGGTGGAAGTAACTGCCGCCGGGCCGGATGCACTGGTCTGCACCGTACTGCGGGGCGGCGTTCTGCAAAGCCGCAAGAGCATTGCCGCCCCGGGTCTGTCGGTGCCCATGCCCACGCTGACAAGTGAGGACCTTGCCAACCTGCGCATCGCAGCTTCCTGCGGCGTCACCGGGGTCATGCTGCCCTTCGTGCGCGGGAAACAGGACATCCTTGCTTTGCGGCAGGCGCTGGCCGAGGCCGGTGCACCGCAGATCCGCATCTTTGCAAAGATCGAGAACCTTGCCGGGGTGCAGGCCCTGCCGGAGTTTCTGTCCCTCGTGGACGAGGTGGTCATTGCCCGCGGCGACCTGGGCAACGCCATGCCGCTGTGGGAGCTGCCCCGCTGTCAGAAACAGCTTTCCGCCGCCTGCCGGGCCGCCGGGGTGCCCTTTATGGTGGTCACCCAGATGCTGGACAGCATGTGCACCCGTGCCGTGCCCACCCGCGCCGAGGTGAGCGATATTTACAATGCTGTGTTGGATGGTGCGTCCAGCCTGATGCTCACCGGCGAGACCGCCGCTGGGCAGTACCCCGTGCAGGCCATGGAGTTCCTGGTTCGGACGGCAAACACCGCCCTGTAAGGCAGTTCGGCCTTCTGCACGCTTTTTCGGTCCGAAATGACAAAAAGGATGGATTCTGTCGTAAAGAGTTGGTATAATGAAGGCAAAATATTTTTGCAGGAAGGTTTTTCTATGGGAATCGTAGTCATCGGAGCCGTTTTTGTGGACATCAAGGGGTACCCCCTTTCCACCTACATCCCGGGCGGGCGCAACTCCGGCCGGGTCGAGCAGGTACACGGTGGTGTGAGCCGCAACATCGTGGAGGACATCGCCAATGTGGAGCTGCGCCCCACCTTTGTGGGTCTGGTGGACGACACCGGCATGGGCCAGGATGTCATCGACAAGCTCCGCGACCACAAAGTGAACACCCAGTTCATCCGCCGCGTGAAGGACGGCATGGGCACCTGGCTGGCCGTGTTCAACAACGACGGTGACGTATGCGCCTCCATCTCCAAGCGCCCGGACACCACTCCCCTCACCGCTCTGCTGAAAGAGCAGGGAGACGAGATCTTCAAGGACTGCGACAGCATCGCGCTGGAGCTGGATCTGGAAAAAGAGACGGTCAAGCAGGTGCTGCGCTTTGCCAAAAAGTACAACAAGCGGGTCTACGCGGCCATCTCCAACATGAGCATCGCCATGGAACGCCGCGACTTTTTGCAGCAGGTGGACTGCTTTGTGTGCAACCAGCAGGAAGCCGGGCTGCTCTTCTCGGACGATTACGACCACCTTTCCCCCGCTGCCATGCGGGAGGTGCTGGCCGCCAACGTGCACAGCGCCAACATCCCCTGCATGGTGGTCACCATGGGCGGGCAGGGTGCCGTGTATGCCCGCGCCAACGGCGAAAGCGGCGTTGTGCCCGCCAAGAAGGTGGATGTAATCGACACCACCGGTGCCGGTGACGCCTTCTTTGCCGGTACGGTCATCGGCCTGACCTACGGCAAGAACCTGCCCGCCTCCTGCGAGATCGGCAGCCGCCTGGCCGCCTCGGTCATCTGCATCACC
>OLQW01000816.1_pt1 | contig 16591 bp, 16 predicted proteins | sample 1672901 | NCBI WGS metagenome assembly OLQW01 (sample SAMEA3136735, study PRJEB25190) | human gut metagenome | reverse complement strand
ATGGTTTGCCTGGAACACGGGCTGTCCATTATTACACCGAAGCCGTATCGGGAGCGCCAGAAAAGAACTGTTTATCCCAAGAAGCGTACCCAGCGTGACGAATTATGTGATGCGATTGATGCGGTGCTGAAGCAGAAACCAAAGAGCTTTGATGGCTTTGTTCAGGCTCTGGCTGACATGGGATTTGAGTTCAAGGATGGAAAGCAGCCTGCGTTCAAGGGCGAGAATCAGAAGCGTTTCATTCGGCTGCGTTCCCTGGGCGAAGGATATAGCAAAGAGGAAATTCAAGCGGTTATCTCCGGCAAGAACCTGCACAAATCAAAAGGCGGCTCTGCCAAGGCTCCTGCCCCGAAGCAGTTCCAGATGCTGATTGATATTCAGGCAAAGATGGCCGAGGGCAAGACGGTCGGTTATGAAAAGTGGGCGAAGAAGTTCAACCGAAAAGAAGCTGCCCGAACGGTAATCCTACTGAAAGAAAAAGGCTTGGGCAACTACGACGATCTGACTGCTCATATTGAAAATCTGTCTGCCCGGTTCGATGCGCTTTCTGATTCTATCAAGGTCGCAGAGAAACGTATGGTTGAGGTTCAGGCGTTGCAGCAGCACATCAAAAATTATCGCAACACAAGGCAAATTTATATCGAGTACCGCAAGTCTGGATATAGCAAAAAATTCTTTGAAGAACACCGTCAGGAAATCACAATTCATAAAGCGGCGAAGCAAGCCTTTGATGAATTGCAGATTACAAAGCTCCCGTCCATGCAATCATTGTATGAGGAGTTTCATCAGCTGGCAGTCCAGAAAAAGCAGGACTACGCTGAGTACCGTCAGATCAGAAAAGAGAAAGAAGAACTGCTGATTGCCAAACGGACGGTTGAAACGATTTTGGGTCATGTAGAATAAGTTTCGCAAAAACAAAAAGCGACATGGTTTGCAGATCTCTGGTAGAATGAAGTCGCGACACCACCATTCGAAAGGAGATAGCAAACCATGTCGGAAAAGATTGTACAGCTAAACGAGGAAGTAATCAAGGGGCAGCTCAAGGAACTTGTACGCGGAAGCGTAGAGGAAACCCTCAACGAACTGCTGGAGGCCGAGGCGGAGAAGCTAACCCAGGCGGCCCGGTACGAGCGTAACGAGCAGCGCCAGGGCTACCGCAGCGGCCACTACAACCGTAACCTTACCACCACTTCCGGGAATGTCACTCTCAAGGTACCTAAGCTCAAAGGAATATCCTTTGAAACTGCCATCATTGAACGGTATCGCCGCCGGGAGAGCAGTGTGGAAGAGGCTCTTATTGAAATGTACCTGGCAGGTGTATCCGTCCGGCGTGTGGAGGACATCACCGAGGCCCTGTGGGGCAGCAAGGTCTCTCCCTCCACCATCAGTGAGCTGAATAAGAAAGCGTATGTCCACATTGAAGATTGGCGGAACCGTCCTCTGCAAGGTGGGCGGTATCCGTATGTCTATGTGGATGGGATTTATCTGCGCCGCAACTGGGGCGGAGAATTTGAAAATGTAGCCATTCTTGTGGCAATTGCAGTCAATGAGGACGGATATCGTGAGGTTCTGGGCGCCGCTGAGGGTATGAAGGAGGATAAGGCCAGCTGGGTCAGCTTCTTTCAATGGCTCCGCGGGCGTGGCCTGGACGGAGTGAAACTCATTGTTGGCGACAAGTGTCTTGGTATGTTGGAAGCCGTGGGAGAGGTGTTTCCTGAGGCCAAATACCAACGGTGTACCGTCCACTTTTACCGCAATGTATTCTCAGTCACGCCTCGCTCCAAAGTGAAACTGGTGGCTAAGATGCTCAAGGCGATCCATGCTCAAGAGAGCAAGAAAGCTGCCCGTGAAAAAGCTAAGGCCGTAGTGGAGGAACTGCGCTCTATGAAACTGAAGGAGGCCGCTAAGAAGGTGGAGAGTGGCATTGAAGAAACCCTGACTTATTGCGATTTTCCCAGCGAACACTGGACCCGTATTCGTACCAACAACGTGATTGAGAGGCTAAACAGGGAGATCCGCCGCCGCACCCGTGTTGTTGGCAGCTTCCCGGACGGCAACTCTGCTCTCATGCTGGTCTGTGCCCGGCTCCGCCATGTGGCCGGCACACAGTGGGGCAACAAGAAATACATGAACATGAAGCATCTGGAGGCTGCCGTTGAGGATACCTCCATTGCTGGCTGACTTCATTTACAACAGAGGCTGCGAACTAAAGTGCGAAAAATTCTTGACACGACCGCATTTCGTGTCCCTCCTTTCGCTAATTGGTGGACGGGGTGGCGTTTTACCACCTCATTTTGGGCAGAAAAAAAGCAGGAGACCTTTTTCAGATTTCCTGCTCGGTGTGCCGCTGTGTGGGCGGCGGGTATTTAGTTGTGATAAATTCGGGACAATTTGTCCCGATGTGGGATGGTTCAACAAACTGAAAGTTTCCTTTGTTTTTTGATTATATTTTTTTAGACATAAAAAGCAATAAGTCATCATCATTACAGCATGGCGCATATTGTTCTAATTGTTTACCCTGATACCAAACGCCGCTACCATCCGGAATATAACCTCGCTTAACATATTTTCTTTGTGCCGCACCGTATCCCGAATGAACACCAACCGCTAAATATACTATATCAGCCACTTTTGCAGCCTCCCGCTCAACAACATCAAGAAGTTTATTCCCTATTCCTTTGTTATGGACGTGAAAAAATACTGTCAAATCAACTATTTCAGGATATCCCATACCAGCCCAAGGACCTTCCGTGGGATTTAATACTAAGGTACAGAGTCCGGATACTTTTCCTTCATACTCTGCAATAAATACTTTCCTTTTATTTTCTTCCTGTTCTTTGTAGTAATTATCATATGTTTCTAAAGACGGATGCCACCCATATGACAAATAGGTATCGTATATTATTTTAGCATCATCGACTTCCATGCTTCTGATTAGCAAATTACTATTTGAAAAATAAACTTCGCTCATTATTTACCTCCACAAACAATTTGTTTATCTCCTCAAGTATAAATTATATTCATAAGCATCGCCCTGATACTCTTCTTGTTTTCTAAGTAGAATTTCATCAAATCCCAAAGCTTGGTACATATGAATTGCTCGAAAATTATCATCTTCCACTCCAACAGTAAATTCGCAATATCCATGTTCTTTTAATACAGTTAGAACTGTTTTTAAGAGATATGTTCCATATCCTTTATTCTGAAAATCTTCACGAACTCTAAACGCAAACAGATACGCCCGCCTGCCTCGTATAGCATAATTTTCATCATCACTTTCATACATTACGTGAAGTTCACCAATTAAAACATCTTTATCATACAAAACAAAAATATCAATAATCCCATTTTGAATATCATGCGTACATTCGGATATCATTTGTTCAACATTGTTATAATCAAACAACTCCGTCAAAACATATAACTCTTGTACTGCCAATTTTTTTAATTCCACTATATCCCCCCTACAACTTCAAATTTTCCGTCCCTTATAAATGATGATTTTCTTATGCTTCTGTTCTATTTTACAACCACAGTGTGGACAATATTCTTCACTATTTATAGGTACAACCCTTAATGATTTGCCACAGAATGGACATTGATTTTTGATTACAATTATGATTAACCTATTATAAGTTATGCCACTTCAATTTTTGCAAATATCATCCAATCTGCAATACATGAAATTAAAATAACTATTCCTAAAAATGCAGGTACTCCTGCAAATTGTTCTAAATAATTTGAATGAATTCAATATTATGCTTTTTTCTCCTTAAATGGCTTCAGAAAGATCACCCATCCAAAGATCAGCAGATTCATTACCAGTGCAACAGGAATATCTCCCCAGTGGATTTGCTGATTCTGAAGTACATCCGCAGAGTACGTTCCTGAAAAAACTACCACCATATTATTATTCAGAAAATGAATAATTATCGGGACCCAGATATTCTGGGTTTTCATATAAGTATATGCCATAAAAATCCCCAGTGAAATACAGGTAACAAACTGGCTTGCCAGAGCCGCCAGCCCCATATCCGGCGTAGTGTAATAGAAGAAGTCTATTGGCAGATGCCATACAGCCCACACACAGCCCAAAAGGATTACGCCGCCTTTTAGTCCAAATTTTTTCTGAAGAAGAGGCTGAAGATAATATCTCCATCCGTATTCTTCTCCAAAGAATGCCACTACTGACAGGAAAAAGTTTACCAAAACAGTAAAAAATATGATCCAGGTAGTAGGATTTGCCATTATTTTGCCAAATTCAGAAAGCTGGCCGCTCAGAGCACAGGCAATCACAAATCTGAGAAGATATAATCCAATAAACAACAGGATCATACGAATAGATATATTCCAATGTTCGCTGTTCAGTCCATAGGATCTGCGCTTTTCTTTACCGGATTGCAGAAGAAGAATCCAGAAAATAACGCTGCCACCTATTATAACGTAATTCATGATCGGTGCCCACTGAGAATATGGCATGCTCATCAGATCTCTATTTTGGGGAACCAGAACAGAAGCCGCCGTGCAGACAACCAGCACCGCCGTGAGAGCTACAAAGAATATGTAAAAAGCCGTTGGAAGATTTTTATCTCCTTTTTTGGTAATTAAATAAGCCATCATCACACCTGCTGCTGGATACAACATCTGCGCATTTGGAAAAGCGCTGAGATCAAGACCTTTTCCATAGCTATACCACATCAGAAGTCCCATTACATATGTGATTCCGTATGCTATAATCACATAGATCAATAGCTGTTTTTTCTCTGTTTGCATAAATTTCATAATTTCCTCCTTGCAACTTCTAATTTGTTACTCACATGATATCATACTTTAGACACTTAGGCACAGGTTATTCCCCAAATTGGAGAAAACTTAAAACATTGATTTACTGCAAAGCATAACGAATCTTTTATTAAACAAGGGCAAGATGCGCCCTTGAGTAACTCTAATTTCCTTTTGGAAATTAGGAAAGGTTGTTCTTAGGAATATTTTTCTTTACATTCATTAATAGTATGTTATACTAGAATAAATCTGATAAATTTGAAACACTTACTATAGTTATTAGAAATGGAGTTTTCTATGGATTTACAAATGATACTATTTATTGCTTTAATCATTATTTTTTTTATAATTCCGTTACTAACATTTATTATTAAATCTGCAGTAAAGCAAGGAATTTTGGAAGCTTACAAGATTATTAAAAATGATAAAGATAATAATATTTTATAACTCTAATCTAAAATCTATCATGTTCAATAAAAATCCTCTTTTTTAAAGAGTTGGATATTCTTTAATTATTTCTTGTTATTAGTTGTATAAGACCCATATAAGGTATCTACTTAATAGAGGAAAAGAGAATTATAGATGTTTTAAGGAAAAGTGGCTATTTTTAAGAATAGATCAATCAACTTTGTTTTATTGTATTTTGATACTCTTGTGTTAATATCTGGATAAAAAAGAAATGTCCTAACAGTATTCTTCATGTTTATGTGAATATGAATTAATCTGCTAAGGCATTTCTTTTTATTTGTATCTTTAAAATATCATTTAAAATAATCAAATTTTTAGCAAAGAAGGTCTTTTTGGTACCATATGAGACGCATTTGTGCAAGATTTCCTCCTTCTTCAGATGTTTCAAACATATGGTTGATTACCTTTTTGATTACCTTTGCTTTTGGGAAAAAAGAAAAAGCCTTAAAACAGCGATTTTACGCGGTTTCTAAGGCTTTTTAATACAGGGGATGAGAGAATCGAACTCCCACCAAAGGTTTTGGAGACCCCTATCATACCATTTGACCAATCCCCTATTCAGTTGTCGCTTAACTCAAGCGACTTGTTAAGTATACCTTATGGAGTGATGAATGTCAAGAAAAAAATAAAGAAAATTCAAGAAATGTTTCAAGGATGGTTCTCTAATTCTGAATCAAATTATAATGCATTTATCAAAGCGATGCTTCGGGGGAATGTGAAAGAGATGAATACTTATATGAATGAAGTTGCACTAGCTACATTCAGCAGTTTTGATACAGGAAGACATCCGTCAGGAAAAGTCAGCCGGAGCGTTTCTATCATGGATTCGTTCTGGGACTTTTGGTAGAATTAAGAGATCGTTATGAAGTAAAGTCCAACAGAGAAAGCGGTTACGGGCGATATGATGTGATGTTAATACCAAGAGAAACGCCGGATCAGGCAATTATAAAAAAGAAAGAAGCGACCTCAAAATCACTTCTTCCTTTCTTTGTTCTCTTACAGAATTCCAAGATCCATCATTGCTTTTTTCAGAACTTCTTTATGTGCATCTTCCATCTCTGTCAGAGGTGCTCTAAGAGTTCCAACTTCTTTTCCCATCATGTTAAGAGCAGCCTTAACCGGGATCGGGTTCACTTCACAGAAGAGAGCATTAACCAGTGGAAGTGCATCTAACTGCATCTTGCGGCTACCTGCGATATCTCCTGAGAAGAATTTGTAGCACATGTCATGCACGTAAGCCGGAGCTACGTTGGAGAGAACGGAGATAACTCCGATTCCGCCAAGTGCGAGAAGCGGTACAACCTGATCATCATTTCCGGAGTAAAGATCAACGTTGCCATCACAAAGATGCATGATCTGTGCAACTGTGCTGATATTTCCAGATGCTTCTTTAATACCTACGATGTTCTCAACATCTTTCACAAGTGTTGCAACTGTCTGTGGCTGAAGTCCACATCCTGTACGGCTTGGTACATTGTACAGAATCGCCGGAATATTTACTTCATTACAAATAGCTGTGTAATGAGCAATCAGTCCGTTCTGTGTCGCTTTATTATAATATGGTGTAACGAGCAGAAGTCCGTCAGCTCCATCTTCCTGAGCTTCTTTGGACAACTGGATCGCTGTTCTTGTACAATTAGAACCTGTTCCGGCGATGACCGGGATACGGTGGTTCACACGCTCAATTGCAAAACGGATTGTTGCTGCATGTTCTTCCTCTGTCATAGTAGCGGATTCACCTGTTGTTCCACAGATGACGATCGCATCTGTTCCGCCTGCAATCTGCTCCTCTAACATCTCATCTAATTTGTCATAATTGACCTCAAGATTCTCTTTCATCGGAGTAGCGATCGCTACACCTGCGCCTTTAAAAATTGCCATTCTTTTTATCCTCCTTCAACATGGTGAAACAAAGTATTACTGGTCATAGCAGGTTATTGCGCATAAGTTCCTTGTGAACGATAATTATAATAGCCATGAGCAGTAACTGTTTAATATACATCTATGCAAGAATGCGTAAACTGTAAATAAACATAAAAGAAACGGCAAGATGCGCCGTCCCCAAATATACATTATGTATAATTCAGATAGCTCTCCATCTTGCGATGACAGTCATGCCGCTATTCACGTCATGCCCAAGAACAAGAACTCAGGATTCTTACCCTTTCGGCATCTTTCCCTTTCCGATGAGTTCTTCTGTTCCTGACACATCCGTCACCTTACTTATGAAAAATGCAACCTCTATCTACGTTTCCGTGTTTAAGCAAATAATAACACCGAGGGTACAATGATGTCAACATGGTTTCTGGATTTCTTTCTTATTTATAGTACCCGGGTTATAAGTACACCTTATAAAAATTGATTATAATAAAGTATAACCGATTTTTTGACTTTTTTCTTATATATATGATATCATTAATTCGCTAGATGTGTGAATGACAAAGCTGTTTCATTTGCACTTTTTTTATGCTTGTATGTTTGTTTTTTGAAAAACAATCGCAAGAAACGACATAAGATAACAAGAGAAAATTGCGAGGATGAGAACCGCGATCCTTGGAAAAGGTATGTGGATAGGAAGGAGACCTACTGTGTTAACAATCGGTAATTACGTGAAAGTTAAGACACTGGAGGAGGCTTACGAGCTGAATCAGGCAAGAAACAGTCGTATCATGGGCGGCATGATGTGGATGAGATTAGGAAATGCAAGAGTGAAGACAATCATTGATATGTCGGAACTTGGTTTGAATGAGATTGAGGAGACAGACCATGTATTCCGCATTGGAGCAATGTGTACACTGCGCCAGCTGGAAGAGCATGAGGGGCTGAGAAAATTCTATGGGGACGGAATTGCAGAAAGCCTTCGTCATATTGTTGGAGTTCAGTTTAGAAATCAGGCAACAGTTGGAGGCAGTATCTATGGAAGATACGGATTTTCTGATGTGCTGACTGCATTACTGGCACTGGATACATTTGTGGAATTATATAATGGAGGAACTGTTCGACTTTCTGAGTTTGTAAACAGAAAAGCAGATAAGGATATTCTTGTATCCGTGATCGTCAGAAAGAGCAAGAGAAAATTCCGTTATGAATCAATTCGTCGGACAAAGACAGATTTCCCGGTACTGACATGTTCTGTCGTAACAGGAATTTACAGAGGTCAGGAGTCCTGGTTCTTTTCGGTAGGAGCAAGACCGATGAAAGCGGCATTGCTTGAAAAGCAGTGGGAGATCCCGAAAGATGCTACAGACGAGCAGCTCACAGAGTATGCAAAACGTGTGGCAGCAGAATTTACTTATGGAAGCAATATGCGCGGAAGTGCGGAGTACAGACAGCACCTTGCGGAGGTTCTGCTTCGCAGAGAGATGCGCTCAATTTTAGATGAATATAATGCGGAGGAGAAATAGGATGGAAGTACAGTTTACCCTGAATGGAAAGAAAGTAAGTACAGAGATCGCTGCAGATACAGTCCTTTTGAACCTTCTGCGTGATCTTGGATGTAAGAGTGTGAAATGTGGATGCGAGACAACAAACTGTGGTTTGTGTACAGTATGGATCGATGGAAAATCCCGTTTGTCCTGTTCTGTTCTTGCAGCAAGCATTGACGGACATGAAGTGACAACACTTGAGGGTGTGGAGAAAGAAGCAGCAGAATTCGGCTCATTTCTTGCACAGGAAGGTGCAGAGCAGTGTGGATTCTGTTCCCCTGGATTCATTATGAACGTGCTCGCAATGTTCCGTGAATTGAAGAACCCTTCTATAGAAGAAATCAAAGAATATCTGGCAGGAAATCTGTGCCGTTGTACAGGATACATGGGACAGCTTCGTGCAATCCAGAAATATATGGAAGTCAGAAATACAGCAGTTAACATTACAGTAAAGAAAATGGGCGGGGAGGAGTAAGAATGGAAAGAATAGATAAAGTTCAGAATCTGATTCCTGAGAAACCGGAATTTGTCCACAGCAATCAGGAAAAAGGAGAAGCTATAGAATCCCTGAAGATTGTAAACCGTCCTGTTGTAAAGAAAGATGCTGCTGCACTTGTTACAGGAAAAAGTGTTTATACAAATGACCTTGCACCGTCAGACTGTCTGATTGTTAAAGTGATCAGAAGTCCATATGCGCACGCATTAATTAAGGATATTAACACAGCACGTGCTGAGGCTGTACCTGGAATCGAATGTGTTCTTACATATAAAGATTGTCCGGATAAGAGATTTACAATGGCTGGTCAGACCTATCCGGAACCAAGTCCGTATGACCGTCTGATCCTTGATCAGAGAGTACGTTTCGTTGGAGATGCAGCTGCAATCGTGGCAGGAACTTCAGAGGAAGCAGTTAAGAAAGCGATGAAGCTTGTGAAGATCCAGTATGAGGTTCTTGAACCGGTACTTGATTTCCACACAGCAAAGGACAATCCGATTCTTGTGCACCCGGAAGATAACTGGAGAAGCCTTTGCCCGGTTGGTGCGGACAACAAGAGAAATCTTTGTGCACATGGGGTGAGTGAAGACGGAGACGTAGAGGCAGTTCTTGCAAAATGCGATCACGTGATCGACCGTGTTTACCATACAAAGGCAAATCAGCAGGCGATGATGGAGACTTTCCGTACTTATACATATTTAGATGCATACGGAAGATTAAATGTCGTTTCATCTACACAGGTTCCGTTCCATGCAAGAAGAATCCTTGCTCATGCACTCGATATTCCGAAGAGCAAAGTACGTGTGATCAAGCCGAGAATCGGTGGAGGATTCGGTGCGAAGCAGACTGTAGTTTCCGAAGTTTATCCGGCACTTGTTACATGGAAGACAGGAAAACCGGCGAAGATCATTTACACAAGAGAAGAGTCTTTGATCGCTTCTTCACCGCGTCATGAGATGGAACTTCATGTACGTTTGGGAGCGGATAAAGAAGGAAATATTAAAGCAATCGATCTCTATACACTTTCCAATACTGGAGCATTTGGTGAGCACGGACCGACAACCGTAGGTCTTTCCGGTCACAAGTCTATTCCGCTTTATGGAAAGGCAGAGGCATTCCGCTTTACCTATGACGTTGTTTACACAAATGTAATGTCAGCTGGAGCTTACCGTGGATACGGAGCAACACAGGGACAGTTTGCTGTAGAGTCAGCTGTAAATGAACTTGCAGGAGTTCTCGGAATGGACCCGACAGTGCTTCGTGAGAAGAACATGGTACGTCAGGGCGATAAGATGCCGGCTTATTATGGCGAAGTTACAAACAGCTGTACACTCGACAGATGTCTTGCCAGAGCAAAAGAAATGATCAACTGGGATGAAAAGTATCCATACCGTGATATGGGAAATGGAAAAGTCCGCAGTGTCGGAGTTGCAATGTCCATGCAGGGATCCGGAATCTCAGCAGTAGATACAGGTGCGGTTGAAATCAAAGTAAATGATGACGGATTCTACAGTCTGATCATTGGAGCTACTGATATGGGAACAGGATGCGATACGATCCTTGCCCAGATGGCAGCAGAGTGTCTTGAATGTAAACCGGAAGAAGTTGTTGTATTCGGAGTAGATACAGACATCTCTCCATACGATTGTGGTTCATACGCATCCAGTACAACTTATGTAACAGGACAGGCAGTTGTTAAGACTTGTGAATCCCTTCGCAAGAAAATCTGCGAGCGTGGAGCAGAATATCTCGGATGTAAGCCGGAAGATGTAGATTTCGATGGAGAATATGTAACAGAGCTGGCAACAGGAAAGCAGATTTCAAGAAGTCAGATTGGAAATAATGTAATGTGCTTCAGCAACGCACCACTTTCCGCAAGCGAAGCGTTTTCCTCACCGGTATCTCCACCGCCATTCATGGTTGGTATGGCAGAAGTTGAGATCGACAAAGAGACAGGTGTACTTGAACTGATCGATTACGTAGCAGTCGTAGACTGCGGAACAGTTATAAATCCGAACCTTGCGCGTGTACAGGTGGAAGGCGGAATCGCACAGGGAATCGGTATGGCACTGTATGAAGATGTTGTGTATAACGAAAAGGGAAAGAACTTCAGCAATTCCCTGATGCAGTATAAGATCCCGACTCGTCTTGATGTCGGAACAATCCGTGTTGAGTTCGAGAGCAGCTACGAGCCGACAGGACCGTTCGGAGCGAAGTCTATCGGAGAGATTGTAATCAATACACCATCACCGGCAATCAGCAATGCGATCCAGAATGCGACAGGCGTGATCATCAGAGAACTGCCGATGACAGCGGAGAAAATTTACAGAGGAATTTCTGGGCGTTAGACTTGGGGTTTGTTTGAAAGTATGAAATATGAGAGTTGGAACAGTTACCATATGTGGTAGGTGTTCTGGCTCTTATTTTTCATGTTGACATTGCTGTTCTATTCTGCTATAGTTAACCCACATCAAAATCTCAGACATATATTTTCTATATCTCATTTGTCTGAATGTGTTGTCGAAAGGATAACTTTATCTCATATTCAAGGCTGTATCAGCAGGAGATTCCATTTTGATGAGTTACAAAATAACAAAAGAATAAGAAACCAGGAGGAAAAATCTATGGGAAAAGCAGATGTTAATGTGAATATCTGGCTAAGTGAGAAGAAAAGATTTGCGAATTTATTTAATGGTGTGATTTATGGTGGAAGGCAGGTGATATTGCCGGAGGATTTGGAAGAAGTGAATCCTGTTTCATCTGTTAGTGTGAAAAATCGAACCGGGAAAACAAAGAACATGAAAAAATACCGCGATATCATTATGAAATGGCGGAATCAGGCTACATTTGTACTTCTTGCGAATGAATCACAAGATATGGTTCATTATGCAATGCCACACAAGGTAATGCTTTATGATGGAATGGATTATGAAACACAGATTCGGAATAATTGGAAAAACTTTAATGACCGACGAAAACAGAACAAAAAAACAGGACAGCCGTTGGAGCATCTTACCGCAGGAGAATATCTGTCGCGATTTCGAAAAAAGGATCGATTGATACCGATTATTTCATTAGTCTTTTATTATGGCTCAGAACCGTGGGATGGACCTGTTGATCTGTATGATATGTTTCGGTTGGAAGGAACGAAAGAAGAGAAAGAAATTTTGGAGAAATATCTTCCCAATTATAAAATCAATCTTGTAGATGCAGAAAGATTGGAAGACGTTGAAAAATTTTCGGATGATTTACAAGTGATATTAACTATGCTAAGATATAGGGACAGTAAGGAAGAACTGAAACACTATATTGATGAAAATAAAAAGTTCTTTCAGAACGTTGACTATGAAACGAGTCAGGCGATGAAAGCATTTTTGAACATGAAACAAATACCAGGTGAAACAGAGCAGAAGGAGGAGACGGTAGATATGTGTAAGGCAATACAGGAAATGTATGATGATGGAGTGAAAGATGGAATTCAGCGAGGGATAGCAGCAACTATTAGAACATGTCAAAATTTGAATGCTTCTAGAATAGAGACGTTTAATAATATTAGGAAAGAGTATAAATTAACAGAGGAGCAAACAGAGGAATACTTAAATACATATTGGAAGTGAGGCTGAAATAAATAGCACGAAAAACAGAGCAGAATGAGGAGAAAGAGATGAACGCAGTAGAAGCTTTAGATGAATTACAGCGCAAAGCAAGACATGATGATAAATTAAGAGAACAGTTCATAAAGACAAGGGACGCAGAAGATCCTCTTGGTGCATTCAGCTCTGTATGTCGTGAGGCAGGTTATGAACTTTATCCGATGGATATTGTGCAGGCAGGAGATGAATTTTATGCCGCAATGAAGCGCAGTACGAATGGTGGCGGAGAGAATTCACCGGTGCTTACAGGAGAGGATGACCCTTATGAAATGTTTTTTGCAGGATTGATGGAACTATGATAAATATAATTCGCGTTGGAAGAGAGCGCTTACGAGAAGCGTACGAAATTGTGAATAAGGTAGACCAGGGGATGAACGTTCCGGAATGGTTTGTTGCAGAACCGTATGAAGAATTTGATTTTTGGATGAAGAAGGAACGAGGTCTTTTATATCTTGCTGTTGATGAAGAGGGCAAGGCGGGAGCTATGTTTTTCGTAATTTTACCGGGCACTCACCCGGATAATCTGGGATATGATCTTGGAATGGAGGAAGAGAAACTGAAGCTTTGTGCTATGATGGATACGGCGGCTGTATTACCAGAGTTTCGAGGGCACTATTTACAATATAAAATGATGCAGCACGCGGAAGGTGATTTGAGACAGATGGGATATCGCTACCTGCTTTGTACGGTGCATCCGGAAAATGTTTTCAGCAGATCAAATGTCATGAAACAGGGGTATCAGAAGATGCTTACGAAGGAAAAATATGGCGGATTCTTAAGAGATATCTGGATGAAAAATATTATAGAATAAGAAAACAAACATCGGAATAAACATCTGATGTTTGTTTTCACAGAAATGCACTAACACGTTAATACGTGAAAAAGATAAAGCGAAATACTGATATAATATAGAAAAAAGAAAAGGTATGTGGTATACTCTCGACATAGCCTCTGGCAGGATTGCAGAAATGCCGAGGCATTCCTGAATGGAAACTGATAGAGATATTTAACGGCAGGCTGATGAAAGGAGTAACAGAAATGGAGACATACATGCAGATGCTTGGAAGACTTGCAAAGAATGCATCCCGTGATGCAGCGAAGCTTGGAACGAAGGCAAAGAACAGAGGACTTCTTGCAGTAGCGAATGAACTTGTGGAAGAGAGAAAATTGATTTTACAGGAGAATGCAAAGGATATTGAAGCTGCGAAAGCGAAAGGCGTGAAGCAGTCTTTGATTGATCGATTGGCACTGACGGAACAGCGAATTGAAGACATGGCAGAAGGTTTGCGTCAGATTGCAGCACTTGATGATCCCATCGGAGAAGTGCTTGGCATGAAGACAAGACCGAACGGGCTTCGTATCGGAAAGAAACGCGTACCGCTTGGCGTTGTCGGAATTATCTATGAATCCAGACCGAATGTGACAGCAGATGCATTCGGACTTTGCTTCAAGACAGGAAATGCGGTAATTCTTCGCGGAGGAAGTGATGCGATCCATTCCAATCAGGCAATTACCCGTGCAATCAAGGAAGGACTCCGCAAAGAGAAGTTATCTCAGGACCTCATTCTTCTTGTGGAAGATACAAGCAGAGAAGTTGTAAATGAGATGATGAAGATGCATGGCTGGATCGACGTCCTGATTCCAAGAGGCGGAGCAGGACTTATTGCAAATGTAGTTGCGAACAGCACTGTTCCGGTAATCGAGACAGGAACCGGAAACTGTCATGTATATGTTGATGAGACAGCAGACATTAAGATGGCAACAGACATTATCGAAAATGCGAAGACACAGCGTCTTGGTGTGTGCAATGCATGTGAGTCACTTGTGATTCATTCCAAGATAGCAGATGTAGCTTTGCCGAAGATTGTAACAAGACTGAAGGAACATGGTGTAGAGATACGTGGAGATGAGAGAGCACAGGCAATCAGTTCTGAGATCATCCCGGCAACAGAAGAAGACTGGGGAACAGAGTACCTGGATGCAATCATTTCCGTGAAGATTGTTGATTCCATTGATGAGGCAATCACACATATCAATACATACAATACAGGACATTCCGAATCCATTATTACAAAGGATTATGATAATGCATTGAGATTCCAGGATGAGGTCGATGCGGCAGCGGTTTATGTAAATGCATCAACAAGATTTACAGATGGATTCGAATTCGGATTCGGTGCTGAGATCGGAATCAGCACACAGAAGCTTCATGCAAGAGGCCCGATGGGACTCGAAGCACTGACAACAACAAAGTATATTATCTTCGGAAACGGACAGATCAGGGAATAATAAAAAGTTTTAGTGTCCAAAACTTCATAAAAGAAGTATAAACAATTCTAAAATAAGTGGTAAATGCACTGACAAAAAGAAAATCATCTGATAAAATACAGCCATGTCAGAAAAGAACAGTATGACATAGAGATGATGGGGAAATACAGATCATCTGCTTATGATAAGAGACCTGAACAGGAGGTAGAACAGTATGACAATGGAACAGTATTATAGATGGATCAATACAAAATCAGGGAAGAAGATCAAAGATTTTATGAATCGTCTGATCCCGGGACTGATGCCAGAACCAGTACCGGTCAGAGTGCCGGTTAGACAGGAAGATAGATATAATAGAAGATGATGAAATAAAAAGCTTTCGGTTCAAATGAAAAAATCCGAAAGCTTTTTATATTACTACTTCATGTTACTGGTGTAGTAAGTTTGAAGAGACTTCTTAATAACCGGATGTTAGTACAGCGTTTTCAAAATAACTGCCTCATACACTTGCCTGCGAATCCGATTGCTCAGTTGAAAAAGCCTCGACGTAGCCCGCTACGCCTACGTTTTTTCAGCTGAACACTCGAATCCACATTCTGCGTGAATGAGACAGTTATTTGTGAAACGCTGTACTAGTTACAGAAGCAAGCCGACAGGAAATGTAGCTGAGCGAAGTGACTTGACTGAGTAAATCGAAATGGAAATATGTCTGATAGTGTGATATGATTTGAATGGCAAAAGATATTTTAAGGAACAGACATGCTAGCGTTAAAGCCGGGATAAGATAGCGGTTGCAAATGAAATTCAAACAACAGAGCCAAAACCAGAATATGAGAAAATAGTGAAAGATCCTTAAGTTATGGAATTTCTGCAGATTCAGCCTGACACACATGTATATGAAGGAGATTTGGAACAGGCATTGATTGATCATCTTCAACATTTCCTTTTGGAACTTGGAAGAGGATTTTCATTTGTAGCACGCTAGAAAAGGTTTACATTGGATAGACAGGACTTTTTTATTGATCTGGTATTTTACAACTATATTTTAAAATGTTTCGTTCTCATTGACTTGAAAATGGGTAAACTGACCCATCAGGATCTAGGACAAATGCAGATGTATGTGAACTACTATGACCGATATGAGAAAACGGACTTTGAAAATCCAACAATCGGGATTTTGCTGTGCCCGCAGAAAAATGATGCTGTAGTCGAATTGACACTCCCCGAAAATTCCAACATTTTTGCGTCACAGTATCAGTTATACTTGCCTGATAAAAAACTTCTGCAAAAGAAACTGCAAGAGTGGATTGAAGAAGAAACTGGAGGTGAAGACGATTGAAACTGCAATTCAAACACCAAAAATTTCAAGCGGATGCGGCAAAAGCGGTCGTTGACGTCTTTGCCGGACAGCCGTACCTCACGCCTACATATATGATGGACCGCGGTGATGGAAACTATCAGATTGGCTTGGAGGATGATACGGATTTCACCGGCTGGCG
>OLQW01000804.1_pt1 | contig 16725 bp, 13 predicted proteins | sample 1672901 | NCBI WGS metagenome assembly OLQW01 (sample SAMEA3136735, study PRJEB25190) | human gut metagenome | reverse complement strand
CTGCTCGTTCCACTCTTCGCCCATGGCGTTCTCGGCCGCAAAGGGGCCGGCACCCACGCAGGTGGAGTAGGCTTTCAGCACGCCCACCACATGGTCCAGCTTACAGTTGGGGATGCCAGCCCCCAGCGGTGCATAGGCCGCCAGCGTATTGGAGCTGGAGGTAAACGGGAAGATGCCGTAGTCGATATCCCGCATGGCACCCAGCTGGGCTTCCAGCACGATGCGCTTGCCGCTGTCGTGGGCCTGCTGCAGGAAGGCCCCCACATCGCAGATGTACGGAGCAAACTGCCCGGCCTGCACCCGGCACCACTCCAGCAGGGCGTCGTAGCTCATGGGCTCCTGATGATAGCAGCCCGCCAGCTCCAGATTCTTGGATTCCAGGATCATGTGCAGGCGGTCCTGCACCCGCTTTTCGTCCAGATGGAGCAGGTCGCCCAGACGCAGGGTCTTTTTGCGGTATTTGTCGCTGTAGGCATAGGCGATGCCGCGGCGGGTGGAGCCGAACGCACTGCCCTTTTTGGCCAGACGGTCCTCTTCCAGACCGTCCTGCACCTTGTGCCACGGCATGGAAATGGTGGCCTTGTCAGAGAGTTTCAGGTTCTCCGAGCCGACGGTGATGCCGCGCGCCTCGATGGCGTCCATCTCCCCGGCCAGATGGTCCAGGTCGATGACCATGCCCGCACCCAGCACGCAGGTCACCTCCGGGTGGAGGATGCCGGAGGGCAGCAGGTTCAGGATGAACTTGCCCTGCTCTGTGACGACGGTGTGCCCGGCATTGTTGCCGCCCTGATAGCGGGCAACGATGTCCGCATGTTCTGCCAGCAGGTCGATGACGCGGCCCTTGCCCTCATCGCCCCAATTGATTCCAGTTACAGCAGTCAGCATAATACTTCATTTACCTTCTTTTTCCATACCACTTTACGATACTTTTGGATTTTCCTCTTGCAATTTCAGATTGCAGTGCTATTATACGAGCAGAGGCAGAATGTGTAAAACGTATCTTCCATATGACTGCAATGTAAATTTGATATGAATGGAGGCAGATACCCATGTATGTAGACTGGGAATACTACAAGATCTTCTATTATGTGGCGAAGTATCAGAACTTTACCAAGGCCGCGCGGGTTCTGGGCAACAACCAGCCCAACATCACCCACTCGATGAACCGGCTGGAAAGCCAGCTGAACTGCGTGCTGTTCATCCGCTCCAACCGGGGTGTGACCCTGACACCGGAAGGCGAGATGCTCTACTCCCGCATCGCTTCGGCGGCGGTGCAGATCCAGGATGCCGAGGAGGAGCTGAGCGCCAGTGCCACGCTGGAGCACGGAACCATCAGCATCAGCGCCACCGAGACGGCGCTCAACATTTATCTTTCCAAAAAGCTGCGGGATTTCCATACCGAATATCCCGGCATCCGGCTGCGCATCTCGAACCACTCCACCCCGCAGGCGGTGCAGGCCGTGAAGAACGGCGAGGTGGACTTTGCCATTGTGAGCACCCCGGCGGAGATCGAGTCAGGGCTGAAAATGGTGGAGCTGAAGCCGTTTTACGAGGTGCTGGTGGGTGGCAGGACCTTCACCGCGCTGGCAAGTCAGAGCCTGACCCTGAAAGAGCTGCGCAGCTATCCCCTCATCTCCCTCAGCGACGAGAGCGTGACCCGCAGCCTGTACCGGCAGTTCTTCCTGGATCATGGCGCGGTCCTCAAGCCGGATACGGAAGCCGCCACCACCGACCAGATGCTCACGCTGGTCAAAAGCGAGCTGGGCCTTGCCTTTGTGCCGGAACCCATGGCGAGGGATAGCCTGGAGCGTGGCGAGCTGGTGCAGCTCCATCTGCAGGAGATCATCCCGACCCGTTCGATCTGCCTTGTTTACGACCGCCACCGTCCGCTGAACACGGCGGCGCGGAAATTCCAGCAGATGCTGACCAAAGCAGATCCGCCCCGCCCGGCCGAATCGAAGCAGACCGAGAGCATCTCTTTTGTGTCCCAATAAAATGCTGTCGAGATGAGGCCGAGCGCTCACGGCACTGCCCTGGCTTCTGCCGGTTCTTCTAAGGCATAAAATGACCCCGGAGCGTTTGCTGTGATGCATCGCTCCGGGGTTTTGTGATGTTATGAGTTACTGGCCGCAGGAGTGCCCGCCGCAATGATGCTCACCGCAATGGTGGCCCTCGTCGTGGTCGTGGTGGTCGCAATGGGCGTTGGGGTCAAAGCGGAGCTTTCCGGCCAGATAATCTGCTACTGCCGCGTCTGCCGGGCCGCTGATCCCGCCGAACAGCTGGATGCCTGCCTGTGCAAGGGCGTTCTGTGCCCCGGGGCCGATGCCGCCGCAGAACACCACATTGGCATTGTGCTGGGCCAGAAAGCCCACCAGTGCGCCGTGGCCCTGCCCGTTGGTGGAGACGACCTCGCTGGCCGTCACCTGTCCGTTTTCGACCTCGTAGAACTTGAACTCTGCCGTGTGGCCGAAGTGCTGGAATACCATACCGCTTTCATAAGGGATTGCGATCTTCATGGGGAATGTCTCCTTTTTTCTTTTCTTTTATTATAACATAACACGGGAGACAATAAAACACCGGAACAGAGAACTCTTTTGCGGAGCTTTCCCTGAATTACAGCTCTCCCGTTTTCAGCTTGGCCAGCACCTCGTTCAGGCTGGTGCATTCCATGGTATACAGGCCGCGCATCTCATCGTCGGCGGGGAGCAGATCGGGCACCATGACGGTGACAAAGCCCCCGGCGGCACCGGCGCGGACACCGTTGTAGCTGTCCTCCAGCACCAGCGTGTGGGCGGGGTCGGTGCCCAGCTTTTCCGCCGCCAGCAGGAAGATCTCCGGGTCGGGCTTGGAATGTTTGACCTGCTGGCCGGATACCAGCGCCTTGAAGTAGTGGGTCAGCCCCCAGTTGTTCAGGTTGCCCTCGATGACATGGACCCGGCTGGAGGAGGCCACTGCCATGGGGATGTGGTTTGCATCCAGCCAGGCCAGCAGCTCGTCCAGCCCCGGCTTTTTGGGCACCGGTTTCTGGAACTCCTCATCGGCCACCCGGTGCAGGCTGTCGATGATGGCGTTGGCATCGCAGTCCTCTCCGTAGAACTGCCGTACGATGTTACGGGAAGTTTCGCCCGCCGTGCCGCGCTCGGCCTCGGCAAGGCCTTCCCTGTACTCCAGACCCAGCGCCGCCAGCGCCGGTTCCCAGAAAGTAGCCCACATCCGCTCGGTGTCGAACATCAGGCCGTCCATATCAAAAATCACGCCGTTGATCATAATGGATTGGTTCCCTTCTTGATGAGATAATACTTTGTCTAACCTCTCAGCCGTCGCTATCGCTCGGCAGGCACGGGTTGCGGCTCCCAGCATCCATTTCGTGTTGTAAACAACACTTATGTCTTGCTGGCCGCGGCCCCAACAGCAACGCCCTTTATCCGTCACTGGCGGCGGTTGTTGCTGTTGCTCCTAATAGGAGAGCCTTTGGCAAAACTGGAAACCTGCCCGGACTGCCAAGGCCTCCCCTACTAGGGGAGGTGGCAAAACCGATAGGTTTTGACGGAGAGGTTTAACAGCAGGGGCCGCTGTGGGAGAAGCCCTGCTTACAGCAATAATATCACAATTTGCGACAACTTACAGCCCCCAAACATGAAAGATTTTGCGTTTCCTTGCAAATCCGGCTCATGCTACTATAATAGAAAACAACATTCGGCATTTCAGGTGCGGGCGCGTGCCGCGCAAAATCTGCTGTGTGAGATCAGAAAAGAGGGAAATATATCATGTTGGATATCAAGATCACTCGTACCACTTCTCCCAAGGAGAAGCCCCAGGACGAGACCAAGCTGGGCTTCGGCAAGAAATTTACCGACCACATGTTTGTGATGGATTATACCGAGGGCGAGGGCTGGCACGATGCCCGCATCGTCCCCTATGCACCCTTCCCGCTGGACCCGGCCACGGTGGTGTTCCACTATGCGCAGGAGATCTTTGAGGGCATGAAGGCTTACCGCACCGCGGATGACACCATTCAGCTGTTCCGCCCTGAGTGCAATGCAAAGCGTTTCCAGGATTCCGCCGACCGTCTGTGCATCCCCAAGATCCCGGAAGAGGATTTTGTGCAGGCTGTTGAGGCTCTGGTGGATGTGGAGCGCGACTGGGTGCCCCACACCGATGGTGCTTCCCTGTACATCCGTCCCTTTGTTTTTGCAAACGATGTGGGTCTGGGCGTGCACGCTTCCAAGCACTATATCTTCTGCATCATCTGTGCTCCCTCCGGCGCTTACTACGCCGAGGGCATCAACCCCGTCCGCATCTACGTTGAGGATGAATACATCCGTGCCGCTCCCGGCCTGACCGGTTTCACCAAGTGCGGCGGCAACTACGCTGCTTCCATCAAGGCCGGTGAGCTGGCCGAGGAGCAGGGCTACGCACAGGTGCTGTGGCTGGACGGCGTGGAGAAGAAGTACGTTGAGGAAGTCGGCAGCATGAACATCATGTTCAAGATCGACGGCAAGGTCTACACCGCTGCAACCGTCGGCACCGTTCTGCCCGGCGTTACCCGCCGCAGCTGCATCGAGCTGCTGAAGGATTGGGGCTATGATGTCATCGAGGGCAAGCTGGCCATTGCGGACATCATGCAGGCCGCCCGTGAGGGCAAGCTGGAAGAGGTCTTCGGCACTGGTACCGCCGCAGTCGTCTCCCCTGTCAAGGAGCTGGTCTGGAAGGGCGAGCACGCCTACATTGGCGATGGCAAGATCGGCCCTGTGACCCAGAAGCTGTACGACACCATGACCGGGATGCAGTGGGGCAAGATCCCCGATACCAAGGGCTGGATCGTTCCGGTTGAGAAGAAGTATTGATCCTTCCCGCGCTTCTCTCTGTTCAGAATTTTTGCAAACGCCGCCGGGTGGGAATGCCGCCGGGCGGCGTTTGCCGTATCATAGAACCTCTCAGCCGCCTACGGCGGCAGCTCCCCTAGTCAGGGGAGCCAAGTTTACGATACCGTTTTCTTGCCTCTCCTGCTAGGAGAGGCGGCAATGCGAAGCATTGACGGAGAGGTTTTGTTCCCCGATTGCTTTTCCGCCTGCACAGTGCTAGACTATGTGCAGAAAAACAGAAACGAGAGGGAACTGGAATATGGTCAAAAAATGGAGCGTCAGCTATCCTGCGGTGAACGGCGTGGAGCAGCGCCGGGTGTATGTCTACCTGCCCACCATGTACGAAGCCGACCCGGAGCGCCGGTATCCGGTGCTGTATATGTTCGACGGCCAGAATGTGTTCTTTGATGCGGATGCCACCTACGGCAAGAGCTGGGGTGTGGCGGATTATCTGGACTACACCGATACCCCGCTCATCGTGGCGGCAGTGGAGTGCAATGCAGGCCCCAACAACGAGCGCCTTGTGGAGTATTCGCCCTACCGCTTCGATGACCCGACCTATGGCCACTTTGACGGCAAGGGGCAGGCGACCATGAGCTGGTTCATCCACCGGTTCAAGCCCTTCATTGACCACAATTTCCGCACCCTGCCGGACCGGGAGCACACGTTCATTGGCGGCAGCTCCATGGGCGGCCTGATGAGCCTGTACGCTCTGCTGCAGTATAACGATACCTTCAGCCGCGCGGCAGCCCTGTCGCCGTCGATCTGGGTGTCTCCTGAAAAGCTCAGCGGTCTGGTGGGCCGCGCAAAGCTGGAGCCCGGCACGGTGCTCTACATGGACTACGGTTCCCAGGAGATGGGCAGCCACGAGGGGATGCGCAGGGAATTTGCCGAGATGTGCAGCAAGATCATGGTCCGGGGCATCCACCTGACCAGCCGCCTGGTGCCCGGCGGCACCCACAGCGAAGCCAGCTGGGAAAAGCAGCTGCCGTTCGTGTTCCATACACTGATGTATGAACTGGACTGAACCTCTCCGTCATCCCTTCGGGATGCCACCTTTCCTGGTAGGAGAGGCGCGGAGCGCCTGAGAGGTTTTTTATAGAGGAGGGTACTACTACATGGAAACACAATACTTCAAGGATTACAGCCCCGCACTGGGCCGGGAGATGGAATGCAAGGTCTACGGCCATGCAGGCCGCCCCATGCTCTTTATCCCCTGTCAGGATGGCCGTTTCTTCGACTTTGAGGACTTCCACATGGCCGGTACGCTGGCTCCGTGGATCGAATCCGGGCAGATTATGGTCATCTCCATCGACACCATCGATCAGGAGACCTGGTCCGACACCAACGGCGACCCCTACTGGCGGATCCGCCGCTATGAGCAGTGGATCCGCTACATCGTGGAGGAAGTCGTGCCCAAGATCCAGTATATCGCCAAGGAGCGCAACGGCTGGGACAGCCTCCCCGGCGTGATCGCCTTTGGCTGCAGCCTGGGCGCGACCCATGCCGTCAACCTCTACCTGCGGTTCCCCTATCTTTTCGATGGCTGTCTGGCCCTCAGCGGCATCTACACCGCAAAATACGGCTTTGGCGATTACATGGACGAGGTGGTCTACCAGAACTCCCCCGTGGACTATATGGCCAACTTCCCCACCGATCACCCCTATATGGACCTCTACCGCAGCAGGAAAGCGGTCATCTGCTGCGGTCAGGGCGCTTGGGAGCAGCCCGATACCACCCGGCAGCTCAAGCAGATCTTTGAGCAGAAAGGCATCCCTGTCTGGGTGGACCTGTGGGGCTATGATGTCAAGCACGACTGGGATTGGTGGTATCAGCAGGTCGTGTATTATATGCCTTATATTCTAGGATAAAAGAGGAATCATCAAGCTATGCAGAACTTTATCTTTATCTCCCCCAATTTTCCCACCAACTACTGGCAGTTCTGCCGGGAGCTGAAAAACGACGGCATGAATGTGCTGGGCATCGGTGACCAGCCCTATGATGAGCTGAAGCCGGAGTTGAAAGACAGCCTGAACGAATACTATAAGGTCGGCAGTCTGGAGAATTATGACGAGGTCTACCGTGCGGTGGCGTTCTTCGCCTTCAAGTATGGCCGCATCGACTGGCTGGAATCCAACAATGAGTACTGGCTGGAGCGGGATGCGGCCCTGCGCACGGACTTCAACATCAAGTCCGGCTTCCAAACCGAGGATATGCCCCGCATCAAGTACAAGAGCAAGATGAAGGAGTATTACCAGAAGGCCGGCATCGCCACCGCACGTTACCACATGGTGGACGACCTGGAAAGCTGCAGGAAGTTCATCAACGAGGTGGGCTATCCGGTGGTGGTCAAGCCGGACAACGGTGTGGGTGCCTCCGATACCCATAAGCTGTCCAGCGATGAGGAGCTGAAGCGCTTCCTGCTCTACAAGAGCACCTATCACCCCGACCTTTCCTACATCATGGAGGAGTTCGTCCACGCCGAGGTCAACAGCTACGATGCCATCATCGACGGCAGCGGCAACCCCATCTTTGAGGCGGGCAACGTCAGCCCGGTGTCCATCATGGACATCGTCAACGACAACGATAACTCCATCTACTATATCATCAAGGATCTGCCCGAGGATACCCGCGCCGCCGGACGTGCCGCCGTCAAGAGCTTTGGCGTGAAGAGCCGATTCGTCCACTTTGAGTTCTTCCGCATGACCGAGGATCAGGCCAGCATGGGCAAAAAGGGCCAGCTCGTGGCGCTGGAGGTCAATATGCGCCCCTGCGGCGGCTTTACCCCGGATATGATCAACTTTGCCCGCTCCACCAACGTGTACAAGATCTGGGCAGATATGATCGCCTTCGGCGGCACGGATATGCCGGTGGGCGAGCACTACTACTGCCCCTTTGCAGGCCGCCGCGATGGCAAAAACTTTGTGTACAGCCATGAGCAGATCATGCAGAAGTACCAGAAGAATATGCGGATGGTGGACCGCATCCCCGAGGCTCTGTCCGGTGCCATGGGCAACCAGATGTACGTTGCAACCTTCTCCACCCGCGAAGAGATGGAGCAGTTCTACTCCGATGTGCTGGCCGTGAACGACCCTGTCAACGCCAAGGTGCAGAAGGAGCTGGCCGAGGTGCTGGCACTGGGCGAGCCCACCACCACCGCCCTCACCGAAAAGCCGAACCTCTCCCCCGCCGTGAAGCCCACCACGGCTGTGACCAAGACGCGCAGCCGGAAAAAGTAAGTGCATAGAATTTAGCTTGAACCAGGAGCTGCCGGACATTTCTCTGCCCGGCGGCTTTTTGCTGCACTTTTTTCACGGTGCACAAAAAACAATACGTTTTTTTGGGTATCGTGCGAATAGACACAGCAAAGAACCTTTGGTATTATAAATTCGTAAAAACAAGACGTTACTCCTCGGAGGCGCTACTTGCATCGAATTCCCTTTCCAAAACAAGGGGAGTAGTGTGAGTTGCTGCGTTCGGGGTTTTTCTTTTTGTCCGAAAATTCGATGCAGGGAGTGGAACGGTATGAAAATCATCCGACAGATCAACAACAATGCCGCCCTGGCACTGGACGGAAACGGCAAGGAGCTGGTGGTGCTGGGCCGGGGGGTCGGGTTCCCGAAGATGCCTTACGAGTTGACGGACCTTTCCCGCATTGAGCGGACGTTTTACGATGTGAGCCCCAAATATTTTGGCATGGCAGCCGATCTGCCCCGCCCGCTGGTGCTGGCCTGCGCCGAGATCGCGGAGCGGGCCGAGATCGAGCTGGACTGTGCGCTGAACCCCAACCTGCCCTTTACCCTGGCCGACCACCTGAACTTTGCGGCGGAGCGGCTGCGCAAGGGCATCGAGATCTCGACCCCGCTGGCTTACGATGTGCGCCACCTGTACCCCAAGGAGACAGAGCTGGCCAAACAGGCACGGGAGCTGCTGGCGCGGGAAGCCGGGCTGAAGCTGCCAGACAGCGAGGTGGTGAACATTGCCCTCCACCTCATCAACGCCGAGGCGGAAGCGGGCGATATGCACTCCATGATGATGACGCTCAAGGCCCTTTCGGACGTGGACGGCATCGTGGAGAAACAGCTTGCTATTACGCTCAACAAAGAGAGCTTTTCGTATTCCCGGTTTTCCATGCATCTGCGCTACCTCATCCAGCGGCTTGCCTCCGGCAGGCAGGTGGAGGAGCGGATCAGCGGGATGCTGGCCCAGATGCGGCGGGACTATCCGCAGGCGTATCAATGTGCCCGCGCCATCGCGGACTATTTCCGGGCCGCCTGGAACTGGCAGTGCAACGATGAGGAGATCGTGTACCTCATGCTGCACATCACCCGCCTGCAGGAGAAGAACGAGGCCTGAACCGGCCCGCTTCCCTGCCCACCTTTTTGCATGAATCCACCCAATGGCGCGCGTTGGGCGGTTCAGAAGATATTGACCGAGAGGGAGGTCCTCTGCCATGGATCGTAAACAGTTCCTGGAGCAGCTGGCTGCTCCGGCCGGCGGAAAAGAAAACATAGGCCTGTGTGATTTCCGCAGCGGCTGTCTGTCCGTTACCGTAAAGGACCGCAGTGTGATCGACCTCAACGCGATCCGCGGGCTGCCCGGTGTGGCTGACGCAGAGCTTCTGCGCAGCAGGCTCCGGATCACCCCGGATCAAACCATCATGGAGGAATTGCAAATGGCAAAAAAAGAAGATTACGGCGCATTGGCAAAACAGATCCTCAGCCTGGTGGGCGGTGCCGAAAACGTGAGCAACGCCACCCATTGTGCCACCCGTCTGCGCTTTAACCTGAAAGATGAATCAAAAGCCGATACCGATGCCATCAAGGGCCTGGCCGGTGTTGTGGGCGTTGCCCAGGCAAACGGCCAGTATCAGGTGATTATTGGTGCCGAGGTCACGCAGGTGTACGAGAAGCTCAGCGGGATGCTGGGCACCGCCCCTGCCGCCGCAGCCCCCGCCCCCAAGGGCAAGTGGTACGACCGTGTCATCGACACCCTGACCGGCATCTTTACCCCCATCCTGCCCCCGCTGACCGCAGCGGGCATGATCAAGGCCGTGCTGGCCATCCTGGTGGCGTTCAAGCTGGTCAGCAATACGTCCAGCACCTACCAGGTCATCAACTTCATGGGCGATGCCACGTTCTATTTCCTGCCCATCCTGCTGGCTAACTCGGCGGCGAAAAAGCTGGGCTGCAACCCCTACCTGGCCATGATGCTGGGTGGCATCCTGATCCACCCCAGCTTTGTGAACCTGGTGGCTGCCTCCAAGGAAAGCGGCGAGGCCATCACCATCTTCATGCTGCCTATCTATAACGCCTCCTATTCTTCGTCCGTGATCCCCATCATCCTGGGCGTGCTGCTGATGTCCAAGGTGGAGCCCTGGGCTACCCGCATCTCCCCCAAAGCCATCCGCTTCTTTACCGCTCCGCTGCTGACCATGTTCATCTGCGGCATTGCCACCCTGTGTGTGCTGGGCCCGGTGGGCTATGTGGTCTCCAACGCCCTGGCCGCTGTGATCAATGGCCTGAGCACCCTGGCACCCTGGCTGGTGCCCACCATCGTCGGCGTGTTCCTGCCGTTCCTGGTCATGACAGGTACCCACCACGCCCTGACCCCCATTGGTATCAACAACCGTATGACCATCGGCTTTGACACCATCATCTATCCGGGCCAGCTGGCCTCCAACGTGGCACAGGGCGCTGCTGCTCTGGCCGTTTCCATCAAGACCAAGGACCCCGAACTCAAGCAGCTGACCTCCGCCACCGGTATCACCGCCGTCTGCGGTATCACCGAGCCGGTCCTGTTCGGCGTTACCATGAAGATCCGCACCAACATGATCGCGGCCATGGCTGGCGGCGGCGTGGGCGGCTTCTTTATGGGCCTGATGAACACCAAGAACTACTCCGGCGGCTCTCCCGGTCTGCTGACCCTGCCCAGCTACATTGGCCTGGATACCCCCATGGCCAACTTCTACTATGCCTGCGCCGGTGCAGCCATTGCCTTTGTGGTGGCCTTTATCGTCTCGTTCGTCCTGTTCCGTGACGAGAAAAAGAACTGATCCCCGGACGCTGCAACATTAGGGAGGAACCTGTATGTATTTCCCGAGAAATTTCCTCTGGGGCGGCGCAACGGCCGCAAATCAGTGCGAGGGTGCCTATCTGGAAGATGGCAAGGGCCTGTCCATCCAGGATGTGCTGCCTAAGGGCTTCAAGGTCATCACCGAGGAGCCGACCCCCGACAACCTCAAGCTGAAAGGCATTGATTACTACCACCGCTACAAAGAGGACATCAAGCTCTTTGCGGGCATGGGGTTCAAGGTCTACCGCTTTTCCATTGCGTGGAGCCGCATTTTCCCCACCGGCGAGGAAGCACAGCCCAACGAGGCGGGCCTGAAGTTCTACGATGATGTCATTGACGAGTGCCACAAGTACGGCATCGAGCCGCTCATCACCATTTCCCACTACGAAACGCCCCTGGCCCTGGCCCGCAAGTACAACGGCTGGAGCAACCGCATCATGATCGACCTGTACCTGAAATACTGCCAGGTCCTGTTTGAGCGGTACAAGGGCAAGGTGAAGTACTGGATCACGTTCAACGAGATCAACTCCATTTTGCACCAGCCCTTTGTCAGCGGTGCCATCCTGACCCCCAAGGCCCAGCTGAGCAACCAGCAGCTGTATCAGGCCATCCACTACGAGCTGGTGGCCAGCGCCAAGGCTGTGCAGCTGGCCCACAGCATCGACCCGGAGTACAAGGTGGGCAGCATGATCCTGGCCGTTACCATCTACCCGCTCACCCCGAACCCCGATGACATCATCGAGGTGATGGAGCTGGACAACGAGGTGTACCTGTTCTCGGACGTGCAGGCCCTGGGTGCCTATCCCTACTATGCCAAGCGCGTGTTTGAGGAAAAGGGCGTGCAACTGGAGATCAGCGATGAGGACCGCGAAGCCCTGACCCACACTGTGGACTTTGTTTCGTTTAGCTACTATTCCAGCAACTGCGCCGCCGCTGACCACTCGCTGGGCGAGCCCACCGGCAGCAACATGGTCCCCACCCTCAAGCGCAATCCGTATTCCAAGGTCAGCGAGTGGGGCTGGCAGATCGACCCTAAGGGCCTGCGCTACACCCTGAACCGGCTGTACAGCCGCTACCACAAGCCCCTGTTCATTGCCGAAAACGGCCTGGGTGCCAACGACACCCTGGTGCCGGACGGCCACGGCAGCTTTACGGTGGAGGATGATTACCGCATCCGCTACATGAACGACCACCTGGTGCAGGTCAGCGAAGCGCTGCACGACGGCGTGGACGTGATGGGCTATACCAGCTGGGGCTGCATTGACCTGATCTCCTGCTCCACGGCGGAGATCAAAAAGCGCTACGGTATGATCTATGTGGACCTGAACAGCGACGGCTCCGGTACGCTGGAACGTTACAAGAAAAAGAGCTACGAGTGGTACCGCCGCGTGATCGAATCCAACGGCGAAAACCTGGAGCTCGACCCGGACAAACCCATCGTCCTGTAACACATGCTTCTCATAAGGTGCCCTGAAACGGCACTTCCTCCTTTCAGACCCGCTGTGTGGCGTATGCTGCCCGGCGGGTCTTTGTTGTGCACAAAAATTTGTCCCCTGCTTCAGAATGTGATATACTGTTCCCAAAGAAAGAGAACGAGGTATTGCTGTTATGAAAATTCCTGCAAATGGCTTCACCCACGCCGGCAAGTTCCATGCGGACGACGTATTTGCAACGGCGCTGCTGCAGATCATCCGGCCGGACATCAGGATCACCCGAGGCTTTGTGGTACCGGACGATTTCGACGGCATCGTGTATGATATCGGCTTTGGCATGTTCGATCACCATCAGGAGCCCCGCGAGTACCGCGCCAACGGCATCCCCTATGCGGCCTTCGGCCTGCTGTGGCGGGTGCTGGGCCCGGGGCTGGTGGGGGAGCGTCAGGCCCGGCTCATCGATGAAAACTTTATCCAGCCCCTTGACCTGAACGACAACACCGGCGAGCAGAACAGCCTGTGCGATGCCATCGGCTTCTTCAACCCGGTGTGGGATTCCAAGGAGGATCAGGACACCTGCTTCTTCAAGGCGGTGGCTGTGGCAAAGCAGATCCTGGAAAACCAGATCGAGAGCGCGAACGCCGTGAACCGCGCCGACGAGAAAGTGCAGCAGGCCTATAAGAACTCCCGGGACGGCATCGTGATCCTGCCCTGCTACCTGCCCTGGAAGAATGGCCTGTACAAGACCGATGCCCTTTTCGTCATCTACCCCAGCCAGCGCGGCGGGTGGAGCGCCCAGTGCGTGACCGACCACAAGACCAAAAAGCCGAAGCTGCCCTTCCCCCAGAGCTGGGCGGGCCAGCCGCAGGAGGTCATTGAGCAGAAGAGCGGCATCGAGGGCATCAGCTTCTGCCACGCCAGCCGGTTCCTCATCACCGCAAAGGATAAGGAGACGGCGCTGGCCGCCTGCCGTCAGGTGCTGAAAAACAACGGGAGACTGTGATATGAGCGGGGAAGCGGAGAAGACGGAGCGGGCCTATGTCTATATGGTGCGCTGCGCAGGCGGCCAGCTCTACACGGGCTGGACAAATGACCCGGCCAGCCGCCTGCACGCCCACAAGAGCGGGAAGGGGGCCAAGTGCACCCGTGCGCTGGGGGCACAGCGGTTCGCGTATCTGGAACGGTGCACAGACAAATCTGCCGCCCTGCGCCGGGAAGCAGCCCTGAAAAAGTTGACCAAGGCGCAGAAGGAAACCCTGTGCGCCGAATGGGCTGAGAAGAATCTGCCCCGGCTCTCGCTGGCCACCCGGGCCGATGCGGCGGAGATCCTGGACATCTACAACTGGTATGTCCTGCACCACACGGCAACCTTTCAGGTAACGCCCTCTTCCCTGCCGGAGTATGAGGACTGGGTGGACAGCACCCGTGCGCTGATCCCTCTGCTGCTGGCCCGGGATGGGGACGGTAAACTGCTGGGCTACGCCTGCGCCCACCGCTACCACCCTCGGGAGGCCTACGACTGGGCTGTGGAGAGCACCATCTACTGTGCCCCCGATGCCCGGGGCTTTGGTGTGGGGGATACCCTCTACCGCGCCCTGCTGGATATTCTGGACGGGATGGGTTACTGGAATGTCTACGCCCTTGTGGCAGACCCCAACCCCGCCAGTGAGCGTATCCATGCCCGCCTGGGCTTCACCTGCGTGGGCCGTGAGCCCCATACTGCCTATAAGTTCGGCTGGCTGGGCCTGTCCACCTGGTGGCTGCCCCTGCGCAGGGGCAATGAAAAGCCGGAACCCACTCACCCGCTGACACAGGAACAGGTGGAGGAGATCCTGGGAAGATACCAGGCATAAAGAAAGCGTCCTTCGGGGCGCTTTTTTGCATTTCATATATACATTTTAACTGCATAAAATTTGAATATAAACAAACAATACTGAATAAACATACAAAGTGTAACAAATCCTGCCGCAAATGCGCGGCATGTTTGGCAGTTTTCGGCATTGACGGAAAAGCCGCGTGGCGTATAATAAAAGCATCAACCGCGAATCAAAGACAGAGGATGCGAAGGGAAAGTGCGCATCAGGGTACAAAAGTGTATTTTTATTAAAAGGAGCGCGTTTATTATGAAAAAGGAAAACATCAAAAAAGTCGTTCTGGCCTACTCCGGTGGTCTGGATACCTCCATCATCATTCCCTGGCTGAAGGAAAACTACAACAACTGCGAAGTCGTCGCCGTTTCCGGTGACGTGGGCCAGGGCACCGAGCTGGACGGCCTGGAGGAAAAGGCCAAGGCTACCGGCGCTTCCAAGCTGTACGTCCTGGATCTGAAGAAGGACTTTGTGGAGAACTACATCTTCCCCACCCTGAAGTTCGGTGCAAAGTACGAGGACTACCTGCTGGGCACCAGCTTTGCACGCCCCTGCATCGCCAAGGCTCTGGCTGATATCGCCATCAAGGAAGGCGCAGATGCCATCTGCCACGGCTGCACCGGCAAGGGCAACGATCAGGTGCGTTTTGAGCTGACCCTCAAGGCCCTGTGCCCCGATATGGCCATCATTGCTCCCTGGCGTGAGTGGGACATCAAGAGCCGTGACGAAGAGATCGACTACGCCGAGGCTCACCACATCCCCCTGAAGATCAACCGCGAGACCAACTACTCCAAGGACAAGAACCTGTGGCATCTGAGCCATGAGGGGCTTGACCTTGAAGACCCCGCGAACGAGCCGGATCTTGATAAGGCGCTGTTCCTTGAAATGGGCGTGTCCCCCTATCAGGCACCCGATACGCCCACAACGGTTTCCGTCAGCTTTGAGGCAGGTGTCCCGGTGGCCGTTGACGGAGAGAAGATGAAAGTCTCCGACATCATCCGTAAACTGAACAAGTTGGGCGGCGAAAGCGGCGTCGGCATTCTGGACATCGTAGAGAACCGGCTCATCGGCATGAAGGATCATGGCATCTACGAAACGCCGGGCGGCACAATCCTTTATTTCGCGCATGAGCAGCTTGAAATGCTCACGCTCGACAAGGAAACGCTGCACATGAAGGAAAAGCTGGCCGTTGACTATGCCGACCTCATCTACAACGGCAAGTGGTTCACCCCCCTGCGGGAGGCCCTCACCGCCTTCGCCGTGGACACCCAGAAGCACGTCACCGGCACTGTGAAGCTCAAGCTCTACAAGGGCAATATCATCACCTCCTCCGTCACCTCCCCGGAGAGCCTGTACTCCGAGAACCTAGTCACCTTCGAGGAGAGCGACTACAACCAGGACGATGCGACTGGCTTCATCAATCTGTGGGGCCTGCCCGATACCGTCCAGGCGCTGCGGGAGCAGGGAAAGCTGAAATAAATTTCAATTAGGAATTAGGAATGAGGAATAAACGGATTCGCCTGCGGCGAATGAAATTCAAGCCGTCTGGCTTCGCCGGACCCCTCAATTTCTAATTCCTAATTCCTCATTCCTAATTAAGGAGCGATTCAATATGAAACTTTGGGCCGGCCGGTTTCAGAAAGAGACCGACACCTTAGTAAACGACTTCAACTCCTCCATCGGGTTCGACGCCCGGCTGTATAAGCAGGACATCCAGGGCTCCATAGCGCACGCCGCCATGCTGGGCCGGCAGGGCATCATCGAGGAGCACGAGGCGGAGAAGATCATCAACGGTCTCAAGACCATCCTCTCCGAGATCGAAGGGGATGGTGTGGAGTTCTCCCTGGACAACGAGGACATCCACATGAACATCGAAGCCATGCTCACCCAGCGCATCGGCGATGCGGGCAAGCGCCTCCACACCGCCCGCAGCCGAAATGACCAGGTGGCGGTGGACACCCGTCTGTATGTGAAGGAGGAGATCCCCGTCCTTATCGGCAAGGTGCTGGATCTGGAGCGGGTCCTGGTGAAGAAGGCCAAGGCCCATCTGGACACCGTGATGCCCGGCTACACCCACCTCCAGCGGGCCCAGCCTACCACCTTCGCCCACTACATGATGGCCTACGCCAACATGTTCAAGCGGGACGTGACCCGGCTGGAGGACTGTCTGGAGCGGCTGGACGAGTGCCCCCTGGGCGCGGGCGCCCTGGCCACCTCCACCTATCCGGTGGACCGCTTCGCCACCGCCCAGGCCCTGGGCTTCAAAAAGCCCACCGACAACTCCATGGATTCCGTCTCTGACCGGGACTATGTGATCGAACTGCTCTCCGCCCTGTCCATCCTGATGATGCATCTGTCCCGGTTCTCCGAGGAGATCATCCTCTGGTGCTCCTGGGAGTTCAAGTATGTGGAGCTGGACGACGCCTACTCCACCGGCTCCTCCATCATGCCCCAGAAGAAGAACCCCGATGTCACCGAGCTGAT
>OLQW01000796.1_pt1 | contig 16959 bp, 18 predicted proteins | sample 1672901 | NCBI WGS metagenome assembly OLQW01 (sample SAMEA3136735, study PRJEB25190) | human gut metagenome | reverse complement strand
ATTCATTTCCACATAGGTAGTCAGGTGACTAAGATACGTCGCATCAAGACAGCATTGCGCGAGGCTTCTCAGTTCTATGTGCAGTTGCATCAACTGGGCTTCCCGGTAGAATTCGTAGATATAGGCGGAGGACTGGGAGTGGATTATGACGGTACCCGCTCTGCTAACAGTGAAAGTAGCGTGAACTATTCCATCCAGGAATATGTGAACGACTCTATTTCCATCATGGTGGATGCCAGCAACAAAAACAATATTCCGCATCCGAACATTATTACAGAAAGTGGCCGTTCATTGACTGCCCATCATTCGGTATTGATCTTTGAGGTGCTGGAAACAGCTTCACTGCCTTCTATGGACGAAGACTTTGAGGTGAGTGCAGACGATCATGAACTCGTACAGGAACTTTATCAGATTTGGGATAACCTGAATCAGAGCCGTATGTTGGAGGCATGGCATGATGCCCAGCAGATTCGTGAAGAATCGTTGGACTTGTTCAGCCACGGTATTGTCGATTTGAAGACACGTGCACAGATTGAACGTATGTACTGGTCGGTTACACGTGAGATTAACCAGATTGCATCGGGTTTGAAGCATGCACCGGATGAGTTCCGTAATTTGGACAAGCTGTTGGCTGACAAATATTTCTGTAACTTCTCTCTGTTCCAGTCGTTGCCGGATTCCTGGGCGATTGACCAGATTTTCCCCATCATGCCGATTCAGCGTCTGGATGAACGTCCTGACCGCACGGCTACTTTGCAGGATATTACTTGCGACTCGGATGGAAAAATTGCCAACTTCGTGACCAGCCGTAATGTGGCACACGACTTGCCTGTACATACCATCAAGGCAAAGGAATCGTATTATATCGGTGTGTTCTTGGTGGGGGCTTACCAGGAAATTCTGGGAGATATGCACAACTTGTTCGGCGATACCAATGCCGTACATGTCAGTGTGGATGAGAAAGGTTACAGCATTGACCAGGTGATTGATGGAGAAACTGTGGCCGAAGTACTCGACTACGTGCAGTATAACCCGAAGAAGCTGGTACGTACCTTGGAAACCTGGGTGACAAAGTCTGTGAAAGAAGGCCGTATCTCGCTGGAGGAAGGAAAGGAATTCCTGGCAAATTATCGTTCCGGATTGTATGGATATACTTATCTGGAGTAATTTAAGAAAGTAGCATTATGAAAGAAAAACTGACAGTTATAAAAGTAGGAGGAAAAATCGTAGAGGAGCCTGATACATTGAATCAGTTGCTCGATGATTTCTCATCTCTGTCTGGCTATAAGGTGCTGGTGCATGGAGGAGGCCGCTCTGCCACTCGTATTGCTTCACAGTTGGGAATTGAAAGCCAGATGGTGAACGGACGTCGTATTACCGATGCAGAAACTTTGAAGGTGGTGACAATGGTTTACGGCGGACTTGTCAACAAGAATATTGTGGCCGGCTTGCAGGCAAAAGGGGTGAATGCCATAGGTCTGACAGGAACGGATATGAATGTAATCCGTTCTGTGAAACGTCCGGTGAAAGACATTGATTACGGCTACGTAGGAGATGTTGAGAAAGTAGACGGAAAGGCCCTGGCTGACCTGATTCATCGTCAGATTGTACCTGTGATGGCACCATTGACGCATGACGGGAATGGAAACCTGTTGAATACGAATGCCGATACCATTGCCGGAGAAACCGCAAAAGCTTTGGCGGAGTATTTTGATGTGACACTGGTGTACTGCTTTGAAAAGAAAGGGGTGCTACGCGATGAGAATGATGATGACGGCGTAATTCCGGTGCTGACCCCAGATTTGTTCAAGCAATATGTGGAGGAAGGAATCGTGCAAGGTGGTATGATTCCTAAACTGGAAAATTCTTTTTCAGCCTTGGATGCTGGTGTGTCACAGGTCGTAATAACCTTAGCATCAGCAATTTACAAAGATTCCGGAACAATTATCAGAAAATAATTCAAAAAAATTGGCGGGTGGGTGTAACTTTTATGAAACTCACCCGTCATTAGTATAGAGAGCCATGCAAGAGATCAGTTTTCGTGACAATATTCTGCCGCTGAAAGATAAGCTTTTCAGGTTGGCCTTGCGCATTACGTTCGACCGGGCAGAGGCGGAAGATATTGTTCAGGATGCACTGATTAAGGTGTGGAACAAGCGTGACGAGGGGGGAGAGTTGGAATCCATAGAAGCCTATTGTCTGACGGTAGTTCGGAATTTAGCTATTGACCGAAGTCAGAAAAAAGAGGCCCAGAATCTGACCTTGACACCGGAAACGCAGGAAATGCCGGATGCACAGACTCCCGAAAGCCAGTTTGAACGGAATGAACAGTTTCAGTTGGTACACAGGCTGGTGAATGAACTCCCGGAAAAGCAACGAACCATTGTTCAGCTTAGGGATATTGAAGGTAAGAGTTATAAAGAAATTGCTGATGTGTTGGGGATTACGGAAGAGCAAGTGAAAGTAAATCTTTTCAGGGCCCGACAACGCATCAAATTAAAATACAGTGAGATTAACGATTATGGACTATAAGTACATTGAACAACTTCTGGAACGCTATTGGAACTGTGAAACCTCGGTAGAGGAAGAGCAGATTCTTCGGATTTTCTTTCAGCAGAAAGAGCTTCCCGCCCATTTGCGCCGCTACCGTTCTTTGTTTACTTACCAGGAAGAAGCTGCCTGGATGAAATTGGGTGATGATTTTGACAAGCGTGTGCTTGCGGAAATTGAACGTCCGGTAGTAAAAGCCAGAAAGCTGACGCTTTATTCACGTTTTATGCCTCTGTTCAAGGCTGCAGCTATGATGTTGTTGCTTTTTACATTAGGAGGAGTAGTGAAACATGCGACAGAAGAGGGAGGCGCTTCAGGTATTGTATATGTGCATGATCAGTTTGAAAACCGTCAGGAGACTCCGCAGGTTGCCTACGAAGGTGATTCGGTGAAGACGCTGATTCGGGAAACATCTTCCAAACCCAGACTGGAAGAAAACAGTAACAGATAGAACATTTTCATTTGCTTTTATATAAATAGTTAGTGCTTATTAAAACTTAAAACAACAACGAGGCTGTGAAGTTTCAATTCTCTCAAAATTAAATTACTAACTAAATAAAAAAGGATTACCGCGTGAGCAGTAGTCCTTTTTTATTTGGAATATTTCACTATTTTTGCCGCAAAATTTGGATAAGAACACATGTTTACAGTCATTGGAGTTATGTTGGGGGGGATGTTGATAGGCTTTCTCCTTCGCCGTCAGGAGTTTTCGTGGATTGGTAAAGTCATTACCTTGTTAATTTGGGCATTATTGTTTCTGCTGGGAATAGAAGTCGGAGGTAATCGCCGGATTGTAGAGGGACTTGCCACTTTGGGGGTAGAGGCTTTTGTGATTACATTAGCTTGTGTGTTGGGCAGCTGTATTTTAGCCTGGGGATTATGGTATTTGCTGTATAAAAAGAAAGGAGAAAAGGCATGAAAGGAAGTTTGATTATTATCGGCTTTTTTATTTTGGGCACATTGTGTGGCTTTTTTCATCTGATTCCTTTTGATTTATCTGTTTCTATATCCTTGACTTATCTTTCTGGAAGACTTCTTCCGGGAGTGATTATTCTCTGAAAGGCTTGTAGTGCCCCTTGTCGGCGAAGGCAAGCATTTCCTTGTCGCCACGACTGTCGCCGAAGGCTTCTATCTCGTAGAGAGAGCGGTCGGAGATGGCCTTGTCTTCTGTATCTGCTGTTCGGGGCATAGAAAGAGCCTCCTGAATTCTTCGTACTTTTTCGGCTCCATAGCAGTTGTTGCTCTTGAATCTGCCCGTCAGCTTGCCGTCTTCTATTTCTATCTGGGTGCCGAGTACCTGAACACCTTTCAGGTTGCGGATATCAAAGAATGGGCGAACCCAGTTGTCGATGCTTGCGCTTACGATGAAAACCTGGGCTCCTGCCACCAATGCTTCGTGAAGCAGGGTGATGCCTTTCGGACGGAGCAGATGCTGGCTTTCTTCAGCGAAGCCCCGGCAGAGTGCATCAAACTTTTCGATGCGCATGCCGGCAAAGAGGTGGGCGAAGATCTGCTGCTTCGCCTTCCAGTTGGGATAAAGGTGCAGTTTCATCAGCACCAGCAGTGGGCTGTACATCAGGAAAACCATCAGAAAACGGCCTCTGCCCTTGGCATACTTGATGAATTCGAGCAAGGTATCACTCGTAGTGAGTGTTCCATCGAAATCAAAACAATATATTTTCTTCTTCATTTCTTGTTCTTCTTTTAGATTTACTCTTTCTTATACGATATAGATAAGAATAAGGAAGGAGAGCAACCAGGCAAGGACGATAAACTGCGTGATTCTGTCGCACAGGATAATCTTGGTCGGGTCGCCGCTCTGCTGGTCAACCACTGCAATCTGGATGTATCTCAGCAAACCTACCAGTACGAATACGCTGGTAAGATAGAGATAATCGGTATGGAAATTCTCGATTACCTCTGGGCTCACCGTGTACATGATGTAGCAAACCAGGGTAACTGATGCCGTGATGGTGATAGCCTGATTGATGAAGGTGAGGTTATATCGGCTTGTATTCTTGCGTGGCGCCTCGCCCGTCTTCTCCATTCGCAGCACGTCATCGCGGCGCTTGGCAAAACTCATGAAGAGGGTGATGAGGAAGGTCATCAGCACAATCCATTTACTGAGTATGATGTGCGTAGCGACACCACCCGCCAGCAAGCGGAGCACAAAACCGAATGCCACGATGCACACATCGATGATGGCATACTGTTTGAGCTTGGCGCAATAGCAGAGGTTCATGACCCAATAGAAGGCGATGATTCCCATTGTTTCCCACGAATCGAGCAGACTGCATACACCCATCGAGAGGATGAGCATCAGAAACATCAAAGCGTACGCCTGCCTGATGCTCACGGCTCCTGAGGCGATAGGGCGGTGACATTTCACCGAGTGGCGGCGGTCTGCCTCCACATCATGGATGTCGTTGAAGCAATAGATGCTCGATGCGGCAAAGCTGTATGCAAAGAAGGCAATCAGACCCGCCAGCAGGGCATCAGTATGAAACAAGGCACCACCAAAGAAGAGTGGCACGAAGATAAACATATTCTTGATCCACTGTATCGGGCGGATCAGGCGCATCAAGGCTGCGAAGCCTTTGCTGTCTTTTATTTCATTCTCGTTCATAAAAACTTCTTTTTATTTAATAATCTGAGATGATTCTTTTTATTTAATAATCTTAGATAGTTCCCTTGAGATCCATTCTGCAATCTTGCTCAATATCCATGAGAGTGGCAGGGTGATGGTTATGCAGAGGATGAAGGTTGGCCAGTATCCCAAGTGATGAGGCTCGATATAATGGAGCACGAAGTGGATGTGGATGAGATAGCATTCCAGACTCAATGCTCCTACCAGCATGAAGCTGCGGTTAAACCATCCTGGAGTACGGCGGAAGATGCGGTTCAGGAGCAGGATGCTCGTGATGGTGAGCGGGATGTAGAGCATGCGCTCCAGGAAGAGTGGGAACATACCGTGCTTCTCCTGTTCCAGGAAGATGCTTGCAAGCAGCGTCATCAGGAACATCAGCCATATCATCCAGATGCTGGCACCATCAAGCGTCTGCTTCTGGCGTACCATCTCGCCCATGTTGATGCCGATGAAGAAGATTGGTACTCGGCTCCAGAAGATTTCCAGATGGCCTACTGCCTGATGAATCGGGGTGACGTATTGAACCAGGATGCACCACATGATCATCACCACCGGCAGCCATTTGTAGATGGGGTGGCGCTTGATGAGTTCCATATAGGCTGGGGCGAAGAGATAGAGCATCATGGTGGCTGGGATGTACCAGAAGGTAAGCTCATCGTATCGCCAGAAATTCCAGTTGATGGTAATCTCGCCTATCAGGTTGATCCACGCCTCGAGGTCTCCTCCCTGGAATCGGGGGATGTAGTAGAGACAGGCGATGATAAGCCATGCCGGGTAGATACGCAGGTATCGGCGGATGAAGAAATGCTTGGCAGAAGGATTCTTCATCCAGGAAAACCACAGACCGATGCCACTGAGAAACAGAAACATATCTACTCCTACATTGCCCATGCGGCGCAATCCGAAGAATGCGTTCTCTCTAGGCAGTGCTACATGAAAGAGAATGATGAAGAGCATGGCGGCTCCCATCAATTCACTGCGATATCTGCTGATATTCGCCAGTTCTATGTCTTTTATCTTCCACTTCATCTGATATATCTTTTTTATTTTGACTTTGTAAGGGGGACAGGCGATGGAATCGCCTGGAACGGGGGTAGGCTCTCTAACACTTAGCTCTTCGGGTTGGGTATCTTCTTCATCAGCTTGGTAAAGAGCCAGGCGATGCCGATGCTGGCAATGATGTAGAGCAGCAGTCCGGCATAGATATCGCCATGACGGCTGATAGGGATGAATATCTTGCGGGTGATGGGATGGGTGACGAAGAGGGCGGCTGAGATGACGCCCATCCATTCCAGAACCTTGTAGATGCCCGACAGCCAACTTACCTCCTGTAGCAAATCGGCTACAAGCACACAGAGCAGACAGATGAAGAATGGTACGAAGGTCCATCCTATCATATTGAGACTCAGACTGTAGATCAGAGAGATGCAGAATACGCAGCCGAAGATATTGGTAACAGGCGAATGGAAGGTCATCAGAATCTTCTCGCCATAGCGGGCATAGAGAATGCCCAGACCGAATGGCAGCATACCGCCCATGAAATTATAGCGGTAGCGGTTCATCGCCTCGCTCTCGGGATTGTCAAAGCCCAGCAGCAGCTGGATGCCGATGCAGAGAAGCATCAATCCTACCGTCCATCCCCAGTGGCGGCGATAGAGCAGCAGTCGATATACGATGTAAAGCTGCAGCATCAGACCGAAAAACCAGTAAGGTCCTGGCCAGATGATGTTGTCGGGATTTGGCAATACATTGTTAAACATACCCAGCATCGATACGATGACCAGCACCTCGTAATGGCGTGGGCCCGGAGTGATGTAGTCTATCATCGTGAAAGCGATGAAACCCACGATCATCATCTTGAAGAGCTTCAGATAGTGATAGCGGATGAAGCGCAAAGGTTCGCGCCAGCTGATGCTCCAGGATTGCTTCCTGCCCGAAATGTTGTACATCTGAGCCTGCTGGTCGGCAGAAAGATGAGGCTTGGCTTCATACTTCATTACCAGTCCGTACGCACTTAGGAAGAGGAATACGGGCACTCCGTAATGGCCGAAGAACGACAGCAGATGGATAGGCAGGTTGATGTCGGGATTCGCCATCACCTGCAGCAGCCAGTCGGCGTTGTGTTGGAAGAATTGATATTCATTCTCTTTGACGATCGGACCTAGCCAATGGCAATAGTTATGTAGGAAGATGCCGATGATGGCAAGTCCTCTCAATGCATTGCATGCACTTCTGGAAAGTATGTTCTGATTCATTTCCTGGCTCCTTTCTTTGTTTGTTTCTTTTCTTTTTTCTTGTCTTGCTTCTTTTCTTCCTGCTTAGCCTGCGTCTTGAGATATTCATCCCGCAGCTTGTCGTAGTCGGCAGAGTTCTTCAGGATGCGGGGGCGCATCTCGTTGTATTTCGGACTCAGGATATTGTTCTCCTCCTTATAGGTTGGAGTTTCTATGCCGGCAAGATACAGCAGCAGGTGCGGCAGGGCATCCGTCATCATCCGCTTGTCTTTGGCGGCACGTATCTGCCGGTAGATGGCGCGGTGTTTCTGGATGTATTTCTTCGAGCAGTAGATCCAGAAAGGAATCTCAAACTCATAGTGTGCCAGCTTCCAGTCGATGTTGGCAGAGTGGTTGCGGCAGATGAAGCCACGGTTTTCCTCGTAGCATTCCTCACCATGGTCGGGCACATAGATGATGACAGCATCTTCCTTCTGGAATCGCTTCACGATCTCTGCCACGATGGAGTCGTTGTAGAGGGTGGCGTTGTCGTAATGGCTCAATACCTTGCGCTGGGCATCGGTCAGTTCAGGGCGCTTGTCTTCGTAGCTGCTTGCCCAGAACTTAGCCTGATTCTGGCGATAGCGCAGCTTGTAGTTTACGTGCTGGCCCATCAGATGGAAAATGGTGAGATTATGGTCGGTCTTGTATTGTTTCAGACTGTCATCATAATCTTTCAGCAGTCCATCGTCCAGCGCGTGCAGCTCGGTGTTTCGGTGGTCGAACTGCAGCTTGCTCAGTTCCGGATTGTTCAGGAAGAAGCCGCCGCTGAAGTCATATACCGCCTCCTTAGCCTGTGGCAGGAATTCGTTGGTGATGAAGGTTACGTTGTAGCCTGCCTTGCGGAATATCTCCGGGAAGAGCGGATAGTCGCACCATTCTCCCTTGTCGCCTACTACATAGGTAGAAAGCATGTGCTTGAATACGAAGCTGGTGAGGTTCCAGCAGGTCACGACATCTGTAAACTTGGTGAGTTTCTTCGATTTCTCCAGCGCCGATTGCTTTGGGGTGGTTTTCATGAAGTAGCCATATTGCTGTGAGTGATGGCGACCGTAGCTTTCACCGATGATCAGCACGATGTTTGGCGACCGGAAACTGCAGCTATCTACCTTCACCTCGTGGGCAGCATGAATCAGTTGGGTAATCTGATGCGCTGCCAGCTGGTTGGCATAGATGCTGAATTGGAGTCGGTAGATAGGCAGATAGAGCACGGCATGATCTTTCTCGGTAAGTGTATGCTCCACCTCTCCGATGGTTCTTCCCGACATCAGCTTATGGTAAGCCTCCTTGTTATGCCAGGAGGTGCAGATGGAAGTGATGAAGATAGCCAGGCAGAGGATACCGAAGGTGGCTGGCATGGCTGCCGTCATGCGTGGAATGGCCATCAGTCGTTTCTTGAGCGATGCCAATTCGAGTACGGTAACGAGGAAGACGTAGATCTTGATGAGCCGTTTCCGGAAAATGACGATGAGTACCTGCAGGAGCGCCAGAAGCAGAATCCAGCCCACGCTGCTGAAGAGCACTTCGGCAGAGATGAGGGCAGAGAGGAAGCTGCTTGCCTCAGAACTGTTGGTTTCTCCCACCAGCATCAGCATAGAAGGGTTGAGTGTGGAACCGAAATTCACGAAGCAGTAGGTATCAGCGGCTGCCGTGACATATAATATAATGTATAATATGACACGCAGCCCCCTGCGCACCTTCTTCGGGAATACGGCGAGGATGGCGCTCACGATGTAGAGGTCCAGGAACAGCTCCAGGAACATATTCTCGTAGAGCGTTCCGTTCTTCGGAATCGTGATGAGTGAACTTACCATGCCCAGGATGTACATAGACACAAAGAAGTTGGCATTGCGCCTGATAGGGGCTGATGCCAAACTAAGACAGTTCTTGATGATTTCTTTCCAACTCATAGCTTTCTATTGATGATGTTTGCTATTTTTTAGAGAATAGATGTTGGGCACTCTTTTTAGACTTAGAGCGCCTGATAGTTTTTGATGGCGAGGTCCTCGATGCATTCGGGAACCATACCTTCGATGCTTTTTCCAGCCTTGATGCATTCGCGTATCTCCGTGCTGCTGATGTTGAGCAGTGGGGTTTCTACAATGGTAACACCGGCAGGCACTTCGCCCATGCAGGAGCCTTGGCGGGGATAGACTACAATAGGGTAGTGGGCAAGAATATCGTCGTGGTGATACCACTTGTCGAATGCTGCCCAGTTGTCGCCGCCTATTAATAGTGTAAACTCACATTCTGGATAATCCTTGCTGATGGCCTGCAGGGTGTGCCAGGTATAGGAAGGCTTGGGCAGGCGGAACTCATAGTCGCATGCCTTCAGCTGGGGTTCATTCTCCAGAGCCTTTTCTACCATCTCCAGGCGCAGGTGGTCATCGAGCAGGTCGGTAGCAGCTTTCTTGAATGGGTTCATGGGGGAGACCATGAACCACACTTCATCCAGCCCTGCCTTCTCGCAGAGGCTTTTCGCCAATGCGATGTGCCCGGTATGGATGGGGTTGAAGCTGCCGCCAAAGATTCCTACCTTCTTACTTTGAACTTTGAACATTGAACTTTAAACTTTATGATTAGCAAAGCGGGCTGCTTTGGCCTTTATTCTGCAGTCAAGAAGGCTTTTACGAGTTGATAAACCTCCTGCTGAGCTTTTGCCAGGTCATCGTTTACGACTACGTGGTCGAACTGAGGAGCGAAAGTCAGCTCGTAGCTAGCCTTGGCAAGGCGCTGCTCGATAACCTCAGGGGTATCTGTGTTGCGGCCTACCAGACGGCGACGCAGTTCCTCTACCGAAGGAGGTTGCACGAAGATGCTCAGGGCACGCTCGCCATAGAACTTCTTGATATTGACGCCACCCTTTACATCTACGTCGAAAATCACCGACTCGCCCTTGGCAAGCTGGTTTTCTACCTGCGACTTCAAGGTGCCGTAGAATCTATCCTGGTAAACTTCCTCATACTCCAGGAACTCATCTGCCTCAATCTTGGACTTGAATTCCTCTGGAGACAGGAAGAAATACTCTACTCCATTCTGCTCAGTGCCGCGAGGGGCACGAGAGGTACAACTGATAGAGAAAGCCAACTTCAACTCTGGGTGCTCTTTCATCAACCAGTTGACGATGGTACTCTTGCCGCTGCCCGATGGGGCGCTGAAAATCAATAATCCGTTCTTCATTTTTTCCTTTTTCTTTTATATGTATTTTTTTGCCAGGCGATGGAATCGCCTGGAACGGGGGCTTTGGAGGAGCTGTTCTCTGTTAAAGTGCATTCAGCACCTGCTCCTTGATCTGCTCCAACTCATCCTTCATCTTCACCACGATGTTCTGCATTTCAGCCTGATTGCTCTTGGAACCGGTGGTGTTGATTTCGCGGCCCATTTCCTGGGCGATGAATCCGAGCTTCTTGCCCACACCATGACCTTCCTCATTCATGGTCTCGCGGAAATACTTCAGGTGGTTGGCAAGGCGCTGCTTCTCTTCGCTGATGTCGAGCTTCTCAATGTAGTAGATGAGTTCCTGCTCCAGACGGTTCTTATCGTAATCTACATTCGGAATCTGCTGCAGACCGTTTACGATGTTCTGGCGGATCTTCTCCACGCGTGCCTTCTCGTATGGTTCGATGCTGGCAAGGAGAGCCTGGATGTTATCTACTTTCTCGGTGAATTTCTTCTGCAGGGCAGCTCCTTCCTGCTTGCGGAAGTCGCTCAGATGGCCGATAGCCTCGCAAATTGCATTTTTTGCCACTGCCCACTCCTCTTCGGTCAATTCTTCCACATCAGTTTTGGTTGTTACATCAGGAAGACGCAACAAGGTGCTGTACCAATCTGTAGGCTCAGGAATGCCTGTTTCTGCAGAAATTTTCTTGATCTGCTGATAATAATTCTGAACAAGCGCACTATTGATAGGTGTAGCGTCTGTAGCTGCATCCTTCTCAATCCAGATAGAGAAGTCAATCTTGCCTCTTTCCAGGCTTTTAGCTATATATTGACGAATCTCCATCTCCTTCTCTCTGTAGAGAGGAGTGATACGAGTAGAGAGGTCAAGGTTCTTGCTGTTTAATGACTTTATCTCTACATTAATCTTCTTTGTTTTGTAGGCCGCGGTAGCTTTTCCGAAGCCTGTCATTGACTGTATCATATAATCTTTCACGTTAAATTTCTGCAAAAGTACAAAAAAAAGCGAGAAAATGAGTATATTTGCACCTTATTTAAGAATATATTTTTTAATTATGTCGTGTATTTTGAATATTGAGACGAGTACGGACGTGTGCTCAGTGGCAATTAGTGATAGTGGACAGGTGATTTTCAACCAGGAAGATCACACTGGTCCTAACCATGCAGTTAAGTTGGGTGTGTTTGTTGATGAGGCTCTTGATTTCCTCGATTCCCATGGCCTTCCATTAGAGGCTGTGGCTGTAAGTTGTGGTCCAGGCTCCTATACCGGATTGCGTATCGGTGTAAGTATGGCTAAGGGCATCTGCTATGGTCGCGGGGTGAAGCTCATCGCAGTACCAACCCTCGAATTGATGGCAGTGCCGGTATTGCTTGGCGAACATCCAGAGCAGGAAGACGCCCTCATCGTACCTATGCTCGACGCTCGTCGCATGGAGGTATATGCCGAAGTGCTCGACCGCACCCTGAAGGTGGTTCGCCCTATCCAGGCAGATATCGTGGATGCAGATACCTATAAGGAATACCTGGACGAGCATCATGTATATTTCTTCGGAAACGGTGCAGCCAAGTGTATGGAGACCATCAATCATCCTCATGCGCATCTCGTGGAGGGCATTGAGCCGCTTGCCAAGAATATGGCGCCGCTTGCCGAGAGGAGATTCGTAGAGGGCGAGTTCGAGGATGTGGCTTACTTCGTACCATTCTATCTCAAGGATTTCGTGGCTAAGATGCCTAAGAAGCTTATCTAGGAGAGACAGCTGGCGGGAGCATCCGCAGATTTGAATAGTGGGGGTATCCTCTGAATAATAAAAGAAACAAGCAAGAAAAAAATGAATAAAGTAGGATTAGACTATAATACAACGCGAGAAAAGCTCGTGCTGCCTGAATACGGACGTGAGATTCAGCAGATGGTGGATTACTGTGTAGAGTTGGAAGACCGCAAGGAGCGCCAGCGCTGTGCCGAGTCTATCATCAAGATCATGGATCGCATGTTTCCGGAAAACAGAGGTATGGAGAACCATGAGCAGAAACTCTGGGATCATCTCGCCATCATGAGCGATTTCCAGCTCGATATCGATTATCCTTTCGATGTATGCAATGCTGCAAAGATAGCCAAGAAACCAGAAGCCGTGGAATACCCTAACCAGCGTATTCCTGTGCGCCATTATGGTGCCATGCTTTTCGAAATCTTCGAGAAGTTGAAGCACATGGAGCCGGGCAAGGAAAGAGATGAACTGGTGAAGCTGACAGCCAACCAGATGCATCGCAACCTGATGCAGTGGAGCCATGGTTCCTGCGATGAGCAGAAGGTGGCTTCAGATCTGGCAAAATTTACCGATGGCAAGATCAAGCTCGATCTCAAGCATTTCGTCTTCGAGAAAGTCAAGGAGACCCCAGCTCGCAGCAATAACAATAATAATAAGAAGAAAAAGTAATCACTTTTTGTAATTTAGATAATCAGATTATAATATTAGACAAGCTTATGGAGTCTTTCATCATAGAGGGCGGACATCCGCTCCAAGGTACCATCACCCCGCAGGGAGCCAAGAACGAGGCGCTGCAGGTGATCTGTACCACCATTCTTACCGATGAGCCCGTGCGCATTACCAATGTGCCGGACATCCTGGATGTGAACAACCTGATCAAGTTGCTCCGGGAAATCGGTGTGAAGGTAACCCGAAACAGCCGTCACGATTATACCTTCCAGAGTGATGAGCTGAAACTGGATTATCTCGACAGTCTGGAGTTTGTGAAGAAGTGTTCTTCGCTGCGTGGCAGTGTACTGATGTTCGGACCATTGCTCGGCAGATTCGGCAAGGCTACCATCGCCAAGCCGGGTGGTGACAAGATCGGTCGCCGACGCCTTGATACCCACTTCCTGGGATTCAAGTACCTGGGTGCCAATTTCGTTCACGATGAGGAGCGCAATGTATATCAGATACAGGCCAAGAAGCTGAAGGGATGCTATATGCTGCTCGATGAGGCTTCGGTTACCGGTACAGCCAACATCATTATGGCGGCGGTTCTTGCCAAGGGAACCACCACCATCTATAATGCTGCCTGCGAACCATACATCCAGCAGCTCTGTCACCTGCTCAATGCTATGGGTGCCCAGATCAGCGGCATTGCCAGCAATCTGCTCACCATCGTGGGTGTGGAGAAGCTGCATGGCGCCGAGCATCGCATCCTGCCAGATATGATCGAGGTGGGATCCTTTATCGGTATGGCTGCCATGTGTGGAGCCGGCATCCGCATCAAGGATGTGTCGGTGAAGGACCTGGGTATCATTCCTGATGCCTTCCGCCGACTCGGTGTGAAGGTGAAGGTAGAGGGCGATGACCTCTTCATTCCGGAACAGAAGCATTATGTGATCGACTCGTTTATTGATGGTACCATCATGACCCTGGCAGATGCACCATGGCCAGGACTCACGCCAGACCTTCTGTCTGTGCTCCTCGTGGTGGCAACCCAGGCTCGCGGCAGTGTGCTTTTCCATCAGAAGATGTTCGAGAGCCGTCTCTTCTTTGTGGATAAGCTGATAGATATGGGTGCTCAGATCATCCTCTGCGATCCTCACCGTGCCGTAGTGGTAGGTCACGATCACAAGCTGAAGCTGCGTGCTGGCAGAATGACGAGTCCGGATATCCGTGCCGGTATCGCCCTGCTGATAGCCGCCATGAGTGCGGAAGGAACCAGTACGATCAGTAATATCGAGCAGATAGACCGTGGTTATCAAAACATAGAAGGACGCCTGAACGCTATCGGAGCCAGAATCACTCGAATATGATAAAGAAAGAAGAAGTATATAAAATAGGACTATTCAACAAGCCGCACGGCATACACGGCGAGTTGCAGTTTACCTTCACGGACGATATTTTCGACCGGGTGGACTGTGATTATCTGGTATGCCTGCTCGACGGGATTTTCGTTCCTTTCTTTATGGAGGAATACCGTTTCCGTTCGGATTCCACCGCTTTGGTGAAGCTCGAAGGGGTGGACACGGCCGAACGTGCCCGTATGTTTACCAACGTCGAGGTTTACTTTCCGGTGAAGCATGCGGAAGAAGCCGGTGAAGGAGAATTGTCGTGGGAATTTTTTGTCGGTTTCCGTATGGAAGACGTGCACCACGGGATGTTGGGAGAAGTGGTAGATGTGGATACCGCCACGGTTAACACGCTTTTTATCGTTGAAAGAGAAGGGGAAGAATTGCTTGTTCCCGCGCAGGAAGAATTTATCCGGGGGATAGACCAGCAACAGAAACTCATCACAGTGGAACTTCCCGAAGGTTTGTTGAATTTGGACGAACTGGAGGAGGAAGAATAAGTAATCAGAATAAAGTTAAAGTACTAAAGCGTAATCGCTTATAATTTAGAATAAACGAAATGCCGAAGAAAAGACGAAGCAGAGCTTTCTGGAAAAATTTCAAGTTCAAGTATAAACTAACGGTTGTTAATGAGAATACACTTGAAGAAATTGTAGGGCTTCGTGTGTCAAAACTGAATGGCCTTTCGGTGCTGCTTAGTGTGCTGGCGGTGCTTTTCCTGATTGCGGCCTGCATCATTGCTTTCACCCCTTTGCGGAATTATCTTCCGGGATATATGAACAGTGAGGTCCGCACGCAGATTGTGGACAATGCCTTACGGGTAGACTCCCTGCAACAGATACTCAACAAGCAGAACCTCTACATCATGAATATTCAGGACATTTTCAGCGGGAAAGTGCCTATCGACAGCGTGCAAACGCTTGATTCGCTGACTGCTGCCCGTGAAGACACGTTGATGGAACGAACCAAGCGGGAAGAAGAATTCCGCCGCCAATATGAGGAGAATGAAAAATACAATCTGACCTCCATCACTTCCCAACCGGACGTGACCGGATTGATATTATACCGTCCGACACGAGGCATGGTGTCCGACCACTTCAATGCCGAAAAGAAACATTACGGCACTGACATTGCCGCCAATCCCAACGAAAGCGTACTGGCAACCATGGACGGAACCATCATCCTTAGTACATACACCGCTGAAACCGGTTATCTGATTGGCGTGCAACACAACCAGGATTTAATTTCGATCTACAAACACTGCGGCTCTCTCCTGAAAAAGGAAGGTGAACGGGTGAAAGGAGGCGAAGCCATCGCCCTGGTAGGAAATAGCGGAACACTTAGTACAGGGCCGCACCTGCACTTCGAACTTTGGTATAAAGGTCACCCGGTAAATCCGGAAAAATACATCGTTTTTTAAGTTATCAATGATGAATGATGAGATATGGCGAGTGATGAGATATAAGTGATAATCAGCGATGATATGTTTGTCAACAAAATAGGAAGAATTAGATAAAATGAATATAGAGACTAATAAAAAGAAAAAACAAATAGCTATCCTTGGCTCCACAGGTTCTATCGGGACGCAGGCTTTGCAAGTCATCGAAGAGCATCCCGACCTGTACGAAGCATACGCACTGACAGCCAACAACCGTGTGGAATTACTGATTGCCCAGGCACGGAAGTTCCAGCCGGAAGTGGTAGTGATAGCCAACGAAGAAAAGTATTCCGAACTGAAAGAAGCATTGAGCGACCTGCCTATCAAGGTGTATGCAGGGACCGACGCTATCTGTCAGATTGTGGAAGCAGGTCCTATTGATATGGTATTGACAGCCATGGTCGGTTATGCCGGACTGAAGCCGACAATCAACGCGATCCGTGCCAAGAAAGCGATTGCGTTGGCAAATAAAGAAACATTGGTAGTAGCAGGTGAACTGATTAACCAGCTGGCACAACAATATCGCACTCCGATTCTGCCGGTAGACTCTGAACACTCCGCCGTTTTTCAGTGTTTAGCGGGAGAAGTGGGCAATCCGATTGAGAAAGTGATATTGACTGCCTCCGGAGGTCCGTTCCGCACTTACACTTTGGAACAATTGAAGTCTGTGACTAAGACACAGGCCTTGAAACATCCCAATTGGGAAATGGGAGCAAAAATCACGATTGACTCTGCTTCTATGATGAATAAAGGTTTTGAAGTGATCGAAGCCAAATGGCTGTTCGGTGTTCAACCCAGTCAGATTGAGGTGGTTGTGCATCCGCAATCAGTCATTCACTCGATGGTGCAGTTTGAAGACGGAGCTGTAAAAGCACAATTGGGCATGCCCGATATGCGCCTGCCCATCCAGTATGCATTCTCCTATCCCGACCGTATCAGTTCTTCTTTCGACAGGCTCGATTTCTCCAAATGCACGAACCTGACGTTTGAGCAACCCGATGTTCCAAAGGCTGGTTTTAAGAATATCAACCATAAGGAGTACTTCGCAGTA
>OLQW01000781.1_pt1 | contig 17170 bp, 17 predicted proteins | sample 1672901 | NCBI WGS metagenome assembly OLQW01 (sample SAMEA3136735, study PRJEB25190) | human gut metagenome | reverse complement strand
GCACGTACATCGCATACAGCAGGATGACGGGGAACGCCGAGGCGATGAGCAAGAGCAGTTCGGTGTTGCGGCGACTCATAAGCGGCACTCCCTTTCTAGTTCTTTTCGGAGGCTTCGGCCTCGGCGGACTGTTCGGCGGTTTTCTCGGAATCTGATTCGGAGGTCGATCCCTGATCGGTGTTGTCGCGAATCGTTTGCGCGTCGATCACCTGGCGGGTCTGCTCCTCGTCGATCTGGTGGCGGTACTTGGATATCGTGTCCTGCGCATCGTCGACACTTGTTTGCGGAATGCCCGCCTTGAGGCGGTTTTGCGTGTCTTCGGGCAGGTCGGACAGCTTTATACTGGTTTCGCTTTCGAGCCAGTGGAGCTTGAGTCCGAGCGGCTTGCCGGGCAGGCCGCGCCAGACGGCGACATTGCCCTGGTAGGTACCCAGGTAGTACGAGCCGGTGACACCCGTGTAGGCCCAGATGCCAGCTGCCAGCACAAAGACGAGGGCCAGGATGGCGGCGATAGCAACGTTGCGGCGACGCACGCGTTGCGCCTCGCGCATGACGCCATCGTCAACCAGGTCAACGACTACTACGGTCACGTTGTCGTGGCCGCCGGCGGCAAGCGCCGCGTCCACTAGGTTGTCGACGCAGATTTGCGCGGTTGAGGACTGCGTGGCGATGTTCTCGATATCGCTATCGGGAATCATGCTCGAAAGGCCGTCGGAGCACAGGATCAGACGGTCGCCTTCCTCGATATGCAGAGTGAAGTGGTCGGCATACATGGCGGGGTCCGAGCCCAGCGCACGGGTGATGACCGAACGGTTGGGGTGGACGCGAGCCTCATCTGCCGTGATCTCGCCGGCGTCCACGAGCTCCTCCACGTAGGAGTGGTCGCGGGTCACGCGGATGTCATTTAAAAATTTTAATATCTCCATAAATACTCTGGCAGTTACACCGCCATCTGTATTATTAGAAGAATTAATACCGCCTAATGCTTTTTCTACTTCATCAATCAATAAGATACAAGGAGCAGACGCTTTAGCTACATCTAAGGCTTGCATAATTTTTCGTTCTGATTCCCCAACAAACCTAGACATAATTCTTCCCATACTTAAACTTAACAATGGCATATGCATTGTACCTGCAAAAGCTTCAGCTAAACATGTTTTGCCTGCACCTGGAACACCTACGCTTAAATATCCTTTAGGTTTTTTTAATCCAAATTCTTTAGCTTCATCAGAAAACAATTCTTTCATTTCTAAAAGCCATTGTTTAATTACTTCATTACCGCCAATATCTTCTAATGTAGTATTAGGTATTTTATAATCTAATACACCAGATTTTTGTATAGATTCAATTTTCTTCTGAGTTATAAAATCTAAATTAGCTTCTTTAAACTTTATAAAACTTTCTACTACAGTCTCTTGAATTTCTTGTATTGTTAATCCTAAACAACTATTAACTAAATTATTTAACTCTTCTTGTGTTGGAATTTTACATTGTTTATTTTGTTTTAAAGAAACAGCTTTTATGTTGTTAATAGTTTCATTCATACAAGATAATATTTCATTTCTATTAGGAAGTCCGTAATCAATTAGTTTAAATAATCTAGTTAATTGAGTAGGTATATTGTCTATTTGAGATAATATAATAATTGGATTGTATGCTTCTTTTTGTTTATGGTATTCTTTTAAATCTCTAATAAATCTAATAGATTTAGGATCATTAAAAAGATTATTATAATCTCTTAAAATAAAAATGTTAGGTTCTGGTTTAACTACTTTATCATTATTATCTGTTCCTCCATAAGTATTTAACTTTATAAAGGAAAATAAGTTGTCTATATTAGCTAATTTTTTTATACTCTTACCAGAAGACGAATTGTCTACACTATTATAAATAGTTGCACCTTCTGTTTGGGACCAAATTACTATGTTTGCTTTAGGAAGATTAATCATTGATATTTGTCTTATATCTTTTATTGTTAAACTTTCTTCTTGTGTTTTTATCCAGATACATGATTTTCTTGATTTAATAGAATTTATCAAATCAGTCATACATTCTCTCATTTATTGTCCTGCACCTCTTTATAAAATTAAATCATCAAAATCTATACTTGAAAAAGTGTCATTTACAGTAAAGAACTTTGTTCTTTCTTCTATAAAAATATCATCATTACAACAATCTTGTTTTGAAACATATGATATATTATCATTATCATCTTCCATACTGCATGTTTGATATTGAATAATCATAAAATTATCGTTTTCTTCATCTTTTACAACTCTAATATTATTAAAAAGAATTTTCTTTTTATCTTTTTTTTGATGAAATTCTAATAGTATATTATCTTCTGATTCTAAATTGTTTAAATTGCCTACTATATCTTTCATATCAATACAATAGTTCTTTTCTTCTTTATTAATATAAATAGAATCAACAGTAGCAATGATGTTATTATTCTTTTTTATGAATCCAATTCCATTTAATAATATGTCATCAGAAATATAATTTGATTTAAACAATTTTTCTTTTAAGTCATAATATGCTTCTTTAAAAGAATTTATTTTATTATCATAATTAAAAACTTGATCTTCTATCAACAAATAATCTATTATTTTTTTATAGAATTTTGTTGAATCCATTGTACTATATCCAGTATGTTCAAAAAGATTAGTGCATACATATATGCAATTTTCATCTTTATCTCTTATAAATTTATAGTTTAAATCAAAACTCTTTTTATTGTTTAAAATATAAATAACATTGTAATAGCTTGTACTATATAATAAATCATTTAAAGTATAATTATCTACTATAGCAACTCCATCATTCATTTTTGAAGATTCAACACTATATAATATATCTTTAGAATCATAATTTGTTAAACTATTAAAATCATTTAAATTAATCATATAATATTCCTCTCATTAACAAGCTATTTTTTTATTATATTGATACGTCTGTTCTACAACTTGATTATTTTTAGTAATAAATTTTAAACTATTATTTTTTGATACATAAATTCCACTTAAATCTCGTGCATAAAAACCTTTAATTTCTTTAGATTGTTGATTAATATCCCAAACAATTTGATTTCCAGATCCTATTGCATCTGTAAAACCATCTCCAAAATCTTCTCTATAAATTCGTTCATTTTCATCGTATTTACCATCGATTATAATATCAACATAAGGTAAAATATGATTAAATTTATAAGAATTACTTTGGTCATTTAGTGCATAACTACTAAAAACAATTATATGATAATTAAATTTCTTTAAAATTGAACATACTTCTCCTAATTCTTCTGCTTGATCTAATGGTTCTCCACCGACAAATGTTACGTATTTATTAGGAGAATATTTAATAATTTGAGTAGCAACTTCTAATGGCGAATATTCTTTCATGCATTTACTAGAATCCCATAAAGAAGGATTAAAGCAGTTTTTACATGGTTCTCCCATAATTGCTCTATTGCAACCATATAAAAAAATTTCTGTACGATAATTATTGTAAGGAGATGGACCAGCGGAAGTGCTAGTCCATTTTGCATTGTAAATTTTCATATATAACCTCTTTTTATAATTCTATAATTGTTGGTGCATGAGTTTCATGCATAATATGTTCTTTAACTAATGTATTACATTTAGAACAATATAATGCGTATCCATAAGGTTCTTCTAAGAGTTTATTCTTTTCTTTTGTATAAGAATATCTATATTGTTCTATTCTCTGTAAAACAGTATTATTACATTTAGGACAAGATAAATGTTTATCTTTAAAAAAGATTGCCACTATTTATCATCTCCTATACTTTGTTTTATATAAGTTACAAAATTGTTAAGTTCTTTTGGCGGAATCGTATTGAAATCATTATATTTATTATTAGACCAAGTCATCAATAAAGATAACATACTGTCTCCATCAATATCATTATTTGATTCTGTTAGTTCCTGAAGATAATTAACAGAATCAAAATAAAGTTTTTTTTCTTCATCAGAATAGTTTCTTAAAAAATTATTTTGTTTATCTCTACTTAAAAGAAGTTCAAAATAATATTGTTCATTTGCATCTCTATATAGATCTAAACCTACTCCTATTAATGAAGCAGCTTTTTTTAAAGCGTCTGTACTAGCTGCTTTAAAAATATCTTTTTGATCATTTGCTTTACCAATTATAACTTTAGAACCACAGCCTGTTTTTTTTATGTCATAAAATTGACCAGTTTTATCATCTCTAAGATGAACTGTTAAAATTCCAAATACATGAGCAACAGGTGGCTGTGGCTCAGGACTCATTTCTCTTTCTTTCATATATTTGTTTTGATAATCAACAGATTTTTGAATAAAATGTTCGGTTACTTCCCAATCCCATCCATATTCAAAAATACTATTTAATTTATCTATACAAGTTGAACCACTAATATAATCTAACATAATTTTTTTGCCATTAGATGTACCGCCATCTCTTTGTTTGATTATATCGTTAGGTATTTGTTCTCCTATGAAATCTTTAATTTTGTCTTCAATTCCTAAATTAGTTAGCAATTTTATTATTCCCTTCTGAAATATACTTTATATATTGGATATCTACTTTATACATTTTTTTTAAAATATCTAAAGAATCATTGAATATTTCAGATGTTATATTATCTTTAAATAATAAATCTTCTAATTCATTTCTAGTATAATATCCACAAATATTTTCATTTAAATAATTATATTCATCATTAATTGATGAAATTAAATATTCTACATCATAAAAGTCTTGATTAATATCATTACTTTCAAAAATTTTATTGTATGGTTCTTCTGACAAATAACGATATTCTAAATCTGGGAAATATTTATTTAAAATTAATTTAATAATATCATGTCTTGGAATCCATGCGGTTTGCAGTTCTATCATGAAATTACTATATTCATCATTTTCTTCTACATCTTTAGAAATATAATCTATTTCTCCTTTGTAGTTATCAAGTTTAATATTGGCTTTTTTTAAAATACCATATAAACTCCAATCATTTTGAGAATCATCTAATATCCATGATTGTATTTTATTTAGACATTTTTTACATATATCATACGGACCAAATATAGTATATTGAGTATAACAATAGTTAGCCATAATATTACTTCCTTAAATTAAACTAGCTTCTATTTTGTTTGAACTACTAATAGTAATTAATAAATTTCTTTTAAAATCAATAATGTTTTTAACACTGTTTAAGAAATTATATCTTAATTTAGCAGCCATTAAAACTACTAAAAGATTAACTTCATTACCATTATAATTAACTTTTTCTAAAACCTTATATCCTGCTGCACTTCTAATATCTGCATTAGATTTTTCAATAGTTGAAGCTGCATATGCTTTATAAATTGTTCCAATACCAACATCTTTATCAGAAATACATGTAATCACATCATTTGCTTCTTGTAACGGAATAGCAATTTTGTCATATAAAATTGCTAATTGTTCTATTACTACTTTAATAGCTCCAGGATTTAAATCGCTGTCTATTTTAATTTCTTCTAAATCTTTTAATACTTCTTTTCTGAAATCAAGCCATTCATCATTTACAAATTTAGATTGAATAATGGTAGCCGCTTCTTCAAATGAATATTTAGTATCAAATACATCAATGTTAACATCTTCAAATTTACATTTAGTAATTGAATTAGGTTCTTGATCTGATAATGTAGAACTTTTTCTTTTTCTTCTTTTTTTAGGCTTTTCTTCTACTTCTGTTTCTTCTTCTGTTGTTACTACTTCTTCATTTTTATTTGTAACATCTTCTGTATTTGTAATATCTTTATTTAATACATCTTCTACTTTGTTTAAATCTTTTTCATTTGTACATACTTGTTTATTGTTTTCATCATCTTCTTTATTTTTGTTTAATACTTCTTTTATATTAGAATTTAATTTTAATGGAGCGTTTGTTTTATTTTTTTCATCTAAATTTAACGTTGTTTTATCTAGAATAAACGAATTTTTTGTATTTAATTTCAATGAACTTTTTGCATTTAATTTTAATGTTGGTGCTGTTGTTTGCATTTTAATTTTATCTAATAAACTACTCATTTATATATAATTCCTTTCTAGTTATTAAAAATATTATCATCTGGATATTTTAAATTAAACCATGTAAAAGCTTTTTTTAAATCATCTATAAAAGTATTTTTTAAGTCATCTATAAAATCCAATGACTCTATATCTATTAAATAAGATGGACTATAGGTAGCAAAAGCAGGAATACCTTTAATTTCTATTTTTTGACCTCTTACATTCAATATAGTGTCTTTCATAAAAGTATTTAGTGCTATATTTCCTAAAATAATTATCATTTTAGGTTGAAAAGATCTAATTATATAATCTAAAAATACAGAGCATTCTTCTACTTCTTTTAACATAGGAGGTCTTTTTATCTTGGTTCCAGATATATTTTTATGATAAGGAAAACAATTAACGGTATTAGTCCACATTATTTTACTAGTATCAACTTTTAATTGTTCTAATGCGTATATAAGTAAATTACCTTCTTTAGATGAATCAAATGGAGCTGATAAAAAAGGTTGTGTACTTAATGCTGTTTCTCCAATAATCAATATAGGTTCTGTACCATTACCATTAAAAACTGTTTTAGTTTTATTATCACAAATAGCACAAGTGTTACAATCTTTTATACAATTGTTAATCTTTTTTACAGCTAATGGTTTAATTATATCTAATACATAATCTATAGGATTATAATCATCAGGACAATTATCTTTTACTAAATTATATATTTTTTTCTTAACTTCTTCCGACACAATGTATATCTTAACCTCCTTATTATTTTACTATTATTATTTTTAGAAGTCTAGACAAAATTATTTTCTTTGTTATATTTTATTTGTGCTTTTAGTAGATTTATTTCTGCTTTTAATTTTATATTTTCTGCTTCTATAAAAGCAGCTCTTTTACTTGCTAATTCAATTTTGGCATTTGCGTTTTTGGCTATTTTTCTATCTTCTGCCATAGTTTTAATCATACTCATAATAATATCTTGTTCTGTTATTACAAAAATATTACTACTAGAATGATTAGCTTCATCTTCACTAAAACTAAATTTTAAATACCAAAATTCTTTATTTTCCATTTTGGCTTCCTTATTCAATTTATCTAGCCATTGTCTTTTTATAGTAAAAGTTTTAGTTCCTTTTGCTCTATCCGGCATTTGTGTTTTTAATTCTTCCATTACGTTTATAATGCCAGATATTTGTTCATCACCTTTTTCAAGAACTGTAGCTCCACTATTTAATGTCATAGATGAAACAATATCGTTCTTTAAAATATTAACATTATTTTTATGATTTTTGTACTCAAATTCACTTCCCATTCTTTTGTCTTGTTTAGATCTTTTTTTATTTAGTTTATATGTTTTAATCTTAATTGCTTTATAGTTTTGGCCATTAACAAAACAAGTAGAACATTTTATATTTTGATTAGCACAATCTATATATCCATATTCACATTCATTAATAATATCACAACCTTTTATAAATAATAAGCAGTATAACATTGTTTATTATACTGCTTATTATTTAATTTAATTATGCAACTGTATTTTCTTTTGATTCTTTTTTCTTATTTTTTAAAGGCATACTATCATCATATAACATTTTATCCTCTACTGTCTTCTCTAGTTGCTTAATGTCTTCAATTTCTTCACCAGACATAGCTTTAATTTCTGGAGAGACAGCTTCTGTAAAAGACTTAAATATTTCTGGATTTTCTATCATATAATTTCGATATGACATTTTTCCATTCCATTTTTCTTTTACATTACCATCACTATCATACCAATATATCCATGCTCCTTTACACTCAGCAATCCCTTGTCTGCATGCCTTATCTAAAGTAGATAGATATTGTTCAATACCTTCTCCGAAGATAGCATAATATACAAATTTGACATAGGCAAATTTATCTGGTGTGCAATGATTTTTTAATATTTTTACTCCAATCTTAACACCATCTTCTTTTCCAATAGGATCACTATCAGAAATAGAACGTTTTCTTAAATCTAATGTTAAAGACGACCAATATTTTATAGCATGTCCTCCAGCTACAACCATTGGCAAATACTGTTAATATTTCTATAATTCGTATTTAGACTATCTCTTCACTCCAGGCGAGCAAAACCCTTCATCGTGCCTCGCACTTCGACGATAAGAGTTTCACTTATCATCTACTCTACTCAGTTCATTATATTAATTATAACGCTTTTCGATAGTCGTTACACCTTCATATTATCAAATATAAAATAATATGCTTGGCACGGTATTACCTGCTATCTATATTTTATAGACCGTAGGCTCTCTTAGAAAGCGTATTCGTGTAATTTATGTTTACCTTATTTAACTTTTACCGTTAGCCTTAATTTATTATATTAAGACACCCTAGATGTCTAGGTTCACGAGGTTATGAGACCATTATAATAGTTATCGATACACTGTTTTAATATGCTTAAGACTTTATTCTTTACAAAAATCTTTATTTTGTAAAGAATAATCCCATATTTCTATAACACATTTATTTATTATATTCCGTTAATCTCTACTCATACTTCCAATATCTGTTGCCAGATGCTGAATAATTACAAAAGCTATTTCGTATTCTGCTATTAATGTTAAAAATTTTCTAGTCATTCTAGCATTCATACGTGCTTGAAGAGCTATAGTAACGTCTTTTAGTGATGATTCTTGTTCTTTTTCTGGAACCAAACATCTTAAACTATTTATTACACACATGTCAGCAGTTCCTGTTCTTAGAATATCATGTAAAATATCTAATGTTCCTTCTGCTCCTAAATCATTATCTACATCCATATAAAAGAATCGATTTGGATCTATTCCAAATGTATTAACAATATATTTTTTTTCTAATGAAGCTTCTGATTCTAACCAAACAGCAATAAAATTAGGATCTTTTTTCATATTAAGTGCTATAGTTTCTAATGCTAAAGAAGTTTTACCACTATCTTCAGCTCCAGCTATAATCGTACATCTACGTCTAGGAAATCCGCCACCTGTAGCTTCATTTAATTCTAAAGAAGGTGTAGGAATATACTTTATGGTTAATCTATCCATTATTTCTGGTATGTCACCAATACGTCCCATAATAACTTTACCATATTTTTTATTCATTTTTTCAGATATCTTATCTAAGATATCTATTTTTTTAGTAATAGGTATTTGCTCTCTAAGAAGTAAACTAGCCATATTATCTCCTTCTATTCTTTATTGCTATATACTAATGAATCTTTTAAAGCAAGAATTGTAGGAATTTGATCGGGCGGAACTTTAGTATAAATTTTATTAATTTCATCAATTAAACTATTAAATTCATCATTTTTAAAATTAATATTAAAAACTCTTGTTGTCTCTACTTTGTTTACTATCATATTGCATTATTCTCCTTAGTGTTTTTGTATAGTATTAATTAAATTAGTTAGTGATTTTTTTGCTATATTATAGTTAATAAGTTCTTTTTCCATTTCTTCTTTTAAGGATTCATTACTTGTTACCTTCATAAAGTTTTTAAAAGATTCTATTCTTTTATCTATTAAATAAAGAGCACATTTAAATATAGGCTTAGCAATAAACCAATCATTATTAGATATTTTAACAAGTTCTTCTAATGTAGCAGCAACTAATTTTTGTTTAAAAACTTTCATTTCTTTTATTGCATTAGAAGAACTTGCTTTATCTATATATCCAGCTAAAAATTGAATAAAACCTTGTCTAAATGCATTTTCTAAATTATTATTCATATACATTTTCTCCTATATCTTTTTCAAGTAAATTGATGCTTATTACAGAATCTGTACTTGATAATTTAATTCCTTTTACACCTTTTGCTTGTCTGCCAAAGATTGGAACAGAATCAGATTTTATTCTAATAGTTTTACCTTCTTGAGTGGTCAATAAAATATCATTATTATCCAATAATGATACAACACTAGCTACATTATCGTTAGTATTTAATTTACAAACTGATACACCAGATCCACCTCTATTTTGCGCTCTTAGCTCATGAAAATAACATCTTTTTATCATTCCATTTTTAGAAGATATTAAAAAAGTTTTATCTTTATCATAGATAGCAGCACTAACCACATAATCATCTTCTTTTAATCTAATACCTTTTACACCCATACCAGTTCTACCAATAGGTCTAATATCATTAATATTAATCGTTATAGAATAACCTTTTGATGTAAATAATGATATTTGATTTGTTTTATCTATAAATAAAACAGAAGCAATTTCATCATCATCATTTAACGTAATAACTTTTAATCTATCACGTTTTGTTTTAATAGTATCAGCTGTCATAAGTTTTAATAGCCCTTTTTTAGTTACTAATATAATATGTTTATTTCTATCATTCTTAGTTGATGCTATAACATTTAATATTTTAGTTTTTTCTTCTAAGTCGATATAATTGTTTAAATATTTACCTTGTAAATTTTTCTTACTAATAGGTATGGAATATGCTGGTAAAATATAACAATATCCTGTATTCGTAAATAATAAAATATCATCTTTAGTAGAAAGATTCATTACATATTGTATTTTATCTTCTACTTTTGTTAATGTATTAGCTCCTGTGCCATTACGTTTTTGAACATTATAATCTGTTTCTTTTACAGATTTAATTATTCCATTATTAGTTAAAGTTATAACTACATTTTCATCTTTAACAAGTTCTCTTTCAGTAACAGCATTATTAGTATCTACTTTTTGAATAGTAGTTTTTCTTTCATCTTTATCAAATATAGATGATATTTCCTTAAGAGATTTTTGAGTTTCTATTAAAAGAAGAATTTTATTATTTAATATATCATTTAATTTGTTTATAGTATTATTCAATTCTTCTTGTTCTATTTCTAACTTTTCAATAGATGCCCTTTTTAATACTCCTAACTTAGTATTAATAATATTTTTAGTTTGAACTTCATTTAATCCAAATTCTTTATTAAAAATGTTAATAATATTTTTATCATCATCTTCTGTTCTAATTATATCTATAATTCTATCGATATTAGATAATGCAATTAATATTCCATCTACTATATTTTTTCTATTAGTAGATTTAATTAAATCATAGTTACATTTACGTTCAATAATATTAATAGAATGTAGTACAAAAGATTCTATTAAGGTTTTTAAATCAATATTTTCGTGAGGTTTTCCGTCAATTATTGCTGTATGATTAATAGAAAAAGAAGATTCTGCCATAGTATCTTTAAACAAATTTTGAAGTATCCATTCTACATTTGTTCCTTTTTTTAATTCAACAACAATTCTAATACCATCTTTATCAGATTCATCTCTAACCTCTTTAATAGATGGTAGTTTAGTTTTTCTTAGATTATCAATTTGAATAACTAAATTACTTTTATTTACTTTATAAGGTATTTCAGTAAAAACAATATTATTTTTATCTTTATTAGTTTCAATAATATATTTACTTCTAATAACTACCTTACCTTTGCCTGTTTTATAAGCTTTTCTTACTTCTGTAGGATTTACTATAATTCCGCCAGTAGGAAAGTCTGGTGCTTTAATGATATCTATTAAACTATCTATATCAGTTTCTTGGTTATTAATACAGTCCTCAATAATTTTATCACAAGCTTTATATACATCATTTGCAAAATGAGGAGCAAAACTACATGCCATTCCTACAGCTATACCAGTAGATCCATTACATAATAATTGTGGAAATAATCCAGGTAACACAGACGGTTCTTCTTCTGATTCATCATAGTTTGAAATATAGTCTACAGTATCTTTATTTATATCCTTAAGTAATAATTCTCCTATTGAAGATAGCTTAGCTTCCGTATATCTCATTGCTGCTGCGCCATCTCCATCAATAGAACCCATATTACCATGTCCATTTACTAATGGATATCTTTTAGTAAAAAATTGAGCCATATTAACTAAAGCATCATAAACACTTTGATCCAAATTGTTATTATCTTGAAGTTTTTTATCTTCAACTCTGGAGCTTTCGCTCATTTTCATCGAATAGTCAATTCTATTCCAGTTTAGCATACTTTTTTACCCTCGTTTAACGTTAGGCATATAGTACCCATCTCTATATGAATAAGACTATATCTTATTGTAATGGGGACTCTTGGAAAAATTATTTCATTTTCTATGCGTTGCCTCTGACTATACCAAATATAGCCTTCGAGTCGAATTAGCAGTTAAGCCTTTTCGCTTAATACCCCATTTATCATTTAAATATTTCTATCTAAAGCGGCAATCTTAATGTGTTTTTAAATATCTCAATGTATAAATTTTAGCTGATTTATATTTTCTATCCAAAGAAATATCTTTACTTCCAAAATAATATAACCATTTCATAATATTGGTTAATACATTGGTTAATAACATTAACTTATTATCTACCGTGAGGGTGAAATTTACCTAATGTTTCTCCTACTGTTCTGGCACATTTTTTATACTGTGAGTTAGAATATAGTCCTAAACAATACATTGCATATAATATTCTACGTTGAACAGGTTTCAAGCCATCTCTTATATCAGGCAGTGCTCTTTCTTTAATTACATCACCTGCATACAAGTTAAAATTACCAATTAGATAAGGAGCAAAATCTACGCAAGACACATTACTCATTCTACTTGTCCCTCCTCTAATAAGTTTCTGTTAAGAATAAATTCTTTTCTTTGTATGGTATCTTTTCCCATACATAAAGTTAAAGCTTTTTCTGCTTCTTCAGCATCATTAATTGTAATTTTAATTAATTTTCTTGTTTCAGGATTCATAGTTGTTTCCCATAATTGTTCGGGATTCATTTCTCCTAATCCTTTGTAGCGTTGTACGGTATATCCTTCAGTATTGAAAGAATCTAATTCTTCTTTTGTATATAAATAATGTACTTCTTCTTTTTTCCCTGTTTTTTTGAATACTTTAAATAATGGCGGACAAGCAGCATATAAAAATCCATTTTCAATTAATGGTCTCATATAACGATAGAAAAAAGTCATGTGTAAACATTGAATATGTCCTCCATCAACCGATTATACCCTCTCTTTCGAGATATTTCTTTTGGGACTAGACTATATTTTTATCCGTTCTGGATAGCTACTCTTTCGCAATAAGTATTTCATCTCATTGCTAACAGGCGCAACCCTGATAGTCGTTACACACACTTAATTATATAAATTAAGCTTTGCACGGTATCCCCTGCTATCTTAATGTATTATTATTAAGACCGTAGGTTCTGTTAATAGGAGCGTCTTCGCACATGGTTATGCTAATAATCGTCATATTAGCGTTCTTATTCAACTCCAACCGTTAGCCTTACTATTTGTAAGACACCCTGCAATTACAGGTTAAGTAGCTCATTATCTCTCACATTCCTGTGAGGACGACTAATTTTATTCATATTTTTTTTGTAATTCTAAAAAACGTTCATGTTTTCTTTGTAAATAAATAGTTGCATTTTTATATAGTAACTTACCTAAATTATATACTTGTTTATTTCCACAAATGTTTAAAGAGTAATTATTATTATCTCTATTTGGATATCTTTGTTGTAATTTTAAGTTATCTTTATTAAAATAATTTCTAATAGCAACAATTACTTCATATGTACCAGTAAATTTCATATCATAAGTATGATATTTTTTTTCGCCTGATTTAGCAAAACTACCATCACCATCAAAATATCCTCTTATAAGATGATGTGTTAAATCTGTTGGAATATTTGATAAAGGCAGTTTAGCTGTATAAGATTTTATTTCATTTAAACCTAGTTCTTTTAATCTATAGAATATTTTTTTACTTTTTATTAAAAGTCTATTGTATGTTGTATAATGTACAGAATTATTAATAATACAACGTTGAGTATATTCATGAATGGGATAATTTGATTTTAAATCTTGTTTAAACACATTAAGTATATATCCATCCGTTGATTTCAATGATATACCAAAAGTTTCTTTTGCATGACCTGAATTTGTTAAAAATCCATCTGCAATTAAAAAACCTAACCAATAAGCTTTATGTTCTGTATCTATAGAATCAAAATAATTATCATCTACAATATATTTTCTTAAATCATTAGCTGGTTTCTTTTTATATAAACCGGCTTTTATTAATACTGGGTACAGTGTTTGTGGTTTTCTATCATTTAAAGATTGTACTATTTTACAAATTTGTGTAGCAGTATATCCTTGTTGATACATGCTACAAATCAATTCACGTTCTTTTTCAGTAAATATTTTTCGTTTAGTCATTTAGTAATACCTCTATGTATTTTTTCTTCATAGAAGTATTACTATTAAGGTTTACGGAAATAATATTTATTAAAAAAATATTTTAAAATTAATCTGCATCTGAAAATAGAATAACTTTATGATATCTTAATTTATTAATATCAAAAGAATCTCCTATTCCAGTCTTTAAAGCTTTAATAATATCTTGAAATTTTATATTACTATATACTTTATCAGGAGTAACTTTCTCTGTATTTAGTACTTTACCAAATACAGGTAAAATAGCTTGAGTTTTTCTATCTCTACCTTGTTTTGCACTTCCTCCGGCACTATCTCCTTCAACTAGAAATAATTCGCATTCCTCAGGATTTCTAGAAGAACAATCTGCTAATTTGCCAGGAATTCCACTAGAATCATTAGTAATAGCTTTTAATCCTCTAGCAGCATCTTTAGCCTTTTTTGTTGCTAATCTAACTTTAGCAGCTAATAAAAACTTATCCATTAATATTTTAGCTGTTTTATTATTTTTAGATAAATAATCATAAAAGAAATCGCTTACAATTTCTCTTATTGTTGCTCTAATATTTTGAGAAATTAATTTTCTTTTATTTTGTCCATCAAAAACAGGATCTTTAATAGATAAATTTATTATGCTTATTAAACCTTCTCTTGTATCTTCTGGAATAATTTGTTTATCTTTTATAAAATTATTTTCTATAGCATATTTGACAATAGCTTTATATATACCTTCTTTAAAACCTAACTCATGTACGCCTCCATCATCTGTAGCGATATTGTTAACAAATGATTTCATAATGCAACTATAAGTATCTGTATAGGTGAAAGAAATATTAATCTTATCATTATTATTGTTATTATTAATATTAACAGTTTTAATTAATACATCTTTTGCATAAGATAAATCATCAACATATGCTTGTATCCCATTTGGATAACAATATTTTTTATTTTTTACAATATGTCCATTAGTATCTTCTACTATAAAAAATAAAGTTAAACCTGGATTTAAAAAAGCTAATTGTTTTAATCGTTTATCTATTAAATTAAGATCATAAAGTAATTCTTTTTTACCCCAAATTTCTTCATCTAAAGTAAAAGTAATTGAAGTGCCGGTTTTTCCGTTAGCATCTCCAACTATACTAGTATTTAATGTAGCAATACCTTTTTCAAATTTAGTTAAAAATTCTTTTTCTCCATTCCAAATGGTTAAATTGAAATTTGACGAAACAGCATTTACACAACTTGCACCTACCGTATATTCACATAAAATCGCTACTTTTATGCAGTTCTCTTATGAACTTCCCTATATTTCTATAGGATACTAGACTATATCTTTTTCATTCCCATTTCGATTTAAAGGGTTTTCACCTACTCGCTTGAGCCCTACTCTTGTTGCTTATTATATAAGCTACTCACTAATATCATATATTAGCTTTCAGATAGTCGTTGAATCTTTTTCTTTGTTTTTGTATTGGACATATCCATATTCTTTTTCTTTTTGTTTTCTAAATTTTATGGCTAGTTCTAATGCATTAGGATTGTTCAAAGAAAATCTTTTATGTTTTGATTTTCCATTTTCAGACCAATTTACACGATAAAAATTATTTTCTATACAAATACCATTGTAACCTATCTTATTGCTTTTAACTACGGACATATTTTTTTTATTTATTGAATTAGTTACTTGTCTTAAGTTAGATTTTCTATTATCTAATCCATTTCTATTAATATGATCTACTAATAAATCGTTATTTGGTTTCAATATAAAGCGATGTAATGAACCATTTTTATCGCTTTGCGCATAAAATGTTTTAGAATTTTGCGGTACTTTTATATACCACTTTATATTTTTTATTTTTTCTACATCATCTAAGTCTATTAAAACATCATGCACAATTTTTGTTTGTTGACTATATATTTTCATAACAGCATATTCAGATAGACATTCAATATAATTTATATATTTTTCCTTTGTTATATAGCTTTTATCGGCTAAAAGTTTAGCTAATGGACCATATTTGTTAACGGAATAAACCACACTATATTGTTTCTTAGTTTGTTTATTCCAAAAGAAAGCTCCCCATGCATTTTGTAATTTAATATATCTAACGCCCATATATAAATCCTCAAAATTTTAATTTTATTAATACAAAAATAAAGAAACTTGACTGCGGATTGTCTATATATCTTTAATATTGTTACTATACCTGAATGATTAGTTCAGCCCTATATATATCACTATATATAGTTAGTAATTAAAGCTTTAAGAGTTTCCCGCAATTAAAGAATTTTTACAACAGCATACATTTTACCGTTTAATCCACCAGTATTCGTACTATAGCCTTTTTCTTCGCCAAATTTTCCTCCTGCATGCAATGTAGACATTGCTACTTGTGCTTCAGATAAACCTTTAAATTCTGGATCCTTGCATTCAGTTATAGGGATACCTCCGCCATCATCTTCAACAGTAAAGGTATTATTACTAAAATAAACAGCAATATTTTTACATCTACCAGCAACAAATTCATCAACACTATTGTCTACGATCTCAAATAGACAATGTTCAGGAGTTGATAAATACATACCTCTACGCTTTCTTACGTTGTCTGGAAAACGTAAAATTCCTATATGTGCTTGATCTGACATTTTATCAGCTCCTTATTCAATTTCTTCTGGCTCAATAATATCAACCATTCTTTTTAATAGTGCTTCTATTACGCCTCTAACAGATTCATATTCTGTTACATTTTGCATTATTTCTGCTGAAGCTACATATGGTTTATATTTATTATTTAATAATTTATATTTTACAGTATCAGCTGCTAGTATATAGATTATTTTATTATTTA